>Ga0302118_10001896_pt1 | contig 10415 bp, 9 predicted proteins | sample AG5_331_MG_FD_203126 | JGI IMG/M metagenome (GOLD analysis project Ga0302118, IMG submission 203126) | Marine microbial communities from Western Arctic Ocean, Canada - AG5_33.1 | ecosystem: Environmental > Aquatic > Marine > Oceanic | place: Canada: Western Arctic Ocean | collected 2017-10-01 | reverse complement strand
AACATGGCTATTGCTAAGGCGCGCCTTTTGGAGATTTCTGCCGCGACTCCATAAGGCTTTCACTATTTTAGTCCTAAAAGACGTGAAATGCGGCCTATCAATTCCTGTATCTAGCCCTGAGAATATAGAGAAGGTTTTTTGAGCGGCCCCCTTACTTGAAGAGCTGCCCGGGCAGGTGGCGTTCTCATGTCAGAGAACCCGAACTTACGCCCATGGCCTGCGGGGCCAATAAGTTGTTTCTCAATAGGCTGTTTTTTTTCTAAGGTTGTGCTGGGCCAGTTCTCCCAGTTTGGAGAGCACGAGAACGCGGAATAGCCGCTAGCGTTTCATGGCGTCGAAAGCGTCCCGGCCAGCTTGAATAGCGTCGGCGACCTCTTGAGCTTGGCCGCCGATCTCACTCACGATGCGCTCGTGTGTACCGATAGACGCCGCTTTCCAAGCCGCTCGTTGCTCAGGGGAGAAGTGGTGGGCGGTGAACCCTTCCTCATCAGCAGAGGCCAGACCATCAGCGTTCATGTGGGCTATAACCTGTCGAAGCTCATCGGTGCTAGCAAACATGTCTGTAATGATACTCCGGTGTTTTGGGCTGAGGCTCTCAAGCCAATCAGTGTTAGCAAGAAAAAAACCACCTAGGAAAAAATGCTGTGTCAGCATGAAGTGGGGCGCGTCCGGCACCAAACCAGTTCCTACATAGGCGACCGTCGGTGTTAGCCCTCCATCGATCATACCTGTTTGCAGCCCAGGAATTGTCTCCGGGCTGGTGATGTAAATGACATCGGCACCGACTGATTCCAGGAAAAGCCGCGCGGCGATATCTTGTGTTGCACGTAGGCGCATTCCAACGGCGTCTTTCGGCCATAAAACCGGCTTGTTGGCATAGATGTTTTGTCCACCGAGATCTACCCAACGAATAATGGTGAGACCTTTTTCTGCGAACAGCGGTGCGAAGACGTCAAAGAAAACGTGATCAACCACGTAATCAAATTCTTCCTTGGTATCGAACAGGAACGGGGCGCCGAGATAGGCGACCTCAGGCACAATATTTGAAAGGACGAGACTCGATAATGTCGCAAGCTTAAGTCGTCCACGGCGTGTGCCCGAGAGTATTTGTTCTTCTGGACCGCCTTCGCCATGGATAAGAAGTTGGGGCTTTAGCGTACCCTGTGATTCAGTCTCAATGCGGTCCGCGTAGTCGTAGAACACTTCGGCGGCTCGAGAGCCTGGAATAATAAAGCCACCTATTTGCACCTCTTCCGCTGTGGCATAAACCGGGATCCAAAGAAGGTAGGCTGCGAGCAGCAGTCGTTTCATTGGGGGCTGTCCAACCATGCGGTCATGGAGCTACCAATTTCTTTAGACCCCGTATCAAACACATTGTGAGTGATGTCTGGAAGCTCAATCAAATCCGCATTTGGCATAAGTTCGTTTCTGGCTTTTCGGGTTTCATCCAGTAGCATTTCGTGTGGCTGTAAGACTAGAATCGGCTGCTTGATCAGAGGTAATCGCTCTTCCGGTGCGTAGGTCCAAACGGCGTTGTAGGCAAACCACGATTTATCGAGGGAGTGGATGTCTTCCAGGAAGATCTTTGCCGCACGCTCCAATGAAACACCTTCCGCTCGGTTGATTACGATCAGGTACCATCGGTTCATGATAAACGTCCCATCCTCGGGCAGCTTCTTATCCATGGGGAGGTTAGCGAGTATGTCTGCCCTCGTTTTTTCGTCGCGGTAGGCAATACCCGAGATGACGATGCGACGTACAAGGTCTGGTCGGGTGATGGCGAGTTCAGAGGCGATATACACGCCGGTATGAAATCCAAAGACGTCTACGGGACCAAGCCCACCGTCGCCGTAACCCATCGCAACAAGAGCATCTTCCATGGCGCCAGAAAGGTCGGTCATGCTAGGCGGGTATCCGGGCCGGTCAGACTCACCGTATCCAGGCGTGTCGAAAGCGAGGGCTAATCGGTCTTGGCCGAGCACCTCTAACAGGGGGCGGTATTCTTCTGCCGACTTCGGGTTTTGATGAAACAAAACAACTGGGGGTTTGTCGCTGGCGCTATTGGCTGGTTGCGCTAAGTGATAATGGATTTGGCCATAGCGGCCATCTACATAGCCCTTTTTATAAATCACAGAATTCTCCGCAGTGACGGTGCTGCTTGTCAGCGTTCCATGGGACAGGGCAAGTGATAGAGCGATAATGAAGACAGGTTTAAAAAACACGAGATTTTCTCCTGTTAGAGCGCGACTACCCTTATCAAACTACGATAGAGCCTTAGAGCCGGAATATACATAAATCAATCAAACTAATACTTTTGGGCGTCTTGCATATTACCTTCGACCCAGGCCTCTAAGCCACTGGCTCTCTATTATTAGGGTTAAGGAGAGACGTAGCGGCTGACGTTACCCATCATGCAAGGATACTCTCGAGAGTGACTCGCGCCCAAGACCCCGCAGCTCTGAAGTTCGAGAGTGCCAGCTACCCTTTGTTAGCGTTTTTCGCCATGTCTTCGTTAACCATAGTGCCAGGTAAATTTACTTAACAGCAGCAACAAGAGAACATAGAGGATTAAGTCGACGCAATAGCTTCAGGTTCCATTACAAACTTTAAAGCAATTTATGAGAATCAGACCGAGCCTGTCCCGCGTATGGCGCGGCGTTGGGAAATGTTAGTGAACGCCAAGTGGAAAATTGTCTTTTGCAGGTCTCTCAGTATTGCATGTGGCATCAGCACTTTGGTATTCTTTTGTAAAGAAAGACGACATTCTGGCGCGCATTTTGCCAAGGTTTTGTCCGACCGGTGCTGACCAGTTTAAGCGAGCAGAGTAAGACCTAATAGAACGCAAGCTGGCAGCCGCGCCTATCTCTGCTAGCACACGAATTTAAAAGAACGCGCTTACAAGCATAAATAACACAGCCGCCATAATCGCTGAGGAAGGTACCGTGATTAACCAGGCGGCTACGATACCCAAGAGATAACGCCGTCGCACAAGCTTACGCTTCTTTGCCTTGGTCCATTTGTTGACAACCATGTCCGGTGATAGCGGCGCATCCCCTGCGGCGCTGGATTGCTTTGCCGGCGCTGGGCCAAAGTGTCTATTGGTGATAAATTCTCTCAAGAATCCGACACCGAACACACCGCCAACGGCAATGTGTGTGGAACTCACCGGCAACCCCAGACCCGAGGCGACAATCACGGTGATGGCGGCTGATAGGGCTACACAAAAGGCACGGATTGGATCGAGCTTGGTGATCTTTTCACCGACGACTTTAATGATTTTAGGGCCGAACAGTAGCAAGCCTATCGAAATCCCAATGGCACCAATGGCCAAAACCCAAAGTGGAAGGGTAACCTCTGCAGAGACTGTGCCGGCTGTGACTGCTGTCACGATGGCGGCCAAAGGTCCAACCGCGTTAGCGACATCATTGGAGCCATGGGCGAAAGAGAGAAGAGCGGCCGCACAGATTAGTGGGCTGCGGAAGAGTTTTCCAACTGATTTCCGGGTGTTCTCTATATGGCTCGTATCTTTGAGCGCAACATAACGAACAAGAGCGTAAGCAATCACAAATGCTGCGACGCCAATTGCGATGAGGGCGGGTGTCTCTGCTTTCCAGACTCGTTTGAGGCCCTTCATCACGAGGTAGACTGAGAAAGCGCCGGCCATAATCCCTACGAGGATCGGAATCCATCTTTGAGCGGCAGCGACTTTGTCTTCTTTGAAAATTACGGCAACTTTAACGAAGAGGAGAAACCCTGCAGCGATAATGCCGCCGAGAACCGGTGAGATTACCCAGCTGGCTGCTATCGCGCCCATGATCGGCCAATCGACGGCAGATACGCCAGCCGCTGCGATCCCTGCCCCTAGGACACCGCCAACAATAGAGTGCGTTGTGGAGACCGGCGCACCAATCAGCGTCGCCAGGTTTACCCAAAGGGCGGCAGCCAGGAGAGCCGCCAGCATGGCGTAAACAAAGACCGACTGATCGGCAAAAGCCTCAGGGCTGACAACTCCCTTGGAAATCGTATTGACAACATCGCCGCCTGCAATCAAAGCACCCGCCGCCTCGAATGTAGCGGCTATAGCCAGGGCGCCCATCATGGTCAGCGCTTTTGAACCGACGGCCGGCCCAACATTATTTGCGACGTCATTAGCGCCGATGTTCATCGCCATATAGGCGCCAATGATGGAGGCGATTGCGATGATGGCATAACCATCGGTCGTACCAGATTGCAGGTAGGTGTAAGCCCAAACGGCCATGACGAAGAGCAGGCCAAAGCCCATATCTAGATTGCGCAACCCTAAGCGGGTTGTCGCTTTGTCAAGCTGGATGATTCGCTTAAGGTCTTTGTCTATTGAAGTTTTCTTTTGATCGGGTGAGGGGCCGCCATGAGGTGTCGGTAAAATAGACATAGGGGCTTTAATACGGCTTTTTACATGCAATTGAGAAACAATTTTAGCGCCGTTTATGATGTGGGTCAACGTTAGTATTTATTTGTTGTGATGCCTGGACGAAACCTATCACCCCTTTTTACTAAGGAGGACTCCTGCAGTTTCAAGACTGAGGGGGCATGCTGATCACGTCTATAAGGATGTGCAGATGGACCTTTCCAAAGGGAAATGTAGAGCCCGGGTTGACGGCTCGCCAGGACGCAGAGTTCGAGGCCTTTGAAGAGGCCGGCGTCATGGGCAACGAGAATGCCAGTGGATGAGTGTTTCCGACACTGCTGATGCAGTGGACCAACCGGACTTCAAGGACCTGGTTGGGTAAGTTTTTCAAATAAACACTCTGGTGGCGTTTCCAGAGCTTCTTAATCTTTTTTGGCAGCCACGGCTTCTAGTTCGAGGAGCACATCCGGGTATGCTAATGCCTTTACGTAGACGAGCGTGCCGGCCTGTGTGCCGCCGGGGTTGTGCTTGGCCCCAGCTTTGATGATAGCGCCGATGTCCGATGGGTTGACCATATAGAGGTTAGTTTTGACTACGTCACTCCAATCCATGCCCGCTTCCCGCAAAGTTTGTCCAACTTTGGCGTATACAATGTCAGCTTGAGTTTCGGCATCAGGCGGCGTCTCGCCGTTCGCGGCAGTTGCCGTTTGCCCACTGATGAACAGAATGCGAGAGCCAGGTGGGATTTCGACACTGCGTTGGGTGTAGCCTCCTGTAGGGTTTCTCAAGATATTGGTCGAAGCACTTTCCGTGGACTGTGCGACGACGTTTCCGGTCAATCCAGCACTAATGGCTAGTGCAGAGAGGAGACTTAGAACGGTACGAACAATCATTGAGAAACTTCCTTTCCTAAATCGGTCAAGCCTAGCCTTTGAGGTAGGTCTTTATGGCGGGGTTGATATGGGAGACAGGTTCGTCCGACATGGTTAGCTGTTGCCAGAACCGATCCGCAAAAGCTTGTGCGTCAGCTGTTCTTGCCGCTGCTTGGTCCGGCGTGTCCTCATGGGTTTCCACGGCGTCGGGCGGAAGAATATCGTGTCTCTCCAGTTCTGCCTCTAGCACCTTCACGCGGTCGCGCACCATGTAGAGCTCACCAGCTAAGGTTACCAACGCCGATATAATTCGGTCCTGGGGCAAGTCGCGGACTAGCACCGGCTCTTTATCGGTCACTGGACCGGTTGGGTAAGTTTGGTAGGGCGAAGATTTTCTCACTGCTGCAACTTTCTTATTTTTCCATCACGTAGAAATTCCAAGTTGTTTTGGGTGGTGTGTCCTTCGACACTGGACCCAGTGCGTATTTGTTCATTTCGGCTGGAATCGTGACCGACTTTGCAAAACCAACACCTTTACCCATCTCGGCATAATCAGCGTCGACGCAGGCTGGCATGTAGGGTTCGTTATTGAGCCATGCATCTGAGAATTGCATCACGTGTTGCGCCGGTTGGCCGGGGACTAAGGCTAGTTCCATCCCAATAAATACACCGCCCGGTTTGAGGATTCGTCTCACTTCCTTGAACAAATCCGGTGTGACCTGCTGTGGGAATTCATGAAGCATGAACATGTGAAAAACCATGTCGAAGGCGTTGTTTTCGTAGTCCATGGTCATAATGTCTTGTTGAGAGAATTTAACGGTCACACCCGCTTCGTGCGCACGAGCATAGGCCAGTTTGACGCAGGGGGCGGCAATATCGACACCGTATCCTTCAGATTCCGGATGTTCTTGCATCCAAGCGATGATGCCGCCGCCATGCCCTGTGCCCCAATCGAGCACGCGGGTGTAGTCTTTTCCCTTGGGCAAGTGCTCCCACATCAGGTGATACACTTTGTTGGGGTCCGATTGGCTCGGATTCGTGGTGCGGCGACCGTAATCATAGATCAGGCCGTCTACGTCATCCCGCCAAACACCACCTGGTTGTTGATGAAAATCAACCCACTCGAAATAATCCGGCATCTTAATATCTGGGTTCAGTTGTAATTCATCACCGGCATTGGCAATGAGTGCGTCGAGTTCTTTTTCTAAGGTATCGCTCTGTCCGTGGACCATTGTATCGATGCCCACATCGGGCTGACTGTACTTTAGGCGCCGAAGGTTGCGTATGCCCCAGGCCTTCAATTGATATTCAGGCAGGGTATCCATGATACGGGCAGCGCTTTCGCGGGTTTCAGGTTCGCCGGCGTGATTGGTATCCCGTTCATTAAAATAGCTGCGATAGGCCTCTTCGTTTGCTTTGGAATTCAGAGCGACATAGGAGCACCGAATGAACTCTTGAAACGCTGTGTAATCGCGGTTTTGTTTCGCGTCGAAGGTGGGGCGGCGGTTGCTGTGTGTGTCTGGCACGATACACATCCATATCTCGAATGTAGAAGAGGACTAAACAGTGAGTGGCTCTGGCAGTTGTGTCAACCAGTTGCGCCGAATCACCTTGACTCATATATAACTTAAACCGTTATGGTTCCGCCAACAATTCCAACGGTCTTTCGGAGCCTTTTATGAAACTGTTGCGGTATACCGTTTTAGCTCTATCGCTTGTATTGGGGCTGACCAGCTCGACTTTGGCTGAGGTTGTGCTGCATCGCGGCAATAGCAAAGAGCCCGATACATTAGACCCTCACCGAGCGGCTGGTGTTTGGGAAGACGAAATTATCGGCGATATGTTTCTCGGCCTGACAACGGAAGCAATTAATGGCGATATCATTCCCGGGTCGGCTGAAAGCTGGACGATTAGCGACGACGGTTTGGTGTACACATTTACTCTACGAGACGCCCTTCTTTGGTCCGATGGCGTGCCGGTGACAGCGAGCGATTTCGTCTTTGGTATGCGCCGCATTATGGATCCGGAAACCGCTGCCCGATATGCCTCTCTCCTCTTTCCAATCAAAAACGCCCGCGCGATCAACATGGGAGAGATGAGCCCTGATGAGATAGGTGTGGTCGCGCTTGGTTCACAGAGAGTTGAGATCACGCTGGAAAACCCTGTGTCGTTTTTTACGCAGTTGCTGTCTCACTACACTACCTTTCCCGTCCCACAACATACTTTTGCCATGCATGGAGAGGATTGGGTTAAGGCGGGCAATATGGTCACCAATGGTGCCTATGTGTTGCAAGAGTGGGTGGCAAACTCCCATGTGAAGGTGGCCAAGAATACAAAATTTTATGATGCGGCGAACGTTGCCATTGATACGGTTTTTTATTACCCAATTGAGGATAGCCGCACCGGCTTAAGGATGTTTGAGACGGGAGAGTTGGACACGAATCTAATGACGGAAGGGTTTCCATCAACCATGCTGGAAGAGGTGACACGAAGGCTTCCGGATGAGGCGCGTGTTGTCCCCAGTCTTGGCAATCGGTTCTTGCCTATGAACACTAGTAAGCCGCCATTTAATGATAAGCGCGTGCGTAAGGCGGTCTCCATGCTTGTTGACCGTGAAATCATCAATGACCGGGTCGTGTCTGTCGGTGCGCGTTCAGCCTACGCATTTGTGCCACCAGAAACGGCCAATCATCAGGCTGGGGCTCAAGTCGACTTTGTTTCTATGGCTATGCCAGAGCGGATTGCGGAAGCGAAGCGCCTGCTAGCTTTGGCCGGGTACTCTGAAGACAACCCTCTTCGTTTCGAGTTGTCCTATAGGGGCTCCTACGACAACACGCGCCGATTATCTGCTATTGCTGCTATGTTTCTCCGGGCTGGCGTTATTGCTGAAATTGCGGCCTACGATTCTCGCATTTCATACAGCAAGATGGATCAAGGCGACTATGAAATGGGCGACGGCGGTTGGGCCGCCGATTATAACGATCCCTATAATTTCTTATATCTTCTGCTCTGTGATTCCGGTCCCATGAATTGGGCGCGATACTGTAATCCCGGCTTTGACAAGCTGGTGAACCAGGCGGCTGTGACACTGGATATGAAAAAGAGAGCGGGGCTTATGTCTCAAGCCGAACAAATCATGCTCGATGATCACCCCGTCATTATGCTTGATTATGCGACCAACCGTATTCTTGTTTCAAAACGTATACGGGGTTTCGTTGACAATATTTCAAACAAGCACCGCACACGATTTATGTGGATTTCAGATATTTGAGTTCGATCGAATTTTCTAAAGAAGTCGCCGAGGCCCACGTGCAAAACTAGCCAAAGTACTAGTCCAATCGGGTTACGAGGGACTGACCGGGGTTGCCTGGGTCGGCGACGCTGATCACCTTCACATTGTTGTGTTCTCTAAACGCTGCGCGTTTGGCTTTGAAGTCTGACCCTTCCATCCGCTTGTCCCGGTATAGAATAAACGCGCGCAGTGCGCCGACATCCTCAGCTTCATCGTAGACGATGCCAAAGTTAGAGCGAAAACGGTGTTTGGGGGTCGTGAAGTTAAAGTACATGCGATAGGCGTCTACGCCGGTCTTGGGGTCGGGCTTGAGGCGCACACCGTCATTGTCGCTGAGCACATTGTAAACAACGGCTGGGTCGTTTGGTCCACCAGCGTGATCGGTCTGGATATTGCCTAAGGTACCTTCGTCATCAATGAGCTCACCCTCTGTGATGATGATTAGTTCAATGCCCTCGCCCTCTGCCATCAGGCCTTTGCCATAGCGTGATGTGGCAATCCCTGCTGGATAAAACCGGTGCTCACTTTCCCGGAACTTTGTTCCGTCCAACTCTATAAAGACTAGGCTGTTATAGGATCGCACTGTGTAGTCCATGTCCGACGTAAAATAGGTATTCTCACTGGCCCACCATCCCGACATGTTTTTCCAGAACGGGTGATCCGACAGCTTGGTGTCTTGTGCAGATGCATTTCCTGCAATGACGAATAAGCCAAGGGTAACAACGGCACGGAGAAGTTTCATTTTAAGCATCCAAGTAATTGGCTATGGCATCTGCTTTGTCTTGTGTGCATGAGTTAAAGGGTAGAACTAGATGTTCTGAATTGGGCACTAGGGCGGCGGCTTCTTCAACAGAGACATTTAGTGGGTCGGCTTCGTGGGCCATGCAGAATGTGGGCACAGTGATCAGTGGCAAACGGTCATGGGTCTTGTGACGGAAGACTGCGTTGTAGCCTTTGTAGTAGTGGTCCAACGCCTTCATCACTTCCATGACGCTGCTGTGTAGGCTTCCCGTGGGCCAAGGTTCCTTACCCAAATAATGCTCTTTGTCCCTCATGTAGTAGGGAAAGTAGAGCCCCATATCTCTCATGAAGTTCCAAGCCCAAATGAAATGCTCGCCGTTCGCCTGTGGTTTAATTTTTGGCGCGTAGTTTTCCAGCATATCGGCGGCGAGGGCCGGGTCAAATAACGCCACTCCATCGAATACTAATTTGCGTACTCGATCGGGATGGGCGATCGCGATTTCCATGCCAATGTTCGCACCGGTGTGGCCGCCGTATACATCAACCTTATCGAGGCCCAACTTATCCCAGATCCGAATCACGCTATCGGCGTAATAGATCAGGTCCGGTTCTTCTGGTGTCGGTGGAACGGATTCTCCAAACCCCAAAGTATCTGCGGCGATGCAGTAGCGCGTTTCGGCAAGCGCCGTGACTAAACCGGTGAGGCCTTTTGAAGACCCAGGTCCTGCATGCATCATGTAAAGTGGTAATGAACCGTCGGCGGCACCTTCCCCGGCATGCCGGTAATGTACCAGGCCTTCTTCAATTCTGACAAACGCGCGATCCAGGTCCATTGGTTTGACTCCTTCGTTTAAATTCGTCTCTGAGGCTTGTGCGCTGTCGCTGGACGCAACAGAGGATGCGAGCGGCAAAGCAGTAGCTGCCGTTCCTCCAATCATGGTGCGCCGTGTCAGCATAGGGTTCCTTCAGATATCTGGCCAACGATAAGCGCGGATCATGCCGCGTGGGCACAAGCTTTGCACCAACGTTCATCTTATGGTGATTACCTGTAGTCGCTAGCTAGTCGTCGACCGTCCACACTGCTTTACACCTCTCTTAACGTCGGCTTAGGGTTGAAGCTCAA
>Ga0302118_10001895_pt1 | contig 10416 bp, 5 predicted proteins | sample AG5_331_MG_FD_203126 | JGI IMG/M metagenome (GOLD analysis project Ga0302118, IMG submission 203126) | Marine microbial communities from Western Arctic Ocean, Canada - AG5_33.1 | ecosystem: Environmental > Aquatic > Marine > Oceanic | place: Canada: Western Arctic Ocean | collected 2017-10-01 | reverse complement strand
GGAATTGCCCACTCCCCTCCAAAAGGCTCTATAGCTCTCTTAATTAATAAAGCATGAATTTTACCATGTTCATATCCGAATATAACGCAATCCAGGGAAAAAGAATAAGAGAAAAATTTATCAAACTTTATTTTATACGCCATTTTTCTTAATTTAATATAAATTTATTCGTCAAGCTTAATCCAAACCCAAATAAATTTAACAGTCGGTACCAAATGCACCTAGAATCAATAATATATCTAAAACACTAACAACTCCATCGAGGTTAACATCATTCAAGCACCCAGTAGCGCACCCATATTCAGTAAGAACGATAAGTATATCCCCCACAGTAACAAGGCCATCATTATCTACATCTTCACCACATCCAACATTTCCTTGATAAACTCGAACATAATCAACAAGCATCACTGCAGGAAATTGAGTAGAAACATTAGGAGAGCCTGGCCACTGACCACCTACAGCCAGGTTAATTAGAAAAAAGAACGGTTCATGAAATTCTTCCTTGGAGACAGAATTAGGGCTTATATCTGCTTCATAATACATTGATCCATTAAGAAACCATTTAATGCTTAAAGGAGACCACTCAATACTGTAAACATTGAATTCACCAGCATTACAATATGTTGATCCTCCTGAATATTGATGTCCATTGTTATTATAATGATGCGTGCCGTGAATTATGGTTTCTGTATTTATATGTTCCAAAATATCAATTTCACCACATTGTGGCCAGCTAACATCATCAATATTTGCACCCAACATCCAGAATGCCGGCCAAAGGCCTTGACCTAATGGAACTTGAACTCTTGCATCTACCCTACCATACGTAAATTCAAATAATCCTTTTGATTTAATTCTAGCAGAAGTATAGTTGGCTGCTCCGAATTGTTCATTTTTTGCGGTAATTTTTAAGTAACCATTATCTAACATCACGTTTGAAATACTATTTGTATAGTATTGCAATTCGTTATTACCCCAACCCCATGATCCTTGACCAATGTCATAATCCCACTTAGTAGGATCTAAATTCGAAGCTTCAAATTCATCAGACCATACTAAACCTGATTGATAATTGCAAGAACCATCATCATTTGTAGCGTTAGGATTATAATTATTAGCAGCTGCATCTGTACAGCCTGAAATTACATCTGTACAAGGTATTCCTCCGTATGATATACACAAATCTGGACCAAAAAACTCGTTGAAATGACCAAATGAATTGGCATACATACATCCATTACCTGGAGTATTTTCACATGAATTATAGGTACACATCACATTTCCATACTGATCAATTAATTGAGATGTTGCATTTACATCGTAATCAACTGCTAATGAATCAGTACATCCGTAAACATCTGTTAATGGAAATGTAGCGGTAACTGTGACATCAGTTAATGAAACTGGAGCGTCTGTGCTTGTGACATACAACAGGAATGAACTATATGTATTCGGACCCTGAGAAGGAATGTCGATAGAATAAGAGGCGTCATCCATTCCACTAACGGTTACAGAAATTGTGTTGAAACTTGGCTCAGTATCTGGGTATGGATTATATTCAAACCGGAAATAGACTTCAGCATCTGTCCCAGCAGTTGCGCCTGTAAAGGTGATTTCGCCACCATCAACAAAACTTAATGGATAAATATTTACATCTTCATTGGCGAAGCCTGCCCATGATTCTGAACCAGAAGGGGTCGTGTAAAAGTTGCCATCATAACCTGTTCCACCGAACACGCCAGTGAATTCAATACCTGTAAATGTCGTTACTTGAGCAGAGGCAAAAACCGAAGTGCTAACTAAAAATAGTAAAGAAAAAACCCTAAAATATATAGAATTATAGGTAATCATATGAGTCAAATAATTAAAGAGTCAAATATATGGTGAATCGTACCATAAGCACGTTTCTTATAATTTATTATTAATAAAAACATTACTTCAGCATCATCTTAGGATGAACCTAGCAAATATAATTACTAAGTAAAAAAAGCTCAGACCTAGAAGGCCTGAACTTTTTTTTATAGTTATTTAATTAGTGGCCATTGCCCCTAAAGTGTTAATGCTGGAGAGATAGTCTACGAACAGACACTCCATTCTCATTACTAAGCATTATGGTATATGTACCCGTTGACAGGTATGAAAAATCAAGACTTATAGAACCTAGAACTATCAAATTATCTTGAGCAAAAACAACTCTACCAGTAGCATCAAAAACCTGCATGTTTAAATCTTCCACCTCTGTGCTAACTTGTAATGTGATAGCTCCTGTAGTTGGATTAGGGAACATTCCAAAAGCAAGCGGATCCAGATCGTTCAACCCTGTCTGAGTAACTTCTGATGAAGATGTACATCCGTTTTCATCCGTTACATGAACTGTGTAGGTGTCAAATTCCTGAATAGCTGATGGGTCATCAACCACAACTCCTTCTGAATCAGTCCAAACAATAACAACCTCACCAACTCCACCATCTGTCGTTACAGTACCTACACCCACTCCATTTTCGTAGGTAATAGATGCTAGTGTAATAACTAAATAACAACAAGAAGCATCATCATCAGTCGCGTCCATACTGTAGTTCGTAGCTAAAGAATCTGTACAACCCACAACCTCTAGCTCATCACAAATTCCATCTCCGTCAGTGTCATTTAAACAGTCATCATTGCAATCATAGAACTCAACAGCGTATATACAAGAAGCATCATCATAAGTAGCTAAGGCATCATAGTTACAAGCTTCCATATCTATACAGCCATAATCTGCACCTAATCCACCAAAAAACACATCATCAAAATAATAAGTTGTTTCTCCAGCTGCAGAACCCTCAGTTCCAAAATTAAAAAATATAGATGCCATATTATATGTCCAACCAAAACCTAATCCTATACTTAACAATTCTGTTCCTTGTGCTTGGTCTAGAAAATCAAATTCTAACACCTCCCATTCTCCTGAAACAGTCGTATTCGTTTCTGTTTCACAAGTGTGAGTATTGTCATTTGAATCTTCCACTTTCAATCGAATCGGCGTACCCGCTTCTGGAGACCAAACACGAACAGTCATTTTTGAATCAGTTAATGAGAAAGGAATGTCTGTTGAAAAACCGTCAGGCGTTCCTATCGTTGTCCCAGCCCAAGTTGCTGCTTCTACTGTTTTCACAACTTGCATCACCATGTTAGTAGCATCAAACGGATCTGTGACTAACGTGGAAACATTAGCACCAAAGTCAGACATTGTATAATTGATTGTAGAATCTTCAAAAGTCACAGGCAAATCAATTTGCGATAAACCTGATCCATATTCACAAGAACCATCGTCAATCGTTGCGTTGGCATTGTAATTGGAAGCTGCTGGATTGGTACATCCATAAATATCTGTCATAGAAGATGTCGCTGTAAGAGACACATCTGTTAATGAAACTGGCGAATCTGGAGTAGCTACGTACAAAAGAAATGAACTGTATGTGTTCCCACCCTGAGCCGGAATATCTATCGAGTAAGGGGCATCATCCATTCCACTGACAGTAACAGATACTGTGTTGAAACTAGGCTCTGTGTCTGGGTAAGGATTATACTCAAATCTAAAATATACTTCAGCGTCTGTTCCGGAAGTTGCACCCGTAAAGGTGATTTCGCCACCATCCGTGAAGGTTAATGGATAAATGCTCACATCTTCATTGGCAAAACCAGCCCAGACTTCAGAACCAGATGGAAAGTTATAATAGCTTCCATCATAAGTGGACCCACCAAATGCAGCTGTGAATTCAATTTCTGTATATGTAGTTTCTTGAGCAGAGCAAAAAACAGCAGCACTAACAAAAATTAGAAAAGAAAAAATCTTAGAATATATAGAAGTATAGTTCATGATTGTTATTTAAAAGCCAAATATATAGTAATATGTACTATAAGTAAACTTTTATATTCAATCAAGTTAATTTTAGGGTATCTCTATTCACAAATAGCTCCGAAACCAGCGAGCAATAGCAAAAGGTCTGTCGTTCCCGCAAGCTGATCTCCATCGAGATCTCCTAAGCAATCCGATGTTGTTGGAGTGAATAAACAAGACCCGTCATCATCATTTGCCATCTCGTTATAATTAGTCGCATTTGGATACATACACCCAAAGATTAAGCTAGAGCAAGCTTCACATTGCCCAAAAATGTTTGAGGGGTTAGGCGAGTCTACAACCCAAGATCTCTGAGCATAAGTTGTAAAGTCCGTTACTGGGGCACAACTCCCTCCTGCCATCACATCGTCGAGTAAGTCTTCCTCTACTCCGTCAACGATCCATAAGTAATCCAAATCATCTGTTGGAGCTGGATCGAAAGTCACAGCCCATGTACCATCTCCATTGTCAGTTGCAAGAGGACCCACAGTTAAATCCCAATTCCACAAAGCTCCAGTCAATCTTACTTCTGCTGCAGTAGCAAAACATAAATCAACAGTTAACACAAGAATAGGCTGAACCAAAGCACAATCAACACAGCTGTTAAAACAAGTCGTTGTGAGGGTTTCTGAAACTCCCGAACGAGAGTGAATTCTATTAGACCCTCCCACTCCATTATCAACTCCACAGCCCTGATTAATGAAATCAGAACTTTCTTCCCCTGTATAGTTTGCCACTCCTTCTGCATAAGGATCGCCGTTGTTAAACTTAAACTGAAGTTCAGCGGCACCGCTAACGTTGGTCGTAACTGTGTACACTCCATCGCCATCAGGATCGCTCATTAAGACAGCACCTGCTTGCCAAGCCGGTGAAGTAAATGACCCAACCAAATAAACCCCGGCTGGATCTACTGCGATTTGGGATGCATCTACTGAGAAAGTAATGTCAGCGGGATCAGGATCAATCACACAGGTTTCGCTACACTGACCGAAACACCCTGTTACTGAAAACGCGGGATCATTTTCAACAAAAGAAAACGTTCGATTTCCACCGCAAGTAAGCTCTTCCCAACCATTTGCACCGTTTTGAAATTTAAACTCATACGTAGTTGCTTCAAGCGCTTTCGTGATAGACCAAGATCCGTCTCCATTATCTACCATAGCTTCTCCAGCCCAACCATTTAAAGTTCCAGCCACAAACATACCATCACCTGCAACTGAAATATTTTCAGTTAAAACAGTCAAGGTTATCTCAGTTGTGATAGCTGTTGTACCGCAAGCTTGGCATGACCCGTAGCATACTACATCTAAAACCTCATCAGAATCTATGACATCGAATGTTCTGTTGTTATTGTCACTAGGATTTCCACATGCAGGAGGAACACTTTCTTCATAATCCCAAGATGGGCCATTTAGGTACTTCCATTGAATCGTTGTGTTTATATCTACAATTGCTGTATGTGTGAAAATTCCGTCGCCGTCGGCATCTAGCAATTGAGAAGCTCCCGGGGCCCATCCCTGAAAAGATCCTGCTATAAACACTCCAGCAGGATTTGCTCCTTCCTCAGTCATATCGACTTGGAAAGTAATTGCAACTTGTTGAGCTGAAAGACTGGTTGCAAAAAGACAAGTAATAAAAGAAAAAAACAGCAGTTTCATCGTTGAAATATTAGGAGGTTACTTCAAATATAACTACTTCGTGTACAACTTACACTAGTTATATCACGAAATTTTAAAAAAAATTGCGTAGATTTTCCGCTTCAAAATACATTACTTATGACGAAGCAAGAAACAAATTACAGTGCACTAACAACGCTGACTACAGTATTTTTCTTTTGGGGATTTATTGCTGCTGGGAATAGTATTTTTATTCCCTTTTGTAAAAATTATTTTTCATTAGACCAATTCCAATCTCAGCTTATCGACTTTGCGTTTTACCTCGCATACTTCCTAGGCGCTTTAGGTTTATTCGTTGTTGGATCGAATAAAAGCAAAGATATTGTAGGCAGTTGGGGCTATAAAAAGAGCACTGTTTATGGTCTTCTTTTCTCCGCTCTCGGAGCTGGGGCTATGATTGTATCTGTTTATTTAAACACTTTTACAGGAATGCTCCTTGGATTATTTATTGTTGCCCTGGGGTTCTCACTCCAGCAAACATCTACCAATCCTTTTATGATCGCTTTAGGTGACCCTAAAACGGGCAGCAACAGAATTAATCTGGGAGGTGCCATCAATTCATTGGGAACAACATTGGGCCCGATTATTATTGCTTTAGCGCTATTTGGATCTGCTGCTGCAGTAAATGATGACATGATTGCTTCTTTAAGCTTAAGCAAGGTGATTGTTTTATATGGAGCCGTAGGTTTATTGTTTATCTCACTTGCTTTAATTCTAAGCAAATCGAAAAGCGTTCCTGATGGAATTTCTGAAGAAACCCCTGAGAAAGCAAACAAAGCTCTCTTAACTCTTCTAGCGATGACTGTTTTACTAGCAGCCTGCTTCGCCCCTGTTTTCAACAGCTACAGATTCGAATTCTCAGAAGTTAAGATGCCTGGCATTGAAATGACCAGGATGTTGTGGCTCGCCGGTGGTCTTGCAGTTATTGTCACAGGAATTCTATTTGCTCACTTTAAATCATCTCGCAACGCTACAGGTTGGGGAGCTATGAAGTACCCGCAGCTTACACTAGGTATGCTCGCTATTTTTGTATACGTAGGTGTCGAAGTTACCATCGGATCTAACCTGGGGGAGTTTTTAAAGCAGCCTGAGTTCGGCGGTTATGAGTCATCGGAGATCACACCTTTTATAGCGATGTTTTGGGGGAGTTTAATGATAGGACGTTGGGTGGGAGCCGTAAACGTTTTCCCATTGACTTCTAAACAGAAAAACATTCTAAAATTCGTCGTCCCCTTTGTTGCTTTCGGAGTCGTTATGGGCGCCACATACCTCGCAGGTTATGACATCTCTGCCCTCAAGTGGTACTTCCTTTGCATTTTAGTCCAAATCGCTGCATTCTTCCTCACGAAAGACAAACCCGCCTTTACGCTCAGCATTTTTGGGCTTATGGGACTCATCGCCATTATTGTAGCGCTCAACACGACAGGTCTTGTCGCAGTTTACGCTCTTCTTGCTTGCGGACTCGCTTGTTCTATTATGTGGCCATGTATCTTCTCTTTAGCGATAGCGGGAATTGGAAAGTATACCACTCAAGGATCGGCATTCCTCGTAATGATGATTCTCGGAGGTGCCATCATCCCTCCTATCCAAGGGAAACTTGCCGATATTGAATCTGTAGGAATTCAAAATTCCTTTGTGATCGGAGGACTGTGCTTTGCCTATCTAGTTTACTACGCATGGTTTGCAAAACGTTCACTCAACAAACAAGGAATAAATTTCGAGTAACAAGAGTATTTAATTGAGCAAAACAAACCCATGCTGAAAATTCCAATTGCTCCCAATTCGATTCAAAAAGGGGTTCCCTTAAAATTGTTGTTGGACAAAGAAGCGATTACTCAATTGGCCCAAAACATCAATTTTGTTTATCCAGCATTTAACTCATCGTCCTTTATCAGTGAAACCTTAAATGGGCTGGAAGATTTAAGCTTGAAAGAAAGAAGTTCTCACATTGCCAAGTCATTGAAGGATTTTTTACCTCATGTTTACTCCGAAGCGATTGAAATCTTATTGAAATCCCTAACACCTCCTCTAAAGAAAACAGAAGGCAACGGATTGGCTGGTTTGTTTTATATGCCGCACTGTAGTTTTATAGAGGAATTTGGTGGAGACATCGCCTACAATAATAATATAGATCCGTATGATGTTTCTATGAGCGCTCAGTATAAATTAACCACGAGATTTACCTGCGAGTACTCTATCAGACCTTTTATCGTGAATGATGAAAGAAGAACGCTTCAACTGTTATACATATGGATGAAAGATGAAAACCCACATGTGCGAAGGCTGTGTTCTGAAGGAACAAGACCACGATTGCCGTGGTCAAAGAAAATTGATTCATTCATCTCCAATCCTGAACCTTGTATTCCGATTTTAGAACAATTGAAAAATGATCCTGATCTCTACGTTCGAAGAAGTGTGGCTAACCACGTAGGAGATATAGCAAAAGACAATCTCGAGGTAGCTCTATCTATATGTGAAAATTGGCTCACCAACGCTTCACCTGAACTTAAATGGGTCATCAGACATGCACTGCGCAATCCCGTTAAAAGAAATGTAAAAAGAGCGATTGAGCTCAGGACTTTAGCAAAATAAATAGATAGTTGCTATATTTATTTTTCCTTTACGATTTAGCTCTATATGAAAAACTATATTCTAGTATTTTGCATTTGTCTCCTGTATGCATGTAATGTCGAAACATCGAATACGGAGGATATCACGACTCATCTCAAAGAGGATTTTACTCAATACGTGAATCCATTTATAGGGACAAGTAAAATGGGGCATGTATTCCCTGGCGCTACAGCTCCTTTCGGGATGGTCCAATTAAGTCCTCAAACGAATTTTGAACGTATGTTCAATGAAGACGGCAGTTACAATTCAGATACGTATAAATATTGTGCTGGCTATCAACATCTAGATTCAACAATTATTGGCTTTGCCCACACGAACTTTAGTGGCACTGGGCATTCTGATTTGGGGGACTTTTTGGTCATGCCTACAACTGGCGAATTGGTGCTCGACCCGATCCTTACAACAGAACAAGGAAAAGGATTTTATTCTGATTTTTCGCATGACCGTGAAGAGGCTTCCCCTGGATATTATCAGGTCAACCTGGACAGCTATAATATTCAAGCTGAGCTTACCGCCAGCGACCGCGTAGGATACCATAAGTATACATTCCCGAAATCTGACGAGGCGCACATTATTCTTGACATGGTGTACAATGTGTATCATCACGAGAATAAAAATGTCTGGACTTTTATTCGGGTAGAAAACGACTCTCTTGTAACTGGATATAGACAAACAAAGGGATGGGCTCGGACAAAAAAAGTGTTTTTTGCGATGCAGTTTTCCAAACCATTTAAAAGTTATGGCCACAAGAAATACAACGAAGAAACATACGATGGATTTTATCGACGATTTAATCAAAAGGAGAATTTTCCTGAAATCGCCGGAAAAGATATCCGCGCATATTTTAATTTTAATACCGAAGAAGGTGAAAGCATCGAGATCAAATTTGCGTTATCCTCAGTAAGTACAGACGGAGCATTGAAAAACCTTAAGACAGAAATACCCCATTGGGATTTCAACAAAACCAGAGAGGAAACCCAAGCAAAATGGAACGTGGAACTCTCCAAAATCAATGTAACTACTTTGACATTGAACGATAAACAGACCTTCTATTCAGCATTGTATCACACAAATTTGTCGCCTATTATTTATGAAGATGTCGATGGAAAGTATCGAGGTTTAGACCAAAACATTCATTCCTCAGAAGGTTTTACAAACTATTCTATTTTCTCACTCTGGGACACCTATCGTGCGCTACACCCTTTGTTTAATATCACGCAGCCAGAGCGCAACAACGACATGATTAAATCTATGCTTGCACATCACGATGAGAGTGTACACGACATGCTACCTATTTGGAGCCATTATGCAAATGAAAATTGGTGTATGATAGGATATCATGCCACATCTGTTATTGCAGATGCGATGACAAAAAACGTCGGTGACTTTAATCACGAACGTGCATTACAAGCCTCTGTAAATACTGCGAACGTAAGGTATTTCGATGGTTTGGGCGACTATATTGACTATGGATATGTCCCCGATGACAAGAGCCATTCTTCTGTTTCAAAAACATTAGAGTATGCATATAACGATTGGTGCATCGCTCAAATGGCAATACAAGTCGGAAATGATTCTCTTGCAGAAGAATTCATGAAGCGTTCAGAATATTATAACAATGTCTTTGATACGAGCACTGGATATATGAGACCGCGACTCTCGAATGGAGATTTCCGAGAAGATTTCGACCCTATGGATACCCATGGCCAAGGGTTTATCGAAGGCAATGCCTGGAACTATGGACTATATGTACCTCAAAATATTGACAAAATGGTCGATATGATGGGAGGTAAAGAAAGCTTCACCCAACACCTTGACTCCCTTTTTACAATGGAAATCGACGAAAAGTATATTGAAAAACATGAGGACATTACGCGAGATGGAATCATCGGCAATTATGTTCATGGAAACGAACCTGGACACCATATCCCTTATCTATACAACTGGACTGGTCACCCTGAAAAAACGCAAGAACGAGTACGTATGATTATGCAAACGATGTATGACCACACCGTCGAGGGTCTTTGCGGAAATGATGATGCCGGGCAGATGAGCGCTTGGTATATTTTAAGCACTCTGGGTTTCTATAGCGTAAATCCTGGCTCTTCAAATTACGCTCTAGGGAGTCCATTGGTTAAGGAGGCAATGATCACATTCCCCAACGGGAAAACCACAAAGATTGTCGCTCGAAATCAAAGCACAAAAAATATCTACGTATCAAGTGTT
>Ga0302118_10001893_pt1 | contig 10420 bp, 18 predicted proteins | sample AG5_331_MG_FD_203126 | JGI IMG/M metagenome (GOLD analysis project Ga0302118, IMG submission 203126) | Marine microbial communities from Western Arctic Ocean, Canada - AG5_33.1 | ecosystem: Environmental > Aquatic > Marine > Oceanic | place: Canada: Western Arctic Ocean | collected 2017-10-01 | reverse complement strand
AATCAGCATGGGCCGCGCTATTGCTCCCGTTCGCCAGCGATAGCGCCGCCTCAAGAAGGTGCATATGCGGATTCTGACTGCGCCGTTCCCCCGACAGGTCACTAAATTTACGGCTCATCCGGTCGCTATACGAGCCATCGGCGCGGAGAAAGCGCTGCTGCAAAACCTCAAAGCTGCTATCAATCCACACCGCCGCCACCTGGCGACCGAGCGTATGGTGATAGGCGGCAAGACCGAACAGCGCAAAGGCGTGGGCGTAAAGATCCTTATCCAGACCTTGCGGCGCCCCTTCCAGGTCGACCTTCTCGATCCACCCAGCCTCTTGATGATCCCAGAACCGCTCGGTCAAATAACTGTATATCCGGTCGGCGTGGGCGATCAACGCCGGCGCCCCAGTTTTGCCGCCCCAGGTGGCGAAGACATAAAGCTGGCGCGCGTGCACCATCATCCGGCGATAGGGCGGCGCTTCGGCGCCGCTTCCATCCGCCAGCAACCGCTCGACCAAGCCGCCACGGCGATGATCCCAGCCGTGCTCGATCAGCAGCGGCAACGTTCCGTCTAGAAACCTCTGGCGAAAACCCGCAACCTGGTCAGAAAGGTTTTTGTCTCGCACCGCCGTCCAATCTTCTCGACACCGCATCTATTTTCCGGGACGTTACGGCAGTCCTTGCGCCGTCGCAATGTACCGCGCAAATTTCCAAGAAAAGCCGGTTTGCCAACGACCAGGAGATCCTTGAGATGTCGAAAACCAAAATCGCACTGGCAGGCCTGGGCGTGATCGGTAGGAAACACGCGCTAGCGATTTCCAAAAGCATGACCTGTGAGTTGACCGCCGTCGTCGACGCCAATCCGGCGACCGGCGCTTTGGCTAAGCAATACGGCGCGGCCTTTCATTCCAGTCTGGAAGAGCTGTTCGACAACACTAAGGTCGACGGCGTCCTGCTAGCAACGCCGAACGCCATGCACGCCTCCCAGGGCATCGCCTGCGCCGAGCGCGGCCTGCATATCTTGGTCGAAAAGCCCTTCGCTACGACGATCGGGGAGGCCCGCGCGCTGGTCGAAGCCGGCAGAAAGAATAATGTTCGCATCCTCGCCGGCCAATACCGCCGCTTTAACACCCAAGTCGAGACGGCTCGCGAGATCGTCCGTTCCGGCGCCATCGGCAAGCTGGTCGGGGTATCGGCAATCTGGGCGATGAAGAAGCATGATGAATATTACGATGTCTCCTGGCGCACCGAGCCAGGCGGCGGGCCGATCCTGACCAACCTGATCCACGACGTCGACTGTTTGCGCTGGATCTGCGGCGAGATCACCTCGGTTTCGGCCCAGATCTCTAACGCCACCAGGGCTCACGCGGTCGAGGATACTGCCGCTATCTCACTTAGTTTTGAAGGCGGGGCGCTGGGCACAGTCTTGCTTTCCGATGTTGCGCCCAGCCCTTGGGCTTTCGAAGCCTCAACCACCGAAAACACTGATTTCTTCCACATGGACGACTGCTGCTATCGCTTCATGGGCACCAAGGGCGCCTTTGATTTTCCCTTGATGCGAATCTGGACCTATCCGGAGAATGTGCCGCAGCGCTGGGACTACCCGATGGCGAAAAGCCACAGGCCGACCGGACCAGGCAAACCTCTCGACGCCCAGATCGAGCATTTCGGGAGGGTCATCCGCGGCGAGGAAGAGCCGCGCACCAGCGGTGCCGATGGGGCCCGTACCCTGGCCGTAACCCTGGCCGTCACCGAGGCGGCGAAAACCTGCGCGCTGGTAATGCCGGCGACGATCCAAGGCTGACCGGGATGATCGAAGCCTTGGAATACTGCTCGGTGTATAAAGAAGGCTAGGTCACCACGGTGACCATCAAACGGGCCGAGGTGATGAACGCGTTACATCGGCCGGCGCATGAGGAACTCACCCGGGTTTTCGACGCCTTCGCAATCGACGCCGATGCCTGGGTAGCGGTCATCACCGGCGCTGAAGAGCGGGCGTTCTGCGCTGGCTCAGGCCTGAAATACATGGCCGAGACCGGCGATGGTTTAATCCCGGAAAAAGGCTTCGCCGGGCTAACAAACCGACAGGATTTGGCCAAGCCCGTGATCGCCAAGGTTAACGGCGTGGCCGTCGGTGAGGGTTTTGAAACGGTGCTAGCCTGCGACCTGGCCATCGCCGCCAATCATGCCTGCTTTGGTTTTCCCGAGCCCAAGGTCGGTCTCGCGGCAATCGGTGGCGGAGGCCTGCACCGGCTGGCGCAGCAGATACCGCTAAAGAACACCATGCATCTGCTTTTGACTGGGCACATTTTCATAGCTGAGGAGGCCTTGGCGCTCGGCTTGGTAAACCAGGTGGTCCCACCGGAAGACCTGACCGCCGCGACCAACCACCTAATCGCCTCGATCCTCTCAGGCGCCCCGCTCGCAGTGCGGGCGACCAAGCAGGCAGCCATGGATGGGTTGAACCTGTCTCTGCCCGAGGCCGTGGCGATACGCCATCCGGCCATCGAAACCATGGAATCCAGTGCTGATGCCACCGAAGGCCTGCTAGCCTTCGCCGAAAAGCGCGCCCCGGCCTGGAGTGGGACTTGAACAAGCGATGAACGAAAATTCATTCGATTTACGGGGCAAGGTCGCCCTGGTGACCGGCGGGAATGGCGGTATTGGGCTTGGAATGGCTGAAGCTATGGCCCGGGCTGGGGCTGATATTTGTATCTGGGGCACCAATGCGGCGAAAAACGCGGCGGCGCTTAAAACCCTGTCCAGGCATGGTGTAAAGACTATGGCCCTTCAATGCGGCGTCTCCAGCAAAGCAGACGTCGACGCGAGCTTCGCCGAGACTTTGCAGTCCTTGGGCCGGGTCGACGGCGTGTTCGCCAATGCCGGGATGTCCGGAAGCGAGAACTCGTTTCTCGAAATTACCGAGGAAAAGTGGCGCTGCATGCTCGGTGTTAACCTCGACGGCGTGTTCTCACCTATCAAGCAGCGCTGCGTCATATGCTAGAGCGAGTGGAAAACGGTGACTCCGGCGGGCGGTTAATCGCCACGTCTTCCATGGCCTCGATTTCTGGCGCCGCCCGTAACGAACATTACGCCGCGACCAAGGGTGGTCTCAACGCGATGAGCTATGCCCTAGCGGTGGAATTCGGACGCTATGGGATTACCTCGAACATCATCCAGCCCGGCTGGATCGCCACCGACATGACTGAGGGATTGATGGCGAACGAGAAATTCGCCGCGAATGCAGGCAAGCGCATTCCACTCAGACACTGGGGCCACCCCAGCGATTTCGGCGGCCTCGCGGTCTATCTGCTCAGCGACGCTTCGGCCTATCATACCGGTCAGGATTTCCTAATTGACGGTGGTTATTGGCGGTTTTGAGGACGGGAGGCGAGCACGGATGAATGAAGTATTCATGCCCTATCAGCAAATCAAATACCAGGTCGAGAACCGCATCGCGACGATCACCTTAAACCGGCCGGAAAAGCTGAATGCTTTCACCGCTACTATGCGCGAGGAGTTGATCCGCGCCTTTAGCCGGGCTAACGAAGACGATGAGATACGGGTAATTATCGTCACCGGGGCCGGGCGGGCATTCTGCGCTGGGGCCGATTTGTCGAAGGGCGGTGACACTTTTCACTTTGACGACTCGTTCCGCGATGGCGGTGGGCAGGTGTCGCTAAGGATTTTTGAGAGCAAGAAACCGGTCATCGGCGCGATCAATGGAGCCGGCGTTGGGATCGGCGTTACCATGACACTCCCAATGGATATCCGCATCGCCTCGACGAACGCGCGTTTCGGCTTCGTATTCAGCCGCCGCGGCGTGGTGCCGGAGGCCTGCTCCAGTTGGTTCCTACCCCGCATCGCCGGCATTGCTCAAGCCCTTGAATGGGTTTTCTCGGGCCGGGTCTTCGATGCAGCCGAGGCGCTGGCCGGCGGCCTAGTCAAGGAGGTCGTGCCGCCAGAAAGCTTGTTGGATCGGGCCCGCGAAATTGCCCAAGAAATCGCCGATAACACCTCAGCGGTGTCGGTGGCGCTATCCCGGCAGATGATGTGGCGGATGCTCGGCGCCGACCACCCGATGGAGGCCCACAAAGTCGACCCTCGCGGCATCGCCCAAATGGGCCGGGCCAGCGATGTCCGAGAGGGTGTGGAATCCTTTTTGGAAAAGCGCCCACCAAACTTCTCGTTGAAACCAAGCACCGACATGCCTGCCTTCTATCCATGGTGGCCGGAGCGGGAGTACGAATAATGGAACTCGACGGACAGGTGGCGATCGTCACCGGGGCGGCGCGCGGGATCGGCTTTGCCATCTCCCAACGGCTTAAAGAGCTTGGCGCGCGGGTCGCCTGTTGGGATATCGCGCCGCCGGCCAAGGAGAACGGCTCGGTGTTCGCTCATGCCGAGATTGTCAACGTTACCAACCTCGCCTCGGTCGAGGCCGGCCTGGAGCGCACCCTCGCCACTCTCGGTCAAGCCGATATCTTGGTCAACAACGCCGGCGTGCTAACCAACGCGGTAGCCCCGGCGATGGCCGAAACCGAACTGTTGGTGGAGATGACCGAGGATTATATCGCCGACGTCAAATCACGGATGCCGATGGGCCGCCTCGCTAACGTCACCGAAATTGCGGACACCGTCGCCTGGATCGCCAGCCCGCGATGCTCGTTTACTTCCGGACAAGTTTTTGATGTTACCGGCGGACGGGCAACGTATTAAAGCCGTTGGCAAGATTGGCGATGGGGAGCCTCATCCCTCGAACGACAGGACCCACACCTGAGGACGTTCACCGCAACTGACGGCCAAGGAATAGGAGCAACATGCCGCCATTTATCTTTATGTTCCGCCATTCGCGCCGCCAAGGGGCCTCAGGCGTGGACCCTACCGTTCACCAAGGCGACGGACGTATTTAAAAAAAACGTGATACTCAGCGCCTACAATAACATCACCCCGGCGCAGGATGGGACCTACTCCTCCGGCATTGGTAGTCGCACGGGTACGCCGCCTATTTTCCACACCCCTATTGGAGCTGCGATGGAAGCATGTTCCTCCTCCGTCTCCCCAAGTGAAAACGGGGTAGGGAGACACTTTAAGTATCCAGACGTTTGCGCCTTCCGCTCTTACTTTACCGCCCCCGCCGCGGCCATCAATTCGTCGAGCGTAGTAAATGTCTTGCCCCCGTTTCTCTTGATCAATGCTGCCGCCTGAGCGATCCGGCGCGAGGTGGCCTCGACCATCATCGGTTCGACACCTACGGCGCGCAGGGTCTTCGAAACCTCTTGCATTTCCGAGGCACGAAGCACAGCGTGTTCGGAGACTAGCGACCTCGCCCCGGTGCCCGCGCCACCCAATCAACCCCCAGATAATTATCGGCCATTGAGGCCAGTGCGGCCTCGGTCACGCCGTATTGACGGGCCCCATCAATAAATTTGAGCAGCAAAGCACCGACGCCTTTCATCATGACGCTGCGCATCATCTTTAGAGCAGAGGTAGCACCGATCTTCTCGCCAGTAACCTCGCACAGACAACCAAGCGGGCTCAGCAGACTAACCGTCTCCTCCGCATCTGGTCCCAATAGGTTCATCGGGACCTTGTGACGCCGGCCAGGTACGCCGGACATCACGGCGCTGTCGACCATCTTAACTCCCGTTCCATCCAGGGCGGCTGCGACCTGCTGCTTCATCTGCGGTGAAGAGGAATTGCAATCGGCATAAATTTGCCCGGCCCGCATGACTTTCGCCGACGCTTTGGCCACCCTGACCGAAGCCGTGGCTACAACGAAGGAAAACACCAGGTCCGGCACCGTCGATGCTAGCATCGATGGTGCCGACAGCCGTAACGTCCAGCTCCGCGACCTTGGCTTGCAGCGCCGGCTCTAACGGGAAGCGATGTCGTAAGCGGTAATCCTCAGAGCCGGGTTGGCTTCGCGAAGTTTGGCGGAAAAATTCGAACCAGCCTCGCCGAAGCCGATAAACCCAACATGCTTGATCACCACGGCCACTACTAAAACCGGCCCCGATCAACGCTGACACAGAGCAGGTTCGGGCCGGCGCGGTTCGCGAGCGCCGCCTCCAACGCTGGAACCAGCTCATCGTGACTGGAAACCCGGGTCGACGGCACCCCAAGGGATGTCGCCAGGCCGACGAAATCAACCGCCGGTTCCTTGAAATCCATGCCAATGAAATTGTCGTTGCCATGGAAGGCGTACAACCGTTCCTTAATGATCCGATAGCCGCCATTGTCACAGATGACATAGGTGATCGGCAGTTTCTGGTTCGCCGCCGTCCACAGTGCCTGGATCGAGTACATCGAGCTGCCGTCACCGATGATCGCGATCACCGGACGGTCTGGATAGGCCGCCTGAACTCCGCAGGCTGCCGGCACGCCCCAGCCGATGCCGCCACTGGCCATGCCAAACAATGAAGTCGGATCCCGATATGGGAGCAACGCATTCAGCGCTCGGGTGCTGACGATACCCTCATCGACGATGATGGTGTCCCTGGGCATGGTGTCGATGACCTTCATCACCATCCACGAAGGATCGATCACCGCCCCGCCGTCGTCGGCCGTCAACTTGGCGACTAGGGCGGCCCGCTTGGCGCTCCAGTTCATTGGCACCAGACCATCGATGGCGGCCTTGGCCTTTGCCGCCTGAGCAGCGCCTCCCTTGCTGGCGATCATCGGGTTCAGCGCTTTCAAGGTTTCCTTGATATCGGCGCGCACGGCGATCTCGGTCGGGAAGTTCTTACCCATCTCCCAATCGCGCTGACCTATTTGGATGATCGCCATCCCCTCCGGCAGTGGCTCGACCGGGGCCCAGACGGACATCCTGAGAACATCGGCACCCAACACGATTAGCAAATCATACGGCATCAGGGTGTCCCGCACCTGCTGCTGATCCCGGGTGAGAGAGCCAATATAGGCCGGGTGTTCGGACGGGAAATGTGCCCCATACTGCACTGTCTGTTGGTATACTGGACAGCCGACTAGGCTGGCGAAGGCCGCCGCCTCATCAAAAGCGCTGTCTGTGGCAAGCTCATGACCAGCAACGATTACCGAGTTCTTCGCGCTGAGAATCCGCTCGGCGAGACGCTCCAACGTAGCGTCGACCGGCCGCACCTTGGTATCGACCCGAGTGCGCGATCCCAACTCGATCGCCCCCTCCTCGTTAAGAATATCACCTGGCAGCGAGATGAATACCGGTCCCATCGGTGGCGTCATCGCGATCTTGGCAGCGCGCCGGACGATCCTCGGCAGATCCTGCAGACGGGTTACCTCAACCGCCCATTTCACCAGCGGTTCAGCGATCGGCACCAGCGGATCATAGAGCAGCGGCTCGGTCAGTCCATGACCCAGCTCCTGCTGGCCAGCGGTAATTATCACCGGCGTGTTGGCGAATTTCGCAGCGTAGATCGCCCCCATGGCGTTGCCCAACCCCGGCGCCACATGAACGTTACAGGCCGACAGCTTTCCGGAGGCGCGGGAATAGCCCTCGGCCATGTAGACCACCAGAGATTCCTGCATGCTCATCATGTAGTTCATGTCAGGATGCTCGGTGAGTGCGTCCATTATAGGCAGCTCAGTGGTGCCGGGATTGCCGAACATGTGGGTGATCCCCTCGTCCTTCAGTAGGGCGATGAAGGCGGATCGGCCGGTAATGGTGTTAACACTCATCGAAGACTCCAATTGTCGGCAACTCGGAAGCGGCGATGATAGTGGATCGTGAGTTTGCTGGCATAGCCCCGAGCCACAGTGGATCAAGGCATCGGAAATGCGATGGCCGCTAGCGCGAGGCCTCAACTCGGATACCCCAGGTCACTGGTTCAGATAGTGTCTAATATGCGTTATTTTAGCCTAATAATCAGTAAGTTGGGTCGATTGAAGGACGAGTATAATGCGGAACCCCGAGGGTGAAGCCGATACCTTGTTGTTCCGCCTCCAATTCGACCACCGCCTAAAGCCCAGGTTTCTTGGCGCGTGGATCACTTCCGACGCCAGATTGCTTGCCTATCACGAACTCGGTGACGTCCTTGGACTAGCCACACTCATAGGTTCTCAGCGCAGGTGAAATATGGCGCCGGCATGATGATCAGAGCATCAATCGACGGTGAAGTCGACGACATCAGTGGGCCCAGAATATGGTGAAAGTTGCCACCTAGCCGCACGAGGCCGTCTCCTCCGAGATAAATCGTATTCTTCACGCTCTTCTTCTCGAAATACCAAAAATGCCGCTCCCGCCCCTATTTCAGGTGGTCCACCTTCTCAAGGTTAAAACCCGGCCTGAAGCTGTCCGCCCCCACCCATTTTCTGGCGATATGACGCTGTGCCGTGACTGCCATCAGAAATCGTAGTTGAACTCCATCTTGCCAAAATCCTTTTCCCAGCGCCCGACGAACTCGAAATCTTCGTTCAATTGCAGAAACCCTCCGAGCACCTCTCTCTTGGCGTCACCAAGCATGGCAATGATCATATCCAAGCCCAAGCATTGCACCGTATGCCGCCCTGAAATTTTAGTCTTTTTCTTGATTTAGTTGACACTAATGAACTGCTACAGGCCTGGGTTGCGCGGGTCGGCAACGCAGTCGACGGTGTGCAGATTGGAACTACGAATCGCCGACACGATCGAATAACCCCGCTCTTTCGAGGCGTCTCCATGCCAGGGCGAGCAAGCGTTCCAGCCCATGTGGTGCAAGTCGTACCGATCCCCAACCTTTCCAGACAACTGATCACCTGGCGGCGGGTTGGGCTGTCCAAGTCAGGGTCGATTGTTGCGCGATAGTTCAGCTTCTAAATGCCCGTGCCAATATAAAGCGCAACAGTCTAAAGAAATTTTTTGTCCGGGTTACGCATCTCTCTGCAAGCGATGCGGAACCCAGACCACAGCATGTTATTTGGACGGTGTTACAGTATATTTAGGTTCCTCTGGCCTGGTCATTTTTCAAGCCGGTTCTTAACCCGAAATACGTTCGGCGATCGAGAGAATCCGATGCATGTCGCGAAGGACCGGCTTCTCGATCAATTTTCCGTCGACCACCACCAAACCGGTATCCGCGTCCGCGAAGGCCTGAATAATGCGGCGGGCATGGGCAATTGTATCCCCGTCTGGCGTGAACACCTCGTTAAGGATGCTTATTTGCTTGGGGTGGATTGACCCCTTGCCGCTGAACCCAAGATCGCGGACTAGTTCCGCCTCGACGCGCATGCCTTCCGGGTCTTCCAGATCGAGATAGGGGACATCGATCACGTCAAGGCCGACGCCCGCCGCCGCGTGAACAATTCGGGAGCGCGCGTATAGCAGCGGCCCCCAGGCATTTTTGCATCGCAGCTCCGCCGCCATGTCAACCCCACCGAAGAACAGAGCATCAATTCTCGGACTAGATCTGGCGATATCGTAAACAGCTTCAAGAGCGGCATTGGTCTCGATGATTACATGCAAACGGGTGTCATGCCCGCGCTCGGTTAAAAGGTTATCGAGCCAGACGACCTCGTCCGGTGTTTTGACCTTAGGTAACATCAACCCCGGTGGCGGAGTGTCCGTCGCCAGGATAGCCTGCACATCCGCGAGGCCGAACGCTTCCCTTAGACAGTTGATCCGGACGATCCTCTCAACGCCATCATCGGCTTGTGGCTCAGCGAACAGCGCCAGGGCTTTTGCCCGGGCTTCATCCTTGTCCTTGGGCGCAATCCCGTCTTCAAGCTCAACACAGACGATATCCGCGCCCGAGAACAGGGCCTTGGGAAACATGGCAGGGTTAAGTCCAGGTGAAAAAATAAAGCTACGGCGAGGTCGTATGATGCGTTTTTGTGTCATTCACAATCCTTTGGGCGATCCCTGTGGGGAATTTTTCGAACTTGGTTTTCGGTCGCGCCTAACAAATTTTTGGAAATTCTACACCAACCCTATTTTCCAAGGTCAATGCCAATTCCGTCAAGTCCACGTCGCGTCTAATTTCGGCGATACGTTGCATAAACAAGGTGCGAATATTGTTCCCCAGCCACATCGGTGTTCGGTACATCATCACCTCGCGCCGCCAAGCTCAAGATCCTTTTCGATGGAACACATGCCCGCCATAATCGAGCCCCCTGGTCAATACGTGATTCGAGATCTTGGGCTCCGTCGGGCTTTTGCGACCAAAGGAGGTATTAATCACATCCAACATCTGTTCCAGGTCAAGCCCGGCCTTGGCGCCTAATGTCATCGCCTCCAACGCCACCGAGAGATTGCGAAGGAAATGATGTTGTTGACCAGCTTCAAAAACCGCTGGTGGAAAACAGCGATCATGCTCCGGGTGGCTTTCACACTATTCAGGTCCCGTTTTGGCCTGACCGGGTTACCCAGGAACACACAGAGCGGCGGGCACATCCCTTCTAGTCATCGTCTCGGGCCGCAATTACGATCACCAGTATGTCAGCGACATTACCAGTTGGATCAT
>Ga0302118_10001892_pt1 | contig 10424 bp, 11 predicted proteins | sample AG5_331_MG_FD_203126 | JGI IMG/M metagenome (GOLD analysis project Ga0302118, IMG submission 203126) | Marine microbial communities from Western Arctic Ocean, Canada - AG5_33.1 | ecosystem: Environmental > Aquatic > Marine > Oceanic | place: Canada: Western Arctic Ocean | collected 2017-10-01 | reverse complement strand
CCGTAAGTTAAATAATCAACACCACTAAGATCAACCAAAATTTCGAAATTAAAATCGTCTCTTAGTTTCGTGCACGTTTCAATAATAGCACCACTATCAATTGTTAGCGTTAACTCACCGTACATTTCACTGATCCCATCACTGCCAAAAACGTCACTTAATTGTTTTTTTAGTTCACTCATATTTAGGTGCGGGCAATAGTATTGGTTCGACGGATTTTATCTTGCAACTGCAAAATTCCGTAAAGCAGGGCTTCGGCAGTTGGCGGACAACCTGGCACATACACATCAACAGGGACGATTCGATCGCAACCACGAACCACCGCATAGGAGTAGTGATAGTAACCGCCGCCGTTAGCACAAGAACCCATAGATATCACGTATCTAGGCTCCGGCATTTGGTCGTAAACTTTGCGCAGCGCTGGCGCCATTTTGTTGGTTAGAGTGCCGGCGACAATCATTAAGTCAGATTGTCTAGGAGTTGGTCTAAAAACAATGCCAAAACGATCAAGATCATAGCGCGACGAGCCAGCCTCCATCATCTCAACAGCACAACACGCCAAACCAAACGTCATCGGCCAAAGAGAGCCTGTTCGCGCCCAATTAATAACTTTATCAAGTGAGGTAGTAACAAACCCCTCTTTCATTAAACCTTCAATAGCCATTGCGAACCGTTGTTTTAAATAAAAAAGAACAAATTAAAGTATTAGAAACGAGGTTGATCACTCCCACTCAAGCGCCCCTTTTTTCCACTCGAAAATAAAGCCGACAACAAGCAGTAATAAGAAGATAGACATGCCAATAAAACCAAACCAACCGAGCTTTGCCTGAACAACAGCCCAAGGGATAAAGAAAGCAACTTCTAAATCAAAAAGAATGAACAGAATCGCTACTAGGTAGTAACGAACATTAAAATGCATTCTAGAGTCTTCAAATGCGGGAAAGCCACACTCGAATTGTGAATTTTTCTCTTCATATGGCTTGCTTGGACCAAGAAGATAACCGACCAAAGTTAAGCCAACGCCAAATGCGATTCCTAGGAAGATAAATACTGCGACTGGTAAATAATTTTCTAACACTTTTTTTGCTCGGATTAGAGTGCGAATATTATAACAACTTAATCGCAAAACAGCGAGAAAGTTGGCGCTGAAAATGCCTAGATAATCCTAAAACATGAGGCTAAATGTCTAGTTGCGTGCCACCAACAGTGAGCGAATCCAACTTTAAGCTTGGTTGACCCACGCCCACAGGCACACTTTGACCCTCTTTGCCACAAACACCTATACCTGGGTCAAGTTTTAAGTCGTTCCCAACCATGGATATCTGATGAAGCACTTCATCACCCGCACCTATCAATGTTGCGCCTTTGATAGGCTTGGTAATTTTGCCATTTTTAATAAGATAAGCCTCATTAGCAGAGAACACAAACTTGCCAGAAGTAATATCAACCTGACCACCATCAAAATTTTTGGCGTAAATGCCGTCATCAACCGAGGCAATCATGTCTTCAAAATTATCATTACCACTAAGCATATAGGTGTTGGTCATTCTCGGCATAGGGATGTGTGCATAAGATTCACGTCTGGCGTTGCCAGTACTTGACTCACCCATGAGTCTGGCATTGAGCTTATCAAACATATAGCCTTTCAAGACGCCATCTTTAATTAGAACGGTTTCTTGTGTCGGCGTACCCTCATCATCAATCGTTAAGCTACCTCTACGGTTAGCAATTGTACCATTATCAACGATGGTGCATTTTTCATTGGCAACTTGTTGTCCAATCTTACCGCTAAAAACTGACGTTTTTTTACGATTAAAATCCCCTTCAAGACCATGCCCTATCGCTTCATGCAATAATACACCCGGCCAACCAGAACCAAGAATTACTGGCATTTTCCCAGCTGGTGCATCTGCCGATTCAAGCGCAACCAAGGCCATGCGAATAGCCTCTTGGGTGTAGACTTCTATAAAACCATTATCAACAAAATAGCGATAGTCGTAACGGCCACCGCCACCACTAGAGGACTGCTCCACTCGTCCATTTTCTTCCACAACAACGCTGACACTAATTCGCACCATTGGGCGACAATCTATTTGATAAACGCCGTCGGTTGAAGCTATTAAAACCTCAGTATAAGCCCCTGAAAGAGAGGCGCTAACCTGCTTCACTTTTGGCTCTTTTCTTGCAATGACATTAATCTGGCGTAAGACATCAACTTTTTCTTCCGGGGTTAAACTACCCAATGGGCTGAGCGCTGGATATTTGGCTCGTGAAGATGATTCTTGTAAGATTTTCGGCTGATGTAATCGGGGTGTTTCTGAAATACCCTTAGCAAAGTCTATCGCACCTTGGATAGCTTTTAAGTTAAGGTCGTCCGAATAAGAGAAGCCTGTTTTGTCGCCGACAACGCTACGCGCACCCACACCATGACTAATGTGATACGAACCATCTTTAACAATACCTTCATCGAGCACCCAAGATTCGGCCTCTGAATGCTGAAAATATAAATCAGCATAGTCAGCGCCCGTTTCAGAAAGCGAGGTGAGTAAATCAAAAATAACGTTCTGATTAATGTTGTAATCATCAAGCAACTGCTGAATCATAAGGTTTCTCCAGGGATTTGAGATTGAATAACAGGCTCAGACCAGGGACCTGTTATTGTGTAGTTGAGCTCCAATACTTTATTAATAACATTAGTGACTTCGCCACCAAGTAATAGCTTATCCGCAGCCCAAACAGCAAAGCCTGCCAATCCACCACCAGCCATGTAAGCTGCCAATGGTACACTGTCAGCCACAAATGGTTTAACTTTAGCCTTGAGATGATAATCCCGCTCAGCCAAATCCAAATACCCTGTCAGCTCAATATTACTTTCTTCACTCTCAAGCAAAAAGTCATTAACACTTGCCATGCCATTGCCAATCAGCAATGCTGCATGAATTCGGTCATAAACAAACCCTCTCTCTCGCACTTCACTCATAGGCTGACTTATTCTATCGGCAATAGACTCTAAATTAATAAACGAGAGCAGCCTAAAGAAATTTTGATCTTGATTGGTAAAAACGCCCTCTTCTATATCAACAGTCACTAAGCCACTAATTTGGGTCATAGTCACCTCCCACGGTGCACAGTCGCAGTATAAACGTATGTCTGATGCAAAAGAGCCTCCTATGACAGGTTCTTGGATGTCAAACTTATGTAAAAAATCCGATAAATTGTGATGCGATGCCTTGGCTCTCAAAGTGGTTTTACCACCCAACCAGTCACCATTAAAAACCAACTCTTTCTCAGTCAAGCCAACGCCTTCAAACTTAAGGTTTTTTATTTGAAGCACTTGATCTTTACTCACCAAGTCCGCCTCAAAATTTGGAACAGAGATGCCATTAATTTCTGCATTTTTTGAAATTAGACGAAAACTTGGAAAATCATCCGGAGAGAGGTGCCAAGGAAGTTTTGTTTTCTTAAGAGTTGATATTTTAAGATCATGCAATTCAACTAATGACACGCCATTAGGACCTGGAGAGAGATAAACCACTGTCTGTAAATTTTTTGATTCAATTTGGGCGCGCCATTCACCGCCCATGCCTTTGCTAACATATGCACTCAGGTCGCCATCTATCTTTTTCATTGAAACTTTAAAAATCGAGTCGTCACTTCCAACCCAATGATCTGGATTAATCAATAACTCAAAAGGCACGCCGCCAATAACGCCTTCGCCTTCGGTCTTAAATGTTCCGTCATGATATGAGATTTTAGAAGTAAATTTTTCTATACTGATTTTTTCCTCGAATAAAGTGAGCTTGTTATCATTAACAAGTAAATCAAGTTCAACGCTTTTTTTCCTTTCACTTTTTTCTGAAAATGGTACAACGATGACAACATTACCCCCGACATCACCACTCATTTCAAATTGATTAAGAAAAGATTTGAGCCGATCTGAAATTGGCGACTGCCTCATAAAATCAACAACTTCTTCACTTTTTGATTGAACCCTGCCGTGAATAATTAATTGAGCATCAGCTCCGCCTAAATTATTGGCATCAATATTAATATAGCTCAAACCAAGGGTGTCAAGTTTGGCATCTTTTCCGGTTATTTTTACGTGATCATTAGTGAATGTTACACGCGCATTTAAACCAGTGATGGGTGCCCATTTAGAATCTATAGTCAACTCAACATTTTCCAAGTTGGCCGAGAGCTTTGTCTTTGGGGGTGCATCATCACCCGCTAAAGTAAATCGAGTGGTAAACAAAACATCTTTCAAAACACCTGAGCCTAATGCACTGTTTAGCCATATAGCGCTTTTGGTGTCTGCAAGTGACTCCGGTAAATTTTGATGAATTTTTGCCACATCAATTTGATCAACATAACTCTGCAACTCCAAAAACACCTTATCTTGTTGTGAAAACACTTTAAGTTGAGCTGAAAGATTAAAATCCGCGTTTTTTATACTAAATGGAAAAATAGCTACCCTGTTCGCCCGCGCGCGTCCTACATCAATACTGGTTTTAATATCCACAGTATTGCTAATGATTGGCGCTTGAAAGCTACTCATTAGAGCTTGATTTTCCATCGAAAAAGTTATTTTCTGCTTGTTTGTTTTTAGCTCAATTGGGGCAAGATGATGCTCGTTTTCTCCGAGAATAATGGTCTTGTTAATGGATAAAGTCTCTAATGCCAGCAAACTAGAAAGTCCATTATTAGCGAAAACAGCATCGGTATCAACGAAAGCCATATATGATTCAACTAGGTTTGCATCGATACTCAACTCATTAATATCAATATGTCCAGGTATTTTAATGCTGTCAATAAGAGCAGATGGGCTAACATCCCAGCGAAGTACATCCATCGATACGATTGGATCTAGATCCTTTGCGCTAATACTGACTCCGTGTACAGCAAGCAACAAATCGTTATCATTAAATTCTAATGCTAAACGCTCAATACTGACATTCAAACCAGTGACACTGGAGAGTCTCTGCTCAAGGGGTCCCTTCATGGTTTGTGGAAAGAGTACAAAGAAAGCCACAATACCCAATAACAGCAGTGACACAATGGCCGTAAACCAAGTGCTCATTTTGATAAGATTAAAGCTGCGGCGGAAGCTGATGTTAAGCATATTTATCGTGGATTCAAGTGCAAGTTATTATAACCAAATGTATAATATGCCGGAATTTAATCTGATTATGAAGGAAGAGCAATGAGTCAAGGTTCAAAAGGCACAAGTAAGCTAATGTTGGCAATCTGGTTAATTGCAATGGTGTTCATTGCTTTTAAATTTTTTGGTGGCTCAAGCGATGAGACTTCCGTTGAAACCACAACTGACAGTGCAACACTAGAACGCATTCAGCCGGTGGGCGAAGTCAGTGTTGAAAGCTCGGTCGCAACAGCGAGTAGCTCAGGCTCTGAGCGCTCCGGTGAAGAGCTATACGCAAGATGTCAAGGTTGTCATGGCACGGGCGCTATGGGTGCACCAAAGTTTGGCTCACTTGCTGACTGGGCACCTAGAATTGAGCGAGGCATCGACGATGTTCTTAGGGTTGCCATTGCTGGCATAGGCGCAATGCCGCCAAAAGGTGGTTGTAGCGACTGTTCTGATAACGAACTGAAGTCTGTTATTCAATACATGATGGATAGTGCCAAGTAGTATCAAGCAAGAACAGGATTCATTTACTCCAGTAATTTTATATTTGATAATGGGATTTCTTTCGTTTTGCAAGGCATAAATTTGAAAATTATGCCTTGTGGTCTAGTGATAAAATTTAACACAGGAAAGTAAATAAACACCTTATCAAAAGGGACTTAGTGATTGAAATACCCCTAACTCCCTATTTTTTTGTACGTCGTTAAATGGCAACACTCTGCCATTCATCGCCACATAAACACCAGGCTCAAGTAATTGAGCCGAGCCAAGAGCGCACCCAAAGTTAAACAACGCATCCGAATTGCCAACGGTGTACGGAATCATTGCGCCAAATAGTACAATTGTTTTATTATTAACTTTTTCGCCCAGCAATCTCGCTGTTTCACACATTGTATCCGTACCATGGGTGATAAGGATTCTATCCTCCTGAGACGAAAGACAGGCATTCAGGATAAGTTCACGATCGTCATCACACATATCCAAACTGTCTTTAAGCAGCAACACTTCTGAGTTTATCTCAACTTCTGACTTTGATCGTTTAATAATTTCAAAAAAATGCGTTTCATCGAACGCTAGTTCGCCATTAGATTCTTTGTAAATCTTGTCAATCGTACCGCCAGTAATTAATAATCTAACACTCATCTCACAGATAGCCTCATTCTTCGGGAGCAATCGTGCGACGCCATTCGGTTGTGCGGCCAAAAAGAGCAAGCCCAACATAACCTCGGACAGCTATCGAATTGTCATCTGTAAACTTGATATTACAATCGTAATCCTTACCATTTTCAGCGTCGTATATTTTGCCTTTTTGCCACTTGTTATCACCGAGATAAGCAAAATCTCTCAATATCTTTAAGCCAATAATTCTCTGACCTTGCTTGCTAACATCGGGGTTGTTGCGATCAACCTTTGGTTTACCTGCTAAGCCACTCTCGTGCCCTTCTGGATACAAAGGCTCCTTAAGCGCAACAATCTTGCCAAAATAAGCATCGCCTTGTCGATACACTTCAACCGTGGCTTTGTCATTTTCGGTAAACCAAAATCCTAACAGCTCATCTCCTTCGGTATTAGCCATAGCTGAACCAGTGAACAGTAGCGCACCGAATAGTACCAACAGATTCATTTTTAAAATAATTTTAAACATTTTTACTCGCAATCAAAAAAACAGATTTTATTGTACGTACTTAAGGTCAAAAGTGGGGACTTTATAGAAGCTTATAACGATATTCTGTTATAAATATCTTGAAAAATTATTTATGATACCAAAACCAATCAAATTTCTGAGAAAGGACCTCAACCAAAATATCGGAAATTTTCCAAATAACCTTCAAAACTCTTATGAGGAAGGGTAACCCTTCCCCAAAAAGCTCAAAAATGCTATTTAGAGCCTTAAAAACACTATTATTATCATTTTTTTGATGAAAAAACTAGGATTAAAACGAAAGGAGGGAAAATTTCGGAAAAAATGAAAATGGCTATTTAGAAGCTCTTTTTCCGAATATATCGGTGCCAATTCGTACAAAAGTAGCGCCATTTTCAACCGCTAACTCCAAATCTTGACTCATACCCATCGATAAAGTATCCATTTTGGGGTATTTGGTGAGTAATTTGGCCATTTTGGCAAAGCTTTTTGAAGGATGCACTTGGCTAGGAATGCACATAAAGCCTTTTAAGTCAATATTTGGCAAATTTTCAATTTGGGGAATTATTTCTTGAATTTCATCGATTAATATGCCCGACTTGCTCGATTCATTGTCAATATTAATTTGCAATAAAATATTTAATTTGGTCAAGGTATTTGGGCGCTGCTCACTCAGTCGTTTGGCCACTTTGATACGATCCACGCTGTGCACCCAATCAAAATGCTCTGCAATTTTGCTTGCTTTATTGGATTGAATGGGTCCGATAAAATGCCAAACCAAACCTTGCCCCTTAAGGATGTGTATTTTCTCAAGCGCTTCTTGAAGATAGTTTTCACCAAAATGCAACTGACCCGCATTTACAGCCGCTTGAATCTCTTTAGAATTACGCGTTTTGCTTACAGCAATTAATTGAACTTTTTGATTGTGGTTGATCGAATCGATTCGAGCTTGTGTTGTTGTGAGATTATCTGCAATCATTAGAAGACGGCACTGGCCTCAAACACCGGACCATCAACACAAACTCGTTTCATGGCTGGACCATTATCGGTCTGCACCAGTACAGTGCAACCAGCGCAACCGCCAACCGCACATGCCATAAATTCTTCTAATGACACTTGACACGGTAAGTTGTATTCTTTTGCCAGTTGAGCGACCGCTTCCAACATAGGATGCGGACCACAAGAGTACACCTCGATTTGTGCTAATTCCTCTGCCTTTAAAGTCGATAAATACGTTCTTGCTAAATCCGTAACATAGCCTTGGTAAACGCCCTCGTAATTTTGTAAACTGGCCAATCGACAATCGATATTCCAGTCTTCCAATAATGGCATAGTGTGAGTTGCACCACCGTAATTAAGACCATTATCAGCAACTTTTTCATCGAAAGGAAATGGTACTTCTGAACCTAAAATAGCGAATGGACTGTAATTTAAATCGTTTTGTAATTGTTGGGCAATGGCAATCATTGGTGGCATACCAACACCACCACCAATTAATAATGGTCGCTTATTCTCAGTCAGCTCAAAACCTACGCCGATTGGTCCGATAACAGAGATAAATTCACCAATTTTACGTTCAGCCAATTGACGCGTGCCTTCGCCCACATTTTTATATAAAAGATCAAATGTTTCATTTTCAACATCAACCGACATGATTGATATCGGCCTGCGCATCGGTAAAGCATCAGAAACACTGATATGAACAAACTGTCCTGGCTTTGTTTCATTAGCAATTTCTGCACAAGACAGAGTTATGATGTATTGCTCGCCCTCAAATTTATAATGGGCTAAAACTTGGCAGTCGTAAACACCAATTGTGTTACGTGTTGACTTACTCATCAGCGGTAATCAAAGTGCCTACACCACTGTCGGTAAATATTTCAAGCAGCACGGCATGGGGTACACGGCCATCAATAATATGCGTACTTCCAACACCCGATTCAACCGCTGAGAGCGCACAACCAATCTTAGGCAACATGCCTCCGTGGATAATGCCATCATTAATCAGCTCGTTAACCATGGTCGCATTTAAGCCGGTTAATAGTTTCTCTTCTGCGTCCAGAAGACCAACAGTATTTGTCAATAAAATCAGTTTTTCAGCGTTGAGCGCCTCAGCCACTGCACCGGCAACTAAATCCGCATTAATATTGTATGAGTAGCCATCTTTACCAACACCGATTGGCGCAATGACAGGGATAAAATCCCCCTGCAGTAACAAATCTATAACAGAAGTGTCAATTTTATCGACCTCACCCACGTGACCAAGATCGATAATTTCTGAAGTTGGTTCAATCTTGCTTCGCAATTTTTTAGCTGTAATCAGCTGACCGTCTTTGCCTGTCAGACCAATTGAATGACCACCATGCTGATGAATGAGATTAACAATTTCTTTGTTAACTAGTCCTCCCAAAACCATCTCCACCACGTCCATGGTTTCGGAATCAGTCACACGCATGCCATCGACAAATTCACTTTCTTTGCCAATCTTCTTCAGTGTATTACCAATCTGTGGACCACCTCCATGAACAACAATTGGGTTCATGCCTACCGACTTCATCAGAACAATATCACGGGCAAAGCTTGACTTTAAATCCTCATCAACCATGGCATTACCACCATATTTGATGACAATCGTCTTACCCCTAAATTTTTGAATATAAGGTAGTGACTCAGAGAGAACGCTGGCAATGTTGTGTATCTGCATGGTGTATTATTTAATGAAAAACTAGCGAGTATTTTACCCCATAGGTATTTCTAGCGTTAAGTCAGTGACAAGCTTTGCCGTATTTTTTGAGGCACGTATAGTTGTTGGGCTATAGCGCAATAAGCCAACAAAAATCTGAATAGTCACAGATCTTCACTAATTAAATTACACCAAAGTTAGTTATCGAGCAGTCAATCAAACACCATTTGGTGTTCTTTTAAGTGTGTTTGCACTGTCAAAAAAACACTTTACACAGCTATTTTCCTAATTAAACCTGTTATCGTATTTTGATTTAATTTCATTCGGCCACAAGCTAAAAATATAGTCAAGGGTTGCTTGTTTTTCGCCATCAGTCAGAACATTTTCAAAAGCAGGCATCTGACCACCCATTTTAATACCGCCCTCGTTAATCGTTTTCAGTAATTGCTGTGGCGAATGATGCCAAGCATGCGCTGTACCATTAAGAGGAGGTGCTGGATATTTGCCATCGGCACCTTTCACTTTCCAATTGCTCACCAGACCGCGCGCCTCTTTGCCATGACAAACAACACAGTTTGCTACAAATACTGCTTTACCAACATCAGTTTGTGTAGGTTCAGACTCGCTACTACTGCAAGCAGAAAGCAATAACAACAATAATGAAATATAAATTATCCTCATAAAAACATCTCCTGCAAATCATTAACAAAGTTAAACCCTTTGGCGGTTGGCTTTAACCAATTATTCTCAACACTCAACAAACCTAAATTAGTGGCGTTACTAAGACGACTTCCGATAACGTCTTGAGACACGCCAGTTCTTGACTCAAATAATTCTAAGTCAAAACCCTGTTTTAATCTCAACGCATTAAGCATAAATTCAAAAGTTGTATTTTCGATGGTTTTAATAGGCAAATCAAGATCTTTTCCTTGAAATTTAAGCAGGTAATCTTTTGG
>Ga0302118_10001891_pt1 | contig 10426 bp, 10 predicted proteins | sample AG5_331_MG_FD_203126 | JGI IMG/M metagenome (GOLD analysis project Ga0302118, IMG submission 203126) | Marine microbial communities from Western Arctic Ocean, Canada - AG5_33.1 | ecosystem: Environmental > Aquatic > Marine > Oceanic | place: Canada: Western Arctic Ocean | collected 2017-10-01 | reverse complement strand
ATTGCAAGAAGGGTAACTGGTATTGACGAAGTAATCGGTTACAATAAACACAGTGATGGTGTCTTAACGCGTGGTATGTTCGAATGGGATCCTATCAAAGATAAGCACTATTTCCGTGGTATGTTCCAGTCACACTTACTTGAAAATAAGATTGCGGCAGTAGCTGGATTCTCGAACAAGCGTGATATCTATGATGAGATGCTAAAACGAGCAGCAACACTTCAGAAAATGGTAGACAGGGATTTAACACATTATGATGACGTCTTTGATTTACTCGGAATATACTACAATACAGGGTGGGATAATTTCAGTAGGGCGGTAGACACGTGGGTTGGGGTCAACCACAAGTGAGGAGGAGATGACATGGAGCGTCTGCCACTATGGCAAATTGCGTTGCGTCGCATCGATATGCCGGTTCAAAAGTATATTGCCATCTTTATTGGTGGGTCTTTTTTACTCGGTTTGATAGTTGCAAGCCTATTAATTTCCTTGACCGGAGGATTTGCAGAAGGTGCGCTATTTGCTGGTTTTGCTGGAGTCTTGCTGTTGATATTTCTGCCTATATTGACCGCATTTGCAGCGTTTGTTTTCCCAATATTGGAAGTACAACGCTCGGCCACATTAATTGAAAGAGAGATGCACATGTTCATCACCAGGATGGGAATACTCTCCCTTGGTGAAATTGGAGCCTCAACCATATTTGATATTCTAAAACAAATGAGTGATTATGGTGAGTTGGCTAAGGAAGTAAAAAGAATTGAGACTTTAGTAGATAAATGGCATACATCCTTGCCAGAAGCATCCAGAATAGTTGCTCAGCAATCACCTTCACCGCTGTGGGCAGACTTCCTAGCGAGAATGGCGTTTTCAATTGAAGCAGGTCAACCAATAGATGCTTTTATGCGTTCAGAGCAAGAAACCGTTTCAGAACAATATTCAACATTGTATGATACAAGGTTAGAATCGGTTGATATTATGAAAGAGATCTATGTGTCATTGGTTTCTGCCGGATTATTCGGATTGATTATCGCCGGAATACATTTAGTATTATTTGGAATTGGAGGTGCTAATGAAACGCCGATTGAAGTGGCGTCGAGAATTCGGTTCTTACTGCTTGCATCTTTACTTTTCATGGTTGTACAAATAGGTGCAGTATTTGCCTTTAGAGCGACGATTCCTAAGGATAATACCATCGCAAGAGATGACCTCGAGACACCATTTAGGCTGAATATCACTAGGGTTTTATTACTGTCTCTAAGTATTACTCTCATCTTGTTAATGATTACAGCGGCATCAATCGTTTATGCATGGGAAGGAATCTCGCAAGAATGGGACAAATACGGATTATTGCTGATTGCATTACCTCTAAGCCCAATGCTTATCCCAGCATTCCTAGTTGGCAGAGAAGAAAAGGATATTCTTCGTAGAGATGAAACTTACCCCGACTTTATTCGTGCATTAGGCGGGACTGCTCAGGCACGAAGTGCAGAACCGAGTGCTACGATTAAGGCACTTCGGGGAATTGATTTTGGTGCTTTAGATTCATCAATAGACCGTTTGGAGAGGAGATTGTCCACTAGAATCGATTCTGATAGAGCATGGGACTATTTTAATTCAGACACAAATTCCGCAGTAATTTCTCGCTATACTAGAATTTATATTGAAGGTTCACAATCTTCAGGACAACCTGCTGCCACAGCGGACTTAGTCTCACGTTCGGTTGGTAATTTGCTTTCACTACGTCATCGAAGAGCACTTTCTGCAGATACGATGGCAGGGGTTTCATTAGGTCTACTTATTGCTAGCGTGACCTCCCTCAATGTTACAATTACTATCGTATTGAAATTAGGTGAAGCAATAGCGGGAGTTGCTACTGGATTTACCGATACAGACGTAGGTGCATTGGCAGAGTTCGGTGCAGGAGTTGCGTTACCAATAATGGAGGATGCAAGTTCTGTTGAAAGTAATATTAAGATGTTCAAATTAATCGTTTCAATACTAATATTGGGGCAAATTGCTGCTGTATCAATTATTGCTACCAGATTGCGAGGCGGCGGAAAGATTAGTGCATTCGGTCAAATCATCAAGTTGATTTGGGTTGCTGGAATTACTTCATTATTTACAGCTATAGTTCTGGATGGAGCAAGTTCGATGTTCGGTATTTGACGCTTTCGTTAAATCATAAAGCGTTGGGTTCATTGCATTGAAACCTTTGCCCTAGCACATGCGTATGTTGCGTACACTGATTCTGGGCGCGGTAATGGTGCTGCCTGGGATGTTTTTAGCTTACTTGGTATGGATGATGGCAGGCAATCCTACCACCGAGCCCCTAGAATCTCTCATTTGCAATGGAATACCATTGTTCTCGGTAAGTCTTGGTTTATTTTTTGGTTGGAAAACTGGCGAAGAATATTCGATCAGATTGGAATAACATCACTTTTTTGATTCTTGAAGTATCCTCTTTTTTGTAGCAGCCCATGAACAAATAGGGCATTGGCTGAGATCGTGGAATCTTGCTGGGCAATATTCTCTACCAAAGAAAATAATTTGTAAATGGAGTTTATTCCATAGTTCTCGGGGAAATATTGCTTTCAAATCTTTTTCAGTTATCTCAACAGTAGTATCGTTGGATAATCCCCAACGTGCCGCAAGCCGATGAATATGAGTGTCAACAGGGAATGCAGGTACTGCAAATGCCTGAGCCATGACAACGCTTGCAGTTTTGTGACCTACGCCGGGTAGGTCTTCTAGTTCCTTGAATGTGCAAGGAACTTGGCCATCATGTCTTTCGACAATCAGTTGTGATAAACGCAAAATGTTCTTAGATTTTGTTGGCGCTAATCCGATTTGCCTAATATCTTGCAATATAGTATCAACATCAAGTTTAGTCATGTCTGCTGGATTATTTGCCTTTGCAAATAGTGCTGGTGTGACTTCGTTAACTTTTAAATCAGTAGTTTGGGCACTCATCAGTACTGCTACAAGTAATTCAAATGGGTTATTATGGTCGAGAGGTATAGGAGTTTCAGGATATAACTTCTCCAACATGGAGGTGATGATTTCCGCCTTCTCACTCCTGCGCATGTTTGGGCCAGTTCACGATTAGCAATTAATGCATCATGGATGAAGACGTGACATTAAATCTTCACCACTGAGGGAATTTAGAACATCACCACTTTCCAACCAACCCTTTCTCGCACACATTACACCGTATGTGATATCTGCTAATCCACGGATAGAGTGTGCATCTGGATTGATTATGATAGGAACTCCTAGCCCCTTTGCATGCTTACAAAGACGCCAATCTAAATCTAATCTATATGGGCTTGCATTCAATTCAATCGCCTTCAATCTTCCAGCATCGTTATGGTCAGCCATATGCTCGATAACCGCTAGTAAATCAACTTCATAGCCATCTCTTCCCTGTAAAATCCTTCCAGTTGGATGGCCAAGTATTGTTGTCGCTGGATGATCAATTACCTGTAACAACTCTTCAGTATTCTGAACCTCATCACGTGCCTTCCACTTACCCATTGCATGTACGCTGGCAACAGTATAGTCTAGTTTTGATAACACATCATCTGGGTGGTCTAATTTCCCACCGGCCAAAATATCCGATTCAACACCATGAATCAATCGGAAATCCTTCCCTTGTTGTTGCCATTGTTGATTATATTTTTGGATTGTATTACCCTGTTCAAGCAAATCTTCTGCACTTGCCCCATTAGCAATTTGCAAAGTTGGTGAGTGATCGGCTAATCCCAACCAATTCCAGCCCATTTTTTGAGCAGTATCAGCCATCTCTTCCAAACTTGCTTCTCCGTCAGAAAGAGTAGTGTGATTGTGTAACGCTCCGCGAATATCACTCATTTCAATTAGATTTGGAAGTTCATTAAGTTCCGCGGCAATTACTTCACCAGTATCTTCTCGCAGTTCAGGAGTAACCCATTGCATCCCTAAATGAGCATAAATCTCTTGTTCACTGGTCGCTGCTAATGAGAATTTAGCAGCGGCCATTCCCTTCAACTCACCAGCTTCACTTTCAGGGATTAGCCCAAATTCATTGAGGCGTAGGCCTCTGCTAATCGCTCTTTGGCGCATTGCAATATTGTGTTCTTTACTTCCGGTAAAGTATGCTAAAGTGAACGCAGCAACATGTGGAGGAACCAATCTCACTTGAGCATCTATTGTTCCACCTGATTCTAGTTGCTCGTAATCATCTCCTCCAATCGCTTCGAGAACATTGGAATCAATATGGCCAACAGTAAAGCCTTCTTCAAAAATAGAAGTGTCAAGAATCAAACTAATCTTAGAATCACCCGCACCTTTGACATCGGCAATACCATTCAAATTGAGGATTGCATTAGCAACAGCCTCATGATCTTCAACAGCAACTGAAACAACGACATCAAGGTCACCTATGGTTTCTCTTCTTCTTCGTGTGCTACCTGCCAATGTTGCATTGACAACACCTGGTATAGCGGCAACTTTGTTAGTAAATGCCTCACCATATTTGAGGCCAATATCCAGTCTCCTTCTCGCTCTAAATCTGCTTAACAATTCAATGCCATCTAGCATTCGTTGCTGGGATTTCTCTCCAAAACCCTTCATCGGTGCAATTTGGCCATCCAATGCAGCCGTTTTCAAACTCGCTACAGAATTGATGCCTAGTTCATCATGCATCAATTTAATTCGCTTTGGACCCAAACCAGGAATGCCTAGCATTTCTATCAGCCCTTGTGGAGTATTATTGTGTAAATCAATCCAATCATTAGGCCAATTGCCTTCCTGCACTGATTGGGTTAGCGCAGAACCCAATCCTTTGCCTATCCCCTTTATTCCAAAGATTTCACCTGATGCGATTAATTCACCCAAATCAGTAGTCAATGAGCCAAGTATTCTACTTGCATTTTGGTATGAGCGTACACGAAATACATTGGCTCCTTGCAGTTCCAGTAATACTGCGACTTGATGCATTACATTGGCTACTTGGTTGCGGGAAAAGTAAGGTGGGCCGCTCGGGCGAGCCTTGGGTAGGATGAAAGATGCGCCCGCCATAATCAATGATGATGCCCACCCTTCTCAAAGATTGCGAATAAAAACCGGTCAATTTGAAATGAAATAAATTAATTGTTCCCAACTTTTGAAGAGTAGATGGCTCTAGCAGTCAATATGGTGGGAGTCGATAGCATTGAGACTCTGGCTCAATCACTATGCTTTACCTCTGCCATATTGTTCGCTTTAATCGCTACATTCAGCCGTTCTGAAAAAGCAGAGGTCATGGCTCAAAACACAATTGCAATCTTACTGGTTTCATCTGCGGCTGTACTTTGGTGGCTTTCTTTATCTGGTGGCGAATTATGGGGTTCTAATTACTTGCCAAAGCCATTGTCTTTGATTTGTCTAATACTAGCGTTCTCGGCAAGAATGAATATCAAAGGAAAAAACATTTCGTTTGGTGCAAACCCGCACAATATTAATAAAAAAGATGAATCCGATGATTCTGAAGAATAATCTTCAAACGATTTCGCCAGGTTCTTGCTCGCCTTGTACGGCTTCCTTAGCCATTTTTTGGTCAATGAATGTACGCATATATTCAGGTAGTTCACCATTGACGAATATCACATCATTGATCTTGTCTAATTGTTTTAGTGAATAATAAATTTGCATTGCGGTCATAGGAGTGGAAGAACACCCGTTGCACCCTCCATCCAATGAGAGCATGATATTGCCATCACTTGTGTCAATAACTGTAACAACTCCGTCATGAGCATCCAGAATCTCCTGAACAGGGCCAATTTCGGCTAAAACCTCTTCAGCACTAATCGCCATAATGTTAAGGCGGTGGCTTATCCCTTTCAACCGTTGCTAATTTCTGATAATCATTTTGAGCAAAAATTGTGTTGAATATGTTCAAACTAAGCGAAATGGCTCCTATCATCTATTACGCTTAGGGATTCACTTATGAGGGGGATTTGGGTCGGCGGCATTACAGGTGTTCTAGAATGATGGAAAATATACCAATGATTGCCGCAATTGCAGGTCTCGTAGGACTTGTTATTGCGTTTATGCTGTATCTACAAGTGAACAAAGTGAAAATTGATAACGAGAAAGTTGCCAATATCACAAAAGAAATTCAAGAAGGTGCAATGGCGTTTCTCTTTGCAGAATACAAAGTACTTACTGTGTTCGTCATTGTAGTCGGTGCTGTTTTAGCGTTTGTAAACGATGTTGAGACCTCAGCCGCCTTCTTTGCAGGTGCGATTGCTTCAGTCATTGCCGGATTCTCGGGAATGCGTGCGGCTACTTCTGCGAATGGCCGAACCACAATGGCTGCCAAGAATGAAGGCAAAGCCGGTGCTTTGGCAGTATCCTATAACGGTGGAGCCGTCATGGGTCTTTCTGTTGGCGGACTTGGTCTGCTTGGAATATCTCTCGTTGCATACTGGCTTGGTGCCGGAGATGAGGGTTCTAACCTTTCTTCAGCAGCAGGATTTGGAATGGGTGCTTCATCTATCGCTCTTTTCGCTCGAGTCGGTGGCGGTATCTACACCAAAGCTGCGGACGTCGGTGCTGACCTTGTCGGTAAAGTTGAAGCAGGTATTCCTGAAGATGACCCACGTAACCCTGGTGTTATCGCAGATAACGTCGGAGACAATGTTGGTGACGTCGCTGGAATGGGTGCTGACATCTTCGAATCCTTCGTAGGTTCAATCATCGCTGCAATGATTATTGCAAGCAATTCAGCGGACATGGGAGTCGATTACGTCATGATGCCAATCATGCTCGGCCTCATCGGTTACCTCGCTTCGATTGTTGGTGTGTTCTCTATGTTTATTCTCAAGAACGGTAAAGATGCAGCAGCAGCACTTCGAAACACCACATTCATCGCTGCGGTTCTGTTTTGGTTCGGCGGCTATATGTCTCTTTCAGAAGGCCCTCTTGGCCAAGGACTCATCGATGTCGATATAGGCGTCATGCATTCAGTGGTTCTCGGCAGTGTTGTCGGAATCTTCATTGGTCTGGTTACAGAATATTATACTGGAATTGAACCAATCTTTGGAATCAAACCAAAGGCCATCCAGCACATTGGTGAAATGTCGAAAACCGGTCCTGCTACCAATGCGATTGCAGGTCTTTCAGTCGGTATGATGTCAACTTTCGTTCCAATCTTGTTGATTGCCGCTGGTATCCTTGGCGCAAACCAATTTGGTGGCGAAATGTATGGTCTCTACTGTATCGCAATGGCTGCAATGGGTATGCTTGCTACAGTAGGTGTTACCATGACAGTCGATGCTTACGGACCAGTTGCAGACAACGCAGGTGGAATCGCAGAGATGAGCGGCCTTGGGCCGGAAGTCCGAGCAATTACTGATGAACTCGATTCAATTGGAAACACTACCGCCGCAGTCGGCAAAGGATTCGCAATTGGTTCCGCTGCTTTGACTGCACTTGCTTTATTCGCTGCTTATATAGCCGCAATTACGAGTTTGGGTACAGGAGATTTGAATTTGTCACTCGACAACCCAATGGTTGTCATTGGACTTCTCATTGGCGGTGGACTGCCGTTTGTAGTCGCTGCTATGACCATGACTTCTGTCGGAAAAGCTGCAGGGGATATGGTAGTTGAGATCCGACGCCAATTTGCTGTCATGCGGGAAACTTTAGCAAAGGACTCTTCCTTTGAAGGTGATTTAGAAGATGTTACATCTTGGCCTGAAAAGATCATCGCCGGAGATACGACCTATCCAGATTCTCAATTATGTGTTGATATTTCAACCAAGGCTGCCCTTCGAGAGATGGTTGGCCCTGGTGTTGTTGCAATCCTTGCTCCAGTCATCGTTGGAATGGTTCTTGGCTGGGACGCACTCGGCGGTCTTCTTGCAGGTTCTTTGGTTACAGGCGTTCTCATGGCTTTGTTCATGGCTAACGCTGGTGGTGCTTGGGATAATGCAAAGAAAGCAATCGAACAAGGTCACATTGAAGGCGCTAAGAAAGGCGATGACGCACACGAAGCGTCAGTTATCGGAGATACCATCGGTGACCCATTCAAGGACACCTCAGGCCCGTCACTCAATATTCTCATCAAATTGATGTCAATTGTTGCAGTAGTACTTGCTGGAACAGGTGAACTATCTCAATCTGGTCTTCTTTGAACTTGAAATTGTTCAAAATATTGAGCGTTACCCTTTCAACGGGTGAGCAGTAGGGATGTCTATGCGAGTACCATTGTTATTGTCGGCATTGATGTTATCACTATCATTAGCGGGATGCTTAGATGGTGGAGATGTACCTTCATCAATAGGTGATACGACTGCCGATGAAATCGATTTACCTGTTTGGGAAATCGGTGACCAATGGCTGTATTCATTCGTAACGCCTCAATTTGGTGAGGATAGTGCTAGGCTTGTTGTCGCAGAAATAGATGACGGGGAACAAGAGTACTTGCTGGGCATCTCAAGTGAAAGAGAAGCACAACGACACGCAGTCATCAATCACAACCCCTTCCTTGGGCGCATCACGATCGATGGTCTGTCAGTCTTTGAAGAAGGTGAGCCACAGCAAGTATTCAATTTCCCTTGGAAAAACGGACAGCAATGGAGTTTCAATCTATTCGGAATCTCATGGGATGCTGAAACGATTAATATCTATAATGGCGTTGCAAATGTAGTCGCAACTTCAGATGATGGTCAGCAATTAGAATACGAATTTTCTGGAAGAAGAGGATTTGTCGAATCATTGGTTTGGACCAATGATACCGGGGTAGAACAACTGCGCATGACACTAACCTTGAACAAAAAGGGCTATGATGGAGATGTGTTCTTCTATAGGGCTAGAGATTTACTTGATGAAAGATATGAAAACAGTCAAAATGAGATATATGACACTTTCTTCGATAGTGGACACCCAAGCGGAGAAGATTGGAATGTATTGGTATGGTATTTAGATGTTGAAATCTCGAATGGTGGCGGCTCAGGTTCATTGACGATGAAAGATCATGCAGGTGCAAGCCCACTGACTCGGGCATGGGGCGCTGGTGCAACCGAGAAAGGTGCTATTGGCACGATTCCAAGTAATTCTGGTGAATATTCGCTGACGGTTACAGCACGTGGACAAGGCACTTTTATTCATTTGAAAGTTGCTGGTGCATTGGTTACCCAATGGACTTTATGAGCCGTATTATTCGGTGATGAGGTGATTCAATGCCAACTCTCATCTTGATGCACGGTATGACTGGTGATGCCAGCATGATGCGGCCATTCGCAGAAAAGATATGTCCAGAAGGGTGGACACTTCTCATTCCAGAGGGTCGCTTTCCCCATCCAGCAAGAGGCAGAACTTGGTGGAGATACGAAGATTATGATGCAGATACAACCCGTAGATCTAATCTTTCGCGCATTGAACTGATAGATGTAGATTCAAGTTTATCGCAATTGGAGAAGTTAATTTCTCAAAATGCACCTCTAGGGCCTCTCGTTATCGGTGGTTTTAGTCAAGGTGGGGCGATGGCTCAAGAAATCCTCCAGCTCCCCATAGCCGACCGTATAGTCGGATTAATCTGCATTGGAACTAGATTGGTAAGGCCAATGGAATTACGGATACGCCTTGAAGAGTTAGATCGGAAAAGGTTATTTTGGATGCATGGTGAAAGAGATATAAGAGTTCCAATTGAAGATGGATGGGCTGTTGCACATCTGTTTGAAACCGCTGGTTGGGCAGTTGAACTTGTAGAGCACAAGAAAGGACACATGATCCCTATCGAGCATCACAATGAGATAACTGAATGGCTAAAGACCTTTGAGTGATTACTTTTTGAGATAACTATTAGTCTCATCAAAACCGCCAATATACATTGGTGTTTCACCGCGTAAATCAAAGATAACCGGTACAGTTCTTCGCCCAGTTGTAATTACTACCTCATTTCTAATATCCGGGTGCTCATCAAAATTTATTTCCTTGAAAGTTAGATTTTTCTGCTTGAACATTCGCTTTGCAGCCATACAATATCCACAAAAATTGCCAGTGTATATCAAAAAATCAGTACCGGCTTCAGCAGCATGGCCTATGATTAACTCTTCACTCATACCTATGTCAAAAGTCAATCCCTTTTGAACCTATGTCGTTTTATCAAATCAAAAAGATTATTCTTTGTTATCTCTAAGCATTATAGATGCCTTAACTACGCTCTGAGCCAACTCTGCTACTCTTTGAGCAACGTCTGCATCAGTGAGGTTATTATCGTCGTCAAACGCTTCCTTAACCTTGCCAACTGCGACTTGTTCTGGTACGCACCATCCGTGAATCCATCTTACAGCAATGCGCATATGGTTGAGCGTATTGGAATTAGTAATCCCACCTAGTGTAGACATTAATCCAAACGCCTTTCCACCAACATGATCTTTGTAAATCCAATCGAGTGTATTTT
>Ga0302118_10001888_pt1 | contig 10432 bp, 11 predicted proteins | sample AG5_331_MG_FD_203126 | JGI IMG/M metagenome (GOLD analysis project Ga0302118, IMG submission 203126) | Marine microbial communities from Western Arctic Ocean, Canada - AG5_33.1 | ecosystem: Environmental > Aquatic > Marine > Oceanic | place: Canada: Western Arctic Ocean | collected 2017-10-01 | reverse complement strand
CGCCAGAGTACACCCCTATATTATTAGGCAACCCATATTTTATGTCCGGCGTAATGCCAAAATAATTTTGGGTAGAAAGCCGCTTGGTCTCTTCAAAACCCTGCCCATAAGAACCCCCTGCTGACCCAATAAGCAGTAGGGTGAAGAATGTAGAGATGATTAGTTTCATAGCCTGGCTCTCAGGAAGTCCTAACAGTTCGTACACAATAGTATGTATACGGGTGCAATGGAACCATTCTGACTTATCGGGGTATGCCCCCTAGGGTGGGGTGCTGGCTGGGCGGTTGCTGGGGTCTGTAGCTAACTTCATTCCTCCGTGCTTCTTTAGTTCTTCCGCGGAAGGCTCAACTATCCTCTTTTCCTCACCAACCTTAATCCTAACCTCCACATACTTAGCCGTAAGAGTGTTCCGTCTAATGAGGTTTGGGTCAGACATAGGCGTGCCAGATATTTGCTTTAGCCACTTCTCTGATAGTTTGTAGGCAAAGGGCTTCTGACGAGGCTCATCACCCAGATCGGCTACAGTGAATTTGATGCCCTCGACCTTGATTAGATATGAATGCTCAATAAGCCAAGTTAGAGCTAGGAGTATCTGCGGAGTGTAGGTGTAGCTTCCTTTAGTCGTACCGTAATAAAGATTTCTATTGGTTGGTATATGTAGGACGTTGCCTTCATAGCTCCCATGACCTCTATAGCAGTCAGTATTGAATTGAACGCTGTAAGAGTATCTTTCTTGCTCCTCCTCTGTAATTGCTTCTCTGCCCGATAAAGCTCATCTAGCTCTTCTGCCTTAGCTGCCAGAACAGGATCTTCACTAATAAGTTTATAGCTAATGTAGTTGATCTCATCCATTACTGACCTATCACTTAAGTGTCTTACTATAGAAGAACTGTAGAGATAATAGCTCAACGAGACTATCAGCATATACATCATCAATAATAGATATTAGCAACCACCTAAACAGTGGCACCTGCATGTACACTTATACCTCTGCTTCTATGTCTGTTGTCGCGCCTGCCCAGCCACCTCCGGGGGACTCCCCTTGCACGAAAATGATTCCATCTCATCTCTAAACATACTACTGTGAACGAGGATTAGGTATCTGCTTGTCCTGACTCCGCTCTAGGTCATCGAATAAGAACAGCGCGACTTTCATCCGCACGTAGCGAGCCCAGCCATGAAAATAATAAACTCAAGAAGACAGTTTCTACAATCATCCAGCGCCTTACTGCTGAGTGCCGCCGCTAGCTCCCCGAAACTGGCATTCTCTGCAACGAGCTCATCTTCAGAAGATTACTGGGAGATGGTTCGATCCCAGTTTTCTTTTACGGAAAATGCGGTGCCTATGAATGCTGCAAATCTATGCCCTTCATTCCGGGCGGTTACTGAAAAAGTAGCCTTGTTGACAGCGGATATCGACCAAGACTGTTCTTTTAACAATCGAGTTAAGTTCAATGATCTGCAGGAAAACACGCGAACTCTAGTGGCGGACCAACTCCACGTTAGCCGCAACGAAATCGCACTGGTGAGAAACACCAGTGAAGCCAACAACATCGTTAATAACGGCCTGCAACTACAAAGTGGTGACGAGGTGCTAATTTGGGATCAGAATCATCCCACCAACAATGTCGCTTGGGAAGTACGTGCTGCTCGCTTCGGTTTTTCTCTAAATAAAGTGGCAACACCAAGCAATCCTGCAAGCACCGACGAACTAGTAACTGCCTTCACCTCGCAAATGAATTCACGTACCAAGGTACTTTCTATAACCCATGTATCTAACGTTAGCGGCATCAGATTACCGGTAAAAGAAATCGTGAATGTAGCGAAATCACGAGGTATCTATGTGCATTTAGACGGCGCTCAGGTATGGGGGGCTATGTCGCTAGACCTCAAAGAACTTAGGGTAGACTCTTTCTCGGCCAGCGCCCATAAGTGGTACATGGGCCCGAAAGAGGTCGGTATACTTTACGTGCGAGAGGAGAATATAGAGCGTATTTGGCCCTCTGTCGTTGCACCCGGCTGGGGTGACGGTCCACAGACCAGTCTCGAAGGTGCTCGCAAATTTGAGTCACTGGGACAACGCGACGATGCTTCTCTCGCTGCACTTGGTGTCGCTGCTGAAATCCATAATACTATCGGTGTAGAGAAAATCGAGCGACGGATTGTGCAGCTCGCCCAACAACTAAAGACCGGCATCAGCGATGCCGGGTTTGAATTGGTCACCCCGATGGACCCTGCCCTAAGTTTTGGAGTCTGTATTACCAAGGTTCCCGCTGGCGGCAATGGTTCTATTTTGAATCGTCTGTACACTGAGTATGGTATTGCCGGTGCTGGCACTGGCGGTGTTCGCTTATGCCCAACTATTTACAACACCACTGAGCATGTCGAAAGGGCGGTCAGGGGTGTCAGAGCGCTGTTGATCACTCCGATGTAAGCTATTCGTCACCTAGAACGCCCAGCCAAGTTGACGTATATCAATCTGAGGCGCAGATTGAATTAGACAATCAATTCCAAAATAAAGAGGACCAATCTAAAAAGAAGTAGTTCTGTCACTTAGGAAAGTGACAACACAAGAAATCGATACCGAAGCGGAAGAAATGTCATTTTTGATTAATTATCCTAGCCTAATATTTTGCCTTTTCCCCGTGCTTTGAGCACATCTAGTAGCATCCTACTTGCGCAAACAACACTGGTCTGAAATTTGGCTGGCAATGGGCATTCCAGTAGGTCTACTCGGAAGCGTTGTAGGGGCCACTACGATGGCGATTTCTAATGGGGACTTTAATAGCATTTATCCCGCTTCAGCAATTATGTTACTGACAGCCCTTTATGGTTCCATCATATCCATGCTTGGATATTTCGCTCGCCAAGAACATGGTCAATCAAGCGTAAGCCCCATTTCAACGGTTCAATTGGTCATATTGCTAGCCGTATTCTGGAGCCTCTATGCATGGGCTATAATGAGTAGTCTTGAATTTAATATCTACCTTTCAATAGAAGTCGCTGTTATTCATTTATCCGTTATAGGCGCATCACTATTTTTATCTGCAAAACCAAATTATATAGAGACCATTTGTGAAGCAGCTTTAATGGGCGCGAGCATTAGTGTTGTCCTCGGAGTGATTGCGCTCTACTCAGGTCAAACAGAGAGGGACGTGGCGATTCTAATTTAAATGAATGGCCTTACTTACGGTCTGTTAATCTATATCTCAGCATACTTCTTCAGCCTCAAGTATCCGACAGGAGTAGAAATCAGTTTTAGCCGTTTAAATTGGCACTGGATGGAAATTGTAACGTTCTTGATCTTTATGTATTTTTCAACCGAAACAATTCGTGAGTACTTAAAAAATGGATTAGCAACGTGAAGCAGCTATTTGCCTAACCCCAATCAACCCCACTAGGTGCATCAATACTCCTAATCAAATAACTCTGCTTAATTTTTATGTCAGTAGGTGAGCCGTATCTGTCTAATATGCTACGCGATACTAATGAGCCTTTAAAGTAGCACAATAAATCGCACACGTGGTTCATCCGTATTTGAAGGCTATGATTTCAAGTAACTCATCATAGGGCTACATCGAGTGCGCTCTTCTTTGATGGGCTTTCAATCATATAGTTGGCGAGTATCTCATCTTCAATACTTTGAAGAATCGGCCTGAGAGCTTCAGCTGTTCGCTGGATATAACCCTCGGTGACGTTTTGGTTTGAATGATTGAGAAGCCTTCCGATCTGGTCTTGACTAAATCCGTATTCCGCAGCAACAGTCGCTGCAGTGCGTCGAAGGTCATGAGCCGTAAAGGTGATGTCTGCACTTTGTGATGCCCGTTTAATTACACCAGACATAGAAGCAGCCGCATCGTCTTTGCCAGAAAAGAGATACGGAGAATCATTCTTATTTCTCTGAAACAACTTCCCCACTGCTGACGTTATTGGCAGCGTGTGATCCTCTCCGTTCTTGGTATCCGTAACGGTATAGGTGGCATCAGTAATGTTCTCCCACTTCAGCAACCTAGCTTCATCTAATCGAAGACCAGTAATCATCAACAGCAGAACGAAGTCAGCTTGTGAAGATTTAAGATTTCCTCTGTATTCCTTATGGCTCACAGTAGATAGCTCGTCAAACAACGCCCTTCTCTCTTCTCTTTGGAGGAACTGAGTTCTTGGCTTGAGCTGCTTCCTAGCTCGCTTATCTTTCAAGACCATTACAGGGTTACCATCTGGAAGCACCGGCGTTCCCATATGACTATCGTTAGCATAGCTATTCATTATTGCTGAGAGATAACGCATGGCCTTCTGTGCATCAGCAAGACCTCTAGGATTTGCCTTCAGGGGCTGTATGCTGCGCTTAGAGATGCGATCTTGTATATGCCTATACCTCGTTACGACATCGCTCCTACTAATGTCACGTATTGGCCATTTCATCCAGTCATCAAAGCATCTCTCCACAACTTGCTTATAGGACTTAACAGTTGAAGGAGCTAACTCACGTAGGTCTAAGTACGCATTGAGCGCCTCACCGAGTGTAATACCTAGCCCTTGCTGGATTTCCCTGTTCTTTCTTGCTTCAGCATTAGGATTCACGCCCGCGGCAAGCTGGGCTAAGATTTCTTTTGCTTGTCGACGAGCTGCTGCAGGCTTAATTACGTCTGCGCGACCCAATGTGACAGTGACGGGTTTGTTAGGACCTCGTTGCTTTGCCTTAACGACCCAAACACTGCCCGTTGCGCCTGCTTTTAGGTAGAGCCCTGACAATTGCTTATCACGAGAGAACATAATGCCACCTTGGTAGTCTATAGGTAGTCTAATAACGTTTCTGAGTATAGCAGGATGTAGCGAAGGATCTTAACTTACTGATTTATATGGTGCCCGGAGCCGGAATCGAACCGGCACGCTCTTTCAAGCGAGGGATTTTAAGTCCCTTGCGTCTACCAATTTCGCCATCCGGGCATTTGAAGAGATGGTCTTACTAGGATTTTTGTTGAAATGGAGGCTGGAGTCGGAATCGAACCGGCGTTAACGGAGTTGCAGTCCGCTGCATGACCACTCTGCCATCCAGCCTTTTTCATTTCATGCTCATCAAAAGCCCGCGCACTATACCAAAAATCAGGGCTTTGGGCATGTATTGGATGGTAAAAAACCTAAAAAACTATCTACAGATTTTTTCACCTTCTAGACCGTCGGATTAATGAAATCACTAAGGTAAAATTAGTAGACTTTTCTATGAAAAGAAGTGAGTTGGTCGAAAGGCAGTTCTTGCTAGAGATTAGTCACCAAAATATCGAAAGAATTTGCTTGGCCCCCTTAGTAAGCTATTTAATCATTTCGAGATTCAGCCAAATCCTTGCAAGGGTGTCTTAGATGCCTCGTCTGTAGGGTCACGGGAAAAGGCTAAGTTTAGGCCTTACAAGCCTCTCAAAATCGTCAAGGTTCTCGACAGATTGCAGGGTGACAGTAAATACTATTTTTAGTTCGCCTTTGCTACAGGGATGCGTCATCAAGAAATACTGGATTTGAAGTGGCCCGATATCGATGGAGCTACCACAACCGTCCAACGTTGTATTTCGAATTATAGGATAGAGGATAGAGTCAAAACTGACTTTATGGGCGGGAGGTTCTTTAAAATGGTTCTGCCCTTGATGCAACTAATAAGGTGCAGACACGTTGGGCGAAAGGGTTTGTATTCCCGCAGGCTAATGGGGACTATTACAAGAAGCGAAAACGTTTCCGACTCGCCTAGATAGAAGCACATGAGAAATCTGGCGCTAATTATCGGCCCATGAAAACCACAAGGCATACTAGGGCAACTGAATTGCTTTCGAAAGGAGTCAACCCGGCAAAAGCTGCAAAGCAGTTGGGACATGATAAGGAGACTTTCTTGAAGACCTACGCGGATTATTTACCGGAATATGATGGAGGTGATGTCAGCTTATTGGAGTCAGATTTTGCAAAACTGTAAATCGAAAATGGCACAAAACGCCTTTTTCGACCCTAGTTAAAAGTTAGGCCATTGATTTTATTACTAAAATAATGGAGCGGGAAACGAGATTCGAACTCGCGACCCCGACCTTGGCAAGGTCGTGCTCTACCAGCTGAGCTATTCCCGCATTTTGAGGTGTTAATCACTCTTGAGTATGGCCTGCAAAGCTAGGAAATACGCTTGCTGGGACCGCTACCCGAAAGAGGCGCTTATTCTAATGCCTAAGTGCTCCAAGTCAAGCTGAACTGGAGGCTTTCTAGCATTTCTTACGACTTTGGCTGTAGTTCGCTCCAGCCTGCTCGAAAATAATGTATTCCCGAGCTAATACTCAGCACGGCGGCTAGATAAATCAGGCCGTAGCCCAGCATTAGCAACCAATCGGGTGCGCTTGGATTAGCCAGCAGGAGTGTAATGATGGCAAGCATCTGTACCGTGGTCTTGAGCTTGCCCGAAAATTTGACCGCTACCTTGTCTCTTAGCCCTTTCGCCGCCATCCATTCACGTAGCGCAGATACGAGGATCTCGCGGGCGATGATAATGCCCGCGGGTAGTAGCAATGACGGATAGATCGAAACCAGCATGATTAGGATGATCGCCACTAACAGCTTATCTGCGATAGGATCCGCGAACGCGCCGAATTCAGAGGCCTGATTCAGCTTGCGCGCAAGAAAACCGTCCAGCCAATCGGTCAGGCTCGCGATCGAGAATAGGATAGCCGCGAGTAGGTAGCTCGATTGTGTGTCCAGATGATAACAATAGATAACCACCGGAATGAGGACGACTCGACTAATCGTCGCAATATTTGCCCAATTCATATCAATTTATTATTATTCCTTCGCCATTGTGCTTAAAGTTCCAAATATTGTATTTTTTAATTAGAAGGTTTTTACTATAAAAGAGAACTAAATAAGAGATAACGATGAAAAATCCTCGAGAGCATTGACGTTAGCGGGATCAGCTGTTGTGTAAGTATTCATATATGTTTTCGGCCAATTTCTTGCTTATCCCAGTAACTTTTGCAATTTCTGACTCGCTCGCCTTATTGATCTCCTGATGCCCACCGAAGTAACGCAGTAGCTCGCGCCTGCGTTTCGGCCCTAAGCCTGGTATTTCCTCTAGTGTTGACTGTTTGCGCGCCTTAGCGCGCCTTGCCCTGTGGCCGGTAATGGCGAAGCGGTGGGCCTCGTCTCTTACCTGCTGCAGCAGATGCAGTGCGCCAGACTCAGTTGGTATGACAATCTCCTTGAAGCGTTCATCCTTGAGCAGGAACAGCGTCTCCTGTCCTGCGCGCCGGCTGACGCCTTTTGCGATGCCTAGCAGCTGAATCTCCGGCAGATGAAACTTCTCCATGATCTTCTTTGCTTGGGTGAGCTGGCCCTTGCCGCCGTCTATAAGCAGGATGTCTGGGATCTTGCCTTCGCCCTTGGCAAGGCGCGCGAAACGGCGATCTAGCACCTGCTCCATGGCGGCGTAGTCATCTCCACCAGTTATTCCCTTGATATTGAAGCGTCGGTAGTCACTCTTAACCGCCCCGTTCTCGTCAAATACGACGCAGGAACCGACGGTACCTTCGCCCGAGGTATGGCTGATATCGAAGCACTCTATGCGGCTTGGCATAGATCCCAGTTTAAGAGAGTCTTGTAACTGTTGAAAACGTTTGTAAATATTTTGTTTATTACTTACGTAAGCCTGCAGCGATTCACGGGCATTCGTTACCGCCAGCTGCAGCCATTTGGCGCGATGGCCGCGCACACGCATCGAAACCTTCACCTTACGCCCGGCCACGTAGGCCAAGGCGTCCTGCAGCCCCGCTGCGTCCTCGAGCACCGTGGGAACGATGAGCTCTGCCGGTATACTCGCCGCCTTGTCATCGCCTAGGTAGGACTGGGATAGGAAAGCTGAAATCAGCTCACCCGCGTCTTCCGCTAGCCTGAATCGCGGATAGAAGTTCTTACTGCCGATAATGCGGCCTGCTCGAACATAGATGACATGCACACAAACATAGGACTGCAAGACCTCGGCTGCCACGATATCTGCATCATCACCCTGGTTGGCGACGATCTGATCCTCCTGCATGCGCCTGAGCCCCAGTATCTGGTCTCGTACGACAGCCGCCCGTTCGAAGTCCTCCTTTGCCGCTGCCGTCTCCATATTCGAGGTCAGCTCCTTGACTAGGTCGTTACTCTTGCCCTGCAGGAACAGGGTCGAGTAGTGCACGTCCTTAGCATAGTCCTCGGTGCTAATAGCCTTCACGCAAGGAGCCGTGCAGCGGTCTATCTGGTACTGTAAACAAGGTCTTGATCTATTATTAAAATAGCTGTCCTGACATTGTCTTACCTTGAATACCTTCTGTAATACTTGAAGAGTTTCCCGTGTAGCATTAGCACTAGGATAGGGACCGAAGAAGCGCCCTGCTCGCTTGCGACTGCCTCGATAGAAGCCTAGCCTTGGATAGTCATCCTTACTGGTCAGCAGGATGTAGGGGTAGGACTTATCGTCACGCATCTGAATGTTGTAGGTCGGCCGATGGCTCTTAATCAGCGTCTGCTCGAGCAGCAGCGCCTCGGTCTCGCTGTTGGTGACGGTAATCTCGATATTTTGAATCTTTCTGACCATGGCCAGCGTCTTGCTGTTCAGCCCAGAGGCTCTGAAGTAGCTGCCTACCCTGTTCTTCAGGTTGCGTGCCTTACCCACATAGATCACCTCACCAGCCTCATTCAGCATGCGATAGACGCCAGGACGACTGCTGAGGTGAGCGAGGAAGTGTTTATGATCGAATGGCTTACTGACTTCTGCGGACATTATCCTGCTACAACTCGCGATTAGCGGCATTGGAGTCGATTGACTGGGGTTATGGGCAGGTTAGCCGATGCTGCCCGCAGTCTCAACTGCAGGCTTAGCATTGGCATTAATGTATTTGATTGCTCTAGGAAAGACTAAGCAAAGCGATGCGCGGCACAAACTGGAGAATCAAAAACGAGACCCGGTTGACATTTCTGAGGTATAGAAATGTCAACAAGCTGAATGAATTAAAGTTTTTTAGAAGTCTCTGGGTAGGAGGAAAGAGACTAGATGATCCGGACTTCAGTTTGCAAGGCTATGCCGAAGCTCTGCAGAACCGAGCTGCTCATCTCTTGAGCAAGCAGGACGACATCCTCGCCCGACGCATTATCACGGTTCACTAACACCAGCGCATGATCCTCATGCACTGCCGCGCCCCCGCGCCGCCTGCCTTTCCAACCCTTTTGATCCAGCAACCAGGCAGCCGGCACCTTCACTAGGTCGGCATCTTCAGTATCCCAAGCGGGAAGCTCCGGATAGGATTTACGCAGACTCAGTAACTTCGACCTAGAAACAACAGGGTTCTTGAAGAAGCTCCCCGCATTACCAATCTGCTTTGGGTCAGGCAGCTTTCTGCTGCGGATAGCACAGACTGCATCGAAGACGCTCTGCGGTGTCGCTTCCTGCTCTGCAATTTCGTCCGTCAGGCCAGCATAGCCTAGCTCTAGCGCAGGCTCTAAGGCAAGCTGCAACGTCACCGAGAGAACGACCAGCTTCTGCCCTGGGTTCTGCTTAAAAATGCTATCGCGGTAAGCGAACTGACAGTCCGCCTTATTCATGTCCCGAATCTCGCCAGTCTTTAAATCGAAGGCTTCTAATTCCACGAAGAACTGATCAAGCTCAACACCATAGGCTCCGATATTTTGGACCGGAGCCGCACCGACTGTGCCGGGGATAAGTGCTAAATTTTCAATGCCATACAGAGAGTTCTGTAAGCAAAACAAAACAAGTTCATGCCAGCTCTCCCCGGCACAGATTCGTAACATGCCTGCGCCCGGCAGCATCTGTTTGCCCCGATTGTTCATGTACAGAACCAAGCCCGGATAATCATTTATAAATAGCGTATTACTGCCCTGACCGAGAACCAGCACCGACAAACGCTTCGATGCAGCAAATTCACGCGCCTGCCGCAGATCGGCGGGATCCTGTATGTCAGCGAAGTATGCTGCCATCTGTCTCACGCCGAAACTGTTGTAAGGAGTGAGGTCAACCTGTTCCTGAATCTCAAATGTCACAGCTATTGCTCCGTCTTGGTATTAGACAGCTCTCGCTGCAGCTGCACAAGCAAACATTGACATGAGTCTTCGACGAGGTCTAACACCTTCTCGAAGCCCTGCCCTGCATCGCCAAAGTAAGGGTCCGGCACTGACTCTGTCGCATCACTCGAAAAGGATAGCAGCAACTGCACATTTGCCTTGCAGCCGCTGGGTGCGGCGCTTTCTAGGTGCTGCAGATTGTCTATGTCCATGGCCAACACATAGTCGAATTCCTGAAAGTCACTTGATCTAACCTGCCTAGCAACCTGTGCTTCCAAGCTATAGCCACGGCGCTGCGCTGCCGCGATCGACCTTGGATCTGGATGATCGCCGATGTGATAGGTGCTGGTGCCAGCAG
>Ga0302118_10001886_pt1 | contig 10437 bp, 12 predicted proteins | sample AG5_331_MG_FD_203126 | JGI IMG/M metagenome (GOLD analysis project Ga0302118, IMG submission 203126) | Marine microbial communities from Western Arctic Ocean, Canada - AG5_33.1 | ecosystem: Environmental > Aquatic > Marine > Oceanic | place: Canada: Western Arctic Ocean | collected 2017-10-01 | reverse complement strand
GATTTTGAATCAGTTGCTTAAAAAAGATTTGTGGTTCGACGCCGAGACTTGTTTAAAGTATGGATTAATTGATGAGATCATCTGAAGATAGAGTTGTCAATGTGACAATTTTTGTATTTGCGGCCGCAGCATTGGCCCTATTTATATTAAATAACTTTGTAGATATTGGATGTCTACAAAATTGCATGTAAAGGAAAAAAAGAATTGGGATACCACTATGGGGATTTTATGGTAAAAAGAGATGAGGTTATGATATCGGGAGGGTTTGATCCAATTCATATTGGACATATCCGTATGATTAGAGAAGCGTCACAGAAGGGCCGACTCATTGTTGTTGTCAATTCTGATGATTGGCTGCAGCGCAAAAAAGGATATGTTTTTATGCCGTTTCGTGAGCGCGCTGAGCTAATACGGTCCATCAAGGGCGTATATACGGTTACTTCTGTTAATGATGACGACGGCACCGTCTGCGAAGCTTTGAAGAAGTTCAAACCAACATACTTTGCAAATGGCGGAGATCGAACTTCGGAAAACACCCCAGAAATGCAAGTATGCGAAGATTTAAATATTGAGATGATTTGGAATGTCGGCGGCGGAAAGATTCAAAGCAGCAGTGAACTAGTCGACAAAAAAAATACGGTAGACGAGATGAAAACGAGAAGTGAAATACAACAACTAGATCTATTTGATCTAAAAGCTTAAAAAGGAGAAAAAATGGCTACAACACTAAAAGAGGTTACTGTCTTAATTGAACAGCAACAACAAGAAATTTCTAGACTGCAAGGTCGAGTTAGCAATTTGGTTGATCAACTGCATACGCAGAAAAATGAACTAGATAGTTTTAAAACTAAAGTTGCAACTGATATGCAATCTGTTTCTGAGAATGTGCGCGCAAATATGATCCCCAGATTGTAGGCGATAGCTGTCCCCTGTACAGCCGCGGCTTAGCTAAGCCGCATAGGGTATGCAGGCCATCATGAAGGTTGTTAGCAACCTGCGAACTGGTGCTGGGGGGACCGCGCATTCTATATTATAATGAAATACAAAATAGACGATATAGTACTGGTTAAATCAGGTGTAGGAGAAACGATTCCCAATATCCATGTCAGGTTGCTTGAGAGGGTTATTATAAAACCTCGTAAGGGGAATAACATGGATTGGCCTGGGTACTCTGGCTGGGAAGCTACTCCGGTATATCAAGAAGAAATCGATATATTAAGAAAAAAATGGAGTATTCCTTTAAAAACACCCGGAAAAGACTTGACTTTTGTGTACGACCGGGATATAATAAAGAAAAAGGAGTGATGTATGTACAACTTAGGCTATGCATGTATTAATATGGGTTTTTCCAATCGCCCAAAAAAAGATCGGATTACTACCAACCGAACCATGATCAAACGAACCTTTCACGAAAAAGGTATCGAATATGCAGCGGAGCTAGCATTGCAAAATGTACGCGACCTATATAAAATCCTAGAATGGAACCGGGAAAATAATATCTATTTTTACCGTTTGAGCGGTGATATCATGCCATGGGCATCCGAATATAATATGGAGGATCTCCCCAATTATGATCTTATTCTAGCTGCATGTCTTAAGGCTGGCAATTATGCGCGTAAGCATAATATCAGGCTAACTTCCCACCCCGGCCCGTTCAATAAGTTGGCTTCACCAAAAGAGCGTGTCTTTCAACTTACAGCTACAGATCTCAAAGTACATGCTGATTTGTTTGATATGATAGGCTTGCGCCGTTCACCATATGCCAAACTCAATATTCATGTCGGCGCCGCATATAATGACAAACCCTTTGCGCTTGATAACTTTTGCCGCAATTTCGAGCGCTTGCCCGAATCTGTGCAATCTCGTTTAACTGTCGAAAACGATGACAAAGCTTCTCTGTATTCCACGAAAGAATTATATGATGGGGTGTATAAGCGCATTGGCATTCCCATTGTGTTTGATTATCATCACCATATGTTACACCCAGGCGGCCAAACAGAACAAGAAGCTTTAGAATTAGCTTTGTCAACTTGGCCGGCACATATTACACCAGTTGTACATTATGCTGAATCCCGCTCAGTTGAACACAATAATCCAAAAATTAAGCCACAAGCACATTCTGATTATGTTAATGGACCTATTAACGACTACGGCCATTGTATTGATGTTATGATCGAAGCCAAACACAAAGAATTGGCACTTTTAAAGTATCGGAACACAGTCATGACACCGACATCGGCATGAGAGACAAAACTAGAAGAGAGCGCTATGATAAAAAGAAAGCAGAAGCTATTACTTTTCCTATTGATATTGCTTGTATTAATTTCCAGCATGACGATAACCTTGGCTATCTTATTCGAAGCGCCGCTTGCTTTGGTGCGAGCCGCATTCATGTAATAGGTACAGTTCCACCCCGTTCAATATTGGATCCGCTATCGGGAAGCTTATACGATTATGTCAAAATTAAGCAACACAGTTCACCAATGGCTTTCCTCGATTATATTCGAGATAAAGAGATTGGACTTATATCTGCAGAAATATGTGAAGGTGCAGAACCCATTACTTCTTACAAATTCAATTTCGCCGGCCCCGTTGCTTTGGTCGTGGGTAATGAAGAGACAGGTATACCCCTTGAAATTCTTAAAAACAGCAAAAAGATTTATATTCCGATGCCCGGCGTCGGATATTGCTTAAATACTTCACAAACTGCGAATATAATATTATATGAAGCCGTCAAACAATATCAAGCGCAAAAGAAAGCTGAAGCGCAACAACAGATCGATTGGAATGAACAAGGATGGTACAATTTACCATAACGAACCCTTTAGACACTGCGGGGGTAGCTCAGTTGGTAGAGCACCAGCTTGCCAAGCTGGATGTCGCGGGTTCGAACCCCGTCCCCCGCTCCAGAATAAAAAATTGGGGTGTAGCATAACTGGCAGTGCACTCGGTTGTTACCCGAGAGGTTGTTGGTTCGAATCCAGCCGCCCCAGCCATAATCTCATAGGATAAATTTATGAACACACAAATCATTATCATCCCAAAAGGAACAAGTGTCTGCCCATCAGAAAAAGGACATAATAATTTTTATTATCCAAAGCTTGATAAATGCATCATCATATCAAAGGACATAAAAGTTGAACAGTTGTGTTGGGTCGGCGGCGGAAGGCTCTCGGCGTATCAGGTTGTAGGACATAAAAATATTATTTGGGTCGAAAAAGGGTACATAAGAGGAATTGAATAGCCAAATATCTATGGTTTACTACTTACATTATACAAGAGTTGAAATATAAAATGACCAAAAAAACATATGTTATAGACACTAGTGTTTATCTAACTGATGCAAACGCTATATATAGTTACAGTAACAATAATATTGTTGTACCTTTAAAAGTCCTGGAAGAAATAGATAATCATAAAAAGAGACAAGATAGCGTGGGAGTAAACGCTCGCCACATTATTAGAATTTTTGATGGCCTACGAGAAAAAGGCAATTTAAATACCGGCGTCCGATTACAAAAGGGAAAAGGTATTGTAAGTGTAAAAGGCTGTGATCAGTCATTAATACCCTGTGATCTGGATATTAGTCAAGCTGACCATATTATTATAGCGACTGCTTTAACCAGACAGGCCGTTGATCCGACTCAAAAAGTGATAGTTGTTACTCGCGATATCAACATGCGAGTTATATGTGACTCTTTAGGGTTAAGCTGCGAAGACTATCTTCCAAAACAATTAGTAAAATCCGGTGAAAGCATATACAGTGGTTTCGCAGAAATTTTAGTTGATGAACAAATAATTGATCGATTTTATGACGGTGAAAAAATTGTGTTGGATGAGGACCTATCAAAAAGCTTATTCGCCAACCAATTAATCATGATGATCTCCAGTGCTAACGAAAAAAAGACAGCATTGGCAAGATTTAAGGCGGTTCATCAACCGTTAAAAACTTTAGAGCATAATCGCAATGGAGTTTGGGGGATAAAGCCTCGCAACAAAGAACAAGTATATGCTTTGGAAATATTAATGGATCCGTCCATTCCTGTTGTATCTTTGATCGGTAAAGCCGGCTCAGGGAAGACATTATGCGCCATCGCCGCAGGATTAGAACAAATCTTAAATGCTAAGATGACGGATCTAACTGGAGACCAAAAAAAGGAAAAAAGGTACAACAGACTTATAGTCTCGCGCCCAATCCAACCGCTTGGAAAAGATATTGGATTTCTCCCCGGTACAATGGAAGAAAAGATGGCCCCATGGCTGATGCCGATTCAAGACAATCTACAATACTTGATGGGAGATAATAAAGCTACACTAGAAATGTATATGGAAAAAGGCTGTATTGAAATCGAAGCGTTAACTTATATTCGCGGCCGCTCTATTTCCAACGCCTTTATAATTATTGATGAGGCTCAAAATCTGACGGCTCACGAAATAAAGACAATCTTAACCCGCGTCGGCGAAGGCACAAAAATTGTCTTTACCGGCGACATCGAACAAATTGATAATGTTTATGTTGATTCCACGACTAATGGATTAACATACGCAATAGAAATGCTTAAAGAATACGATTTAACGGGCCATATCACCTTGAAACGAGGTGAGCGGTCTGATGTTGCCACATTGGCGGCAAAAATATTATGATTAGACTTGACAAACTATCATAATATGGTTATACTTAATATACAAGGAGAAAAAATGAGTGAATCCAATACGGCAGCTGGAACTAACCCGGTTCTTACACAAACAGTTGATACAGATACAAAATTAAAAGAATGGTTGGTCAACTATGTTGGGCAACAACAAAATGAGGAAGATAAAAACGGGGATATTACGGTTGAAATGATTGTTGATACAGTATCAAAAGAATTCCCAGAATTCCTGATGGCAGTAGCTGAAGAAAACTGGGTAAGAGGATACTATCAAGCAATGGTAGATGTCGAAGAAGGTACAAAAGCAATTAGGGAGGCTGTGCACAATCGTGGGAGAGGACAACAAGACAATACAGGAGTGGCTGACGCAACCGGCGAATCAGAGCCGGAATAATCTAACCGATTACATACGCTCAAAAAACGATTCCTGGGAGAAGAGTACTGGAATATATCCACATAAAAGTTATTTTGTTTTTTCAAACATTGCAATTTTTGTGCAGGACCCCATACCATCAGAGATCGGTTTAAACGCTGTGCTACAAACTGTAGAAAATTCTTTACCAAAAAAGTTTGTAGAGAATACTGGCGTCGAAATGATTTTGATAGGCCAGTTTCAGGAGTTAATAGATAGAGAGATCCAATCTCTTTGGAAGGCCAGCGAAGGCACTATCTATGTAACAAGTGATCAAGACTCGGCTGAAGATATGATTGACGATTTGATACACGAATTCGCTCATGCCACAGAAGATAAATTTGGGTTTGAACTATATTCCGACGATCAAATTGAAAAAGAATTCTTGCAAAAACGGCGCTATCTGCATGATATATTATCAGCACATGGACATAGAGTTTCATTATCTCCGTATCTAGAACTAACTTATAACAAAGAGTTCGATAGCTTTTTATATAAAGAGGTCGGATACGAAAAGCTAACATTTTTAACTGCAGGCCTGTTCCCGGGACCATATGCTGCAACCTCGCTTAGAGAGTATTTTGCAACCGGTTTCGAAGAATATTTTCTGCCCAACGGAGACCGAGGCTCTCTACAACAAATGAGCCCGGCACTATATAACAAACTTACATTATTATCGGAGTATTAAAAAATGAATAATAAAACTTATATTTCTTATGAAATTAAAGAAGATAAAACCAAAAACACACTAACAGTCCATGTTGAACTACCAGCACAAATGGCTTCTCGAAATGAAGAACATGACATACCGTGGCGCAAAGTCACAACTCGTTTTATAAGACAACTGCTGGTTGATAACGACTATAAAGTAGGATCCGCTCTGGTGGAGGAAAGAAGTCTTAACAACGCCGAATCTGCTGTTACGGGAACTTGGATTTTTGAATCCCTTACACATCCGCCGGCCGTGAAGGAACCGACCCCATCCCCGTCTAAGAAAAAACCGACTCGGGCAAAAACAACAAAAGCGCGAGACTAGAATGCCACATATATCATTTTCTGAATTAAAGAATTGGAATTTTTGTCCGTTTTACCACAAATTGGTTAACATCGAAAAGATCGCGGCGTTTAAAGGCAACGAATACACGGCCTTTGGAACTGCGATTCATGATGTTTGCGAAAAGCAAGTAACCAAAGAAGACAAAACAGCCGTCGAGCACTTTTTAAAGCGTTTCGAAGAAGAATTACAAGATTTAGACTCAGATGTAGACATCCGGGATGATTTGGTTGCTTCAATGCGCGAGCAAGGGGCTGTACTAGCACCGGAAGCCGTTCCAATGCTCTCTGAGATCTTTGGGCCATATGAGGTCATCTCCGCCGAAGAGCAGCTTTACGAGCCAATTGAGGGCATTGAAAATTATACATTCAAGGGCTTTATCGATTTGGTGATTAAAACAGCCGATGGGAAATTCCACATTATTGACTGGAAGACTTGTTCGTGGGGCTGGAACCAACGCCGGAAGGCCGATCCAATGACAACCTATCAACTTACTTTATATAAACACTTCTTTGCGAAGAAGCATAATATTGAGGAAGATCTGATTGAAACGCACTTTGCTTTATTAAAACGAACAGCAAAAAAAGACCGTGTTGAAATCTTTAGAGTTACCAGCGGCGATAAAAAAACAAAAAATGCCCTTAACTTACTGCACAAAGCGTTGCATAATATACAAAAAGGTACTTGCGTGAAAAATAGATTATCGTGCACATCCGGTTACGGCTGCGACCTTTATAAAACAGAACACTGCCCATAACAGTTACAAGGATATCCAATTGAGCAAAAAGATTAAAATTCTGACTTTGTCAGACCACCCACTATCGCCTTCTGGCGTAGGAACCCAAACTCGCTATATGATTGAAGGTTTACTTGCGACAGGTAATTACCAGTTTATTTCTTTGGGTGGCGCGATTAAACATCATGACTATAGCCCTCAAGCAACCGAGGAACATGGGGACGACTGGGTGATTTACCCAGTCGATGGCTATGGTACCCCAGACCATGTAAGATCCTTGATGACAAATGAAAAACCTGATATCGTTTGGTTTATGACGGATCCGAGATTTTGGCCCTGGCTGTGGATGATCGAAAACGAAATTCGACCCCACGCACCAATGGTTTACTATCATGTCTGGGACAACTACCCATATCCAAACTTTAACAAGAAGTTTTATGACTCTAACGATGTCATATGCACAATATCCAAAGTAACAGACGATATTGTGCGCACAGTTTCCCCAGAAGTTGAGTGTATTCGGATTCCCCATGCGGTACCAAATGAAATCTTCCAACCATTAGGAAAAGAGTTTGTACAAGAATATAAAGAAAAGCATGAACTTCTTAAGCCCGATGACGATAAAGTATTGTTTTTTTGGAATAATCGAAACGCAAGAAGAAAACAAAGCGGCACCCTAATTCATTGGTTTAAAGAATTCCTAGATGAAGTTGGCCACGATAAGACTTCGCTGATTATGCACACAGATCCCAAAGATCCACACGGCCAAGATTTAGAGGCAATAATGCAAAACTTAGATATTATGTCCGGACAAATACTGTTGTCGACGATGAAGGTAGAACCGCAAGAATTGGCAATGATCTATAATGTCGTAGACTGTACAATCAATATATCAGACGCGGAGGGATTTGGCCTATCGACATTAGAGTCCTTAAATTGCGGTACTCCGATTATTGCAACTTTAACAGGCGGCCTACAAGAACAAATTACAGATGGAAAAAATTGGTTTGGGGTAGGGTTAGAACCTAGCTCAAAGGCGATTATCGGCTCACAAGATGTACCATACATATATGAAGATCGCGTTTCAAAAGAAGACTTTCTCTCCGCGCTCAGAAAAATGTACAACATGACCAAGACTGAAAGAGAAGAACTCGGTTCCAAGGGTAGAGAATATGTACTCAAGAATTATAGTCACGAAGGATATGTAAAACAGTGGGATGACACGATGAACCATATTCATGAGAACTATGGTTCATGGAGCACCAGAAAAAATTATAAAACATGGAGTATCAAGGAAATACAATGAATAAAAAGAAGATTTTAGTGAAAGGCCCAGCGATGTCGCTTTCTGGCTATGGAGAACAATGTAGATTTGCCCTCCGAGCGTTACGCGCCTTTCCGGATGTTTATGATATATATCTAATCAACATTCCATGGGGTCAAACCGGCTTTATAACTGACAATACGGAAGAAAGACAATGGATTGACAAAACTCTTAAAAGTACCATTGAATATGCCCAATCCGGAGGCCACTTCGATATGTCATTACAAGTTACCATCCCTAATGAATGGGAGCCAATGGCACCAGTAAATGTTGGATATACAGCAGGAATCGAAACAACAAAGATCTCTCCGCAATGGGTAGAAAAGTCTTTGTCAATGGACAGGATCGTTGTTGTTTCGGAGCATGCAAAATACGGTTTTGAGAATACTTCATACCCGGCAACCAATAATGCCACTGGCCAAGAAGTGATGCTTGGTTGCGACAAACCTGTAGTCCCGGTCGGATATGCTGTTCGGTATTTCGAACCAGAACAAGTCGATTTGGAGCTTGAACATGATTTCAACTTCTTAACAATGGCCCAATGGGGCCCCCGAAAGAACCTAGATAACACAATAAAATGGTTTATCGAAGAATTTAAAAATGAAGAAGTGGGCTTAGTAGTAAAAACTTTCCAAAAAACCAATAGTCACATAGATAAGGTGTATACGGAACAAAGGCTCAAGAATTTGCTGGCAACATACCCAGACAGAAAATGTAAAATTTATTTTCTTCACGGTTCACTGTCCAATGAACAACTAGCCGGAGTATACGCGCATAAAGATATTAAGGCGTTCGTGAATCTGGCCCACGGGGAAGGCTTCGGGCTACCGATGTTCGAAGCAGCAACCCACAAACTACCAGTCATTGCTCCCGCATGGTCAGGCCAGTGTGATTTCTTATATGCTCCAGTAATGAACAAAAAGACGAAGAAAGCAAGAACTAGACCACTTTTCGGAAGGGTTGATTATAACATGGCTAAAGTACAACCAGAAGCCGTCTGGGATTCTGTAGTTCAGGCCGACTCCATGTGGTGTTACCCGACAGAATCGAGTTATCGAAGCGTCCTTCGCGATGTATACAAGAACTATAGTAAATACACGGGCTTTGCCAATAAGTTACATAAGCACATCACAACAACTTTTACCGAAGAGAACCAGTTTAAGAAATTCGCAGAAGCCGTTTTGGGCGAAGAGATTATTAGTGTTAAAACCGCAGATCTTCCAAAGGTCTCTATTATAACCTCAATGTATGACGGTGATGAATTCATCGAACCATTCCTAGAGGATATAACAAGCCAAACTATATTTGACAACTGTGAACTAATCTTAATCAACGCCAACTCGCCAGGAAATGAAGAAAAGATTATTAAGAAGTACATGAAGAAACATGAAAATATTATTTATAAGAAGCTGGACGAGGATCCTGGTATTTATGGAACATGGAATGAAGCCTTGAAACTAGTGACCGGTGAATATATTACGAATGCTAATTTAGATGACCGAAAGGCTTCCAATTCCATAGAGATGCATGCAAAAGAGTTATATAAAAACCCAGATATTGGGTTAGTTTACGCCGATTCTTATATTACGAATAACCCGAATGAAACATATGAAGAAAATTCTTCGCAAAATCGAAAATACAACTTCGAACAGTTTTCGAAAGAGGCTATGTTAAGAGGTAATCAACCACACAATAATCCAATGTGGAGAAAACAACTACACGACGACCATGGCCCATTTGATACCGAATTTAGATCCGCCGGCGATTGGGAGTTTTTCCTTCGTTGTGCCACCGCCGGCGAACAATTCAAGAAAATTAATGAGGTATTAGGCTTGTATTACTTTAATCCAAAGGGAATCTCGACTAACTTTGAAAATTTTGCTTGGAAGCAAGAAGAAGAAAAGAAAATATACTTAAAATACAAAACTATGCTGGAAAAGGAAAATGAACAAGAAGATACTTTCGTACAGCCTGTTCCGACCAAAAGTAATGCCGAATCATCGGCATCACGACGAACACAAAAATGAGAAAGACCGGTATTGGTATAACTTATTAGCGACAACGCTGACAAACAGTATATTATATCCAGAATATGATATGTTACTGTATACTAGTCCGAACATTGGCACACATAAATTGTCACCGGCCCTATCAATACTGAATAAGCTACCAAATTTTTCATATCAAACCGTTGAAATGGAATACGCCGGCACTGAGCCGGCTATTTGGCGTATGATACCCTTATGGCAGCGAGATGTC
>Ga0302118_10001885_pt1 | contig 10437 bp, 7 predicted proteins | sample AG5_331_MG_FD_203126 | JGI IMG/M metagenome (GOLD analysis project Ga0302118, IMG submission 203126) | Marine microbial communities from Western Arctic Ocean, Canada - AG5_33.1 | ecosystem: Environmental > Aquatic > Marine > Oceanic | place: Canada: Western Arctic Ocean | collected 2017-10-01 | reverse complement strand
TGGGAATGATAGTTGCTGTTTTCTGGGTTTCGCTAATGAAAAAGAAGAATGTGATAAAAATATATCCAGCTGGATAAATAAATTATGAATATACTAGGAATAACCCACTCAATTTCCCTAAATTCATCAGCGTGCCTTATCCAAGACGGCAAGATAACTTCAATAAACGAAGAAGAACGCTTTAATAGAATTAAACACGGAAGGAGCGGCTACCATGAAGGTGGCGCGTTTCCTCAAAACGCGGTAAAAGAATGCCTTAAAGTTGGAAAGATAGAGCCAAGCGAGGTAGACGTTGTTGCTGTCGGATGGAATCCAGAGACTGAACTACAAAGACAATCCGATAGAGCGGGGTATCTAAAACCTCATACAGATTTAACTTTCAGTGGTCTTTCGGAATTAGGCATACCAAAAGGTCGGATTCGTTTTTATAATCATCATATATCTCATCTTGCTTCTTCGTTTTTTTGTAGCAATTTTGCTTTTAGCAATTTGCTTTCTTTAGATGGAGCTGGAGATGATTGCGCTGGCTGGATTGGGTTTAGTGAGGGGGCATTTAGTAACTATCAAGACATTAATACCCACCAGTCAACCGATGCTTTTAGTGAAATGATTGAAACTGATTATTCTTGGGGTGCTATGTGGGAGGATATAACTGAGATGTTAGGCTTTCAAAGGCATTCGGCAGAAGGAAAAACTATGGGACTGGCTCCTTACGGAAGATATGATCTTGATGTTTTCCCAGAACTTTTTCGAGAAAACGGTTCGCCTGACTTATACAAATATTATTGTTTTTGGGCGAAAAAAGGATGGACACGTGAAGCTGGCAAACAAATAGAGCCATTGTCAGATACGGGCAAGAACGTAGCCTATATGCTGCAGTATCATTATAATAACTATCTTGCCAAAAAAGCGGAGCAAATGGTAGAACATAACGGCTGTAAGGATTTTTCTCTTTCTGGCGGATGCGCTTTAAATTGTTCAGGTAACGGTCACCTAGCTAGGCTTGACTTTGTGGATAATATTTTTGTACAGCCCGCCGCTGGAGATAACGGAACCGCTATTGGTGCGGCCATACTGGGCAGCATGGAAAGCGGTGATGGCTTTGGGAATAATTTTAACCATGCTTATTGGGGGTCTGAATTTTCTCAAGATGATATTAACAAAGAGCTAGATAAACAAAATTTAACTTATACTCATTACGATAAACCCTCCGAACGTGTCGCGGACTTACTTTCTCAAAATAAAGTTGTTTGTAACTTTCAAGGCAAAGCAGAGGTAGGGCCAAGAGCGTTAGGCAATAGAAGTATACTAGCAAATCCCTGCGGCAAAGAAACGCTAGATAAAGTAAACAAGATCAAGGGCCGAGAACCTTGGAGACCTTTAGCGCCAAGTATCCTTGAAGAAGACTATTTTGACGTGGTTGAATCCAAAATTGATTCTCCCTACATGTTAATGGCGTGTCAAGTAAAGGAGAGCTATAAAGAAAAGATACCAGCGGTCGTTCATGTAGATGACTCTTGCAGACCTCAAACGGTCTACAAGGAAACTAATCCAATTTTTCACGACATAATTCTTGAATTTAAAAAAAGAACTGGTATACCTTTAGTTCTAAACACCAGCTTTAACTTAAGCTATGAGCCCATAGTAAACTCTCCATATGACGCCATTAGAACTTTTATGGAAAGTGATGCGGATGCGCTTTGTATAGGTAATTTTATAGTAGAAAAATGAATTTTATAGATCAATTTGATAAGCTTGATTTAAATATCCACGGGGTTAGACTTCCCTCTTTTAAAGTAAATAATAAAGATAAAAGGAAGCTCGGGGTAAGTGAAGATATTCGTAATGAAGACTTCTTAGAGGCTCTTTGCGAGAGCGGTCTACAAAAATTTAAGTTAGATAAACCGGAATACAGGGAAAGATTAAATCACGAGCTTAAAACGGTCAAAGAGCTTGGGTTCGTAGATTACCTTTTGCTTGTCTGGGAGGTTATTAACTTCTGCAAAAAAGAAAAAATCCCGACAGGCATTGGTCGCGGTTCAGCTGCGGGAAGCTTACTGCTTTACCTAATGGGGGTTACAAAAATTGACCCGATAGAATATGGTTTGTTTTTTGAGCGTTTTATCTCAAAAATAAGAGCAAAGAAAACAGTTGTCGATGGGATCACTTATTTAGATGGTTCTTTGATGATGGACGTAGACTTAGATATTTGTTACTACAACAGACAAAGAGTCCTTGAGTTTCTAGAGAGCAAGTTTGAAGGTAAGACCGCTAAAATCATAACACTTAATACCCTCAGTGGAAAACTTTGCATTAAAGAGTGTGGCAAGGTCACGGCGGCTAAATCCGAACAAGAAATGAACAAGGTTTCATCTCTTATTCCAAAAGTTTTTGGTCAGGTTAAAGACTTAAAAGAGGCTTACGCCGAAGAAGTAGAGTTTAGAGATTGGTGTGACGAAAATAACGAATGCTATCAAATAGCTTTAAAAATAAAAGGGCTAAATAAAAACAAAGGAGTTCACCCATCAGCCATATCTTTATCTTACGATATGATGGATGACAGTTGCCCCACAGAACTTACTTCAGATAAAAAAAGTTTTGTTTGTTCGTATGACATGAATTGGGTGTCCATGTTTAACGTTAAGTTAGATATCCTTGGCCTTAGAGCCGTGTCGGTTGTCGATGATGTGTGCAAAAATGTTGGGATAAAGTTTTCAGACATAGACTTAAAGGATCAATTAATTTACGACAACCTACAAAACCTGAGAACCCCACATGGATTGTTTCAGATTGAAGCAGACACAAACTTTAAAGTGTGTCGGAAAGTTAAACCCAAGGGTTTAGAAGAATTAAGTGGCGTTTTAGCCCTGTCTCGTCCGGGAGCATTAGCCTTTGTTGATCAATACGCTGAGTATGTTAATACCGGTGAAACTAAATCTATCCACCCCTTCTTTGATGATATCTTGTCATCGACAGGCGGAGTCGCCTTATATCAAGAGCAGCTAATGCAGATGGCTAACAAAATTGGTTTCACCCTTGATGAAGCGGAAATATTACGACGAATAGTCGGTAAGAAGAAAGTGAAAGAAGCTCGGAAATGGAAAACAAAAATCAAAAACAAAGTAAAACAAAATAATTTAGATCCTAAGATCGGGGACATCCTTTGGAGCCTCTTAGAGGATTCAGCAAATTATTCCTTCAATAAATCTCATTCAATTTCATACGCGGCCTTAGCGGCAACCACCGTTTATCTTAAGTTTAAATATTCACAACAATTTTTTCTGAGTCTTCTTAAGATGACTAGGCATGAGCCTGACCCAATTCATGAAATTTCAAAAATACAAAGAGAGATGAGCGACTTTGGCGTAAAGCTCTTGCCTCCTCACATAATTAAATCTGAAATGGATTTCAACATAGAAGGAAACGACATTCGTTTTGGTTTGCTTTCTATAAAAGGAATATCAGAAAAATCAATTGAAAAATTAAACAATTTTAAAAACCATTACTCTACTAAGTTCGAGGTCTTTGAGGGGGCTAAAGAATCCGGCCTCACCATTGGTATTTTATCTGCGTTAATTCAAGCAGGGACCTTTGAGGGGTTTCAAATGTCTCGCAGCAAGATAGTTTACGAGGCACAGCTATGGAACATCCTCACGAAAAAAGAAAAAGCTGCCGTGCTTTTGTTGGCCGACAAGTATGATTTTAACTTGGTGGAAATATTGAAATGCTTATCGATTAAAAAAGACGACAAGGGCAAGCCTATGGTGAAGGAAACCAGAATGAAAACCATCAAAAGGAAGTCCGAGCCGTACAAGCAAATTTATTTTCAGAATAAATATTCTGAATCTTTTGCAAACTGGTATTATGAAAATCATCTGTTAGGATATACATCAGGCAGAACATTAAGGGATATTTTCCAAGAGAAAAGGCAAGGGTTATTCTCGTTAAGGACGGTGGAAGACTCAGACATTGATGAAACAGTATCATTCGTTGGCGCGGTTGAAGATAAGCCTTACTTTGGTAAGTCTAGAAACGATAATGAATACATGAAAGTCTTTGTTAAGGACGAAACAGCCAACATGAAAGTGATGATCTTCTCCAATAGGTTAGCCCAAATGATGGCAGAAAATGCTAATAAACCTCCCGAAGAGAACAACATCGTTATAGTGACCGGAAAAAAGAAAGAAGAGGTCGTTTTCGCTGATAAAATAGCAATTCAAACCAACAAAATATACACAAAGCTTTCTGACTTAAAAGATGCTTGACATAAACTAAAAAACCCTTATAATTATTACTATGATAAGCTTCTACAAACCGACGCCGAAAGTAACAGGAACGGCGATGTCTTTTTACCTCAATAAGAGAGACAACTCGTTCTTTTCCAACATGATCAAGCAAGACTCTTGGGATAGTGGTCGCAAAATTGGCTCTTTTCAAAAGAACAAAAAGGTCGAAGGCAAGAATGTAAATATTAAATTTAGCCAGACAGAAATAGCCTCTTTTATAGACGCAATAGATAGAAATGTAGAATTTTCAGGCTATCATGGGAGTAATCAAGTCGTAAGATTCACCTTTGGCCCTTATGTTCCTAAGTCAAAAAACGAGAAGGGAGAATGGGTTGAAGGAACTGTGCAAAAAGGGTTTTCTTTTAGGGTGACTAGAGAATCTAAAGAAGACTCAACGAATAAATCAAGCTTTGTTATAGGTTTAACTTTTCCAGAGGGAAAATTACTCAGAGAACACTTGGCGTACCTTCTACGAGGAAGCTTCCTGATAACAGATAAAACCATGGAAGAATCTTTCAAGAAAAAGCTAGCTCAAAACCAACAAAATCAACAAGAAGTCGTTCGTGAAGTTGCAGACATAGAAGATGAAGACGAACTTTGGTAAACCATGAAACTAAAAAAAATAAAAAGAGATGCGAATGGGCTCATTTCTGGCGCTTCAGTCAAGTACCTACACGATGAAAACGGCTTGATCGACTGGAGAAAGATGGTTAAAAGCGAGCATCTTGTCCCCAATCGCCAGAGGACATCTGAGACTGACGTATCTAAACTTGAAGATCATCAACTAATCATCAAGCTTGGAGGGATTAAAGAGCTTGCTCAAATTCGTGGGTACACTGACGTTAAATTTAACGTAGTTTCCCCTTCTCCAGATTATGTAGTAGCCACCTGCACTATAACTTGGATCCCCAATTACGAAACAGAAGACAAGCAAGTTACTTTCTCTGGTATAGGAGACGCTTCGCCTAATAGTACCACAAGTTTTGCTAAATATTTCCTTGCTCCCATCGCAGAAAATAGAGCGTTCGTTCGTTGTGTGCGTAATTTTCTTAGAATTAACATTGTTGGTCAGGAAGAACTTCCGGGAAACATAAAAGGTGGAGAGCCTTCTCCTAACGAAGATAATCAAGCTGATCCCGTTTCTCTTCTTAAGAATCTAATGAAGGACAAAGGGGTGACCTTTGATAAGCTGAAAGCCCGTTTAGTTAATGATAATTATGAGAAAGCCGACTCAATAAACACCTTGGAAGACATACCTAAGGTTAAAATCTTCGAGCTAATTGAAAGAATTAAAAAAATTAAGAAGTAATTTAATCGAAACTTCTTTCTCTTTTTTGAGCCTCAGAAATAAGGCTTTTCTTTATTCTCAAAGCAGAGATTAAACCAATCTTACCTACGAGCTTTTCGTTAAAGTCTTTGCCCTCCCTAGATGACACGTCGTATTCATTAGCTATTTCATCTATTACTTTAAAAGCTGTCTCTAGTGATATGAATGGCGTGTTCATGGGGTGAGTCATTTACTTTAAAAATTACACTATTTTATATTGAATTCTTCTATCTAATATGAATCCTTCTTCGTATAAATAATTAATAATATCTAAAGCTTCAGATGAAGTTGCGTCAGGCTTTAGTATATCTAAACTATTAGCTGTCCAATTGTCCTCATCGATATTAAGAATAATAGATATCTTATTGACTACTAAATCTTGTTGTTTCATAGACCAGCATATCCAGCGCATTCACAATAGTCACCCGCCCCGCAAAGGTCCGTTGCTATAAAGTCTGCATTCTCATTAGATGTTCCTTGAAGCTGACCGGCCCATGGATTGGAGCCGTCGCACTCCTCGTACGTCACCCATGCAGTAGGCCCAACGCCGAGCCAATTCGGGACGCAAACTATTATGTAGGCACCCGGGTTCACGGTATCGTTGACGTTTGTACCGTTGCATGGGAACAACACATAGTTGTAACCGCCCAAACCCGTGCCGCAGCAGCCAGTTGTTGTTGTTGTCGTCGTTCCGCCGCCGCCGCCGCCGCCGCCGCCGCCGCAACAGGGATCATAGAGTGGATCAGACACCCAATACGTGCTGTTCGCTACGCAGGGGTCCTCGCTTGGGTTTGGATTGTTCTTCATCAATATGCTTACAAGACACCTATAGGCTTCTTTCGTACCATTATTATCACAGTCCGCACAAACCCTGTCCCCTTGACCCGGCCCAAGCACATCATCTCCGAGGTACGACACAAAATTATAGTAATCTGCAATCATCGCCCCGGGTTGATCGTTCGGGCATGGCAAACTAGTTGTTGTTGTTGTTTCTGGGCATGGACACCAAGAACCGCCGGGAAGCAGATCACATGCGAGCGGATTTCCAATCCACTTATTTGGTAATGTAGGCTGGCCAGCGACCATAGGCGTTGGTTCACATGAACAATTTTCAAGATAAGCGTTTGATGATCCAAATGCTACTGGTACAGCTGACCCATTTGCAGGTGCGTTTACTGTTATGTGTCCATGATGGAATCCTGCGGGTTGGAATTTTATGATATCTCCTATCGCAAGAGGCGGATCTCCAAGAGGAGTGCTATCAAACCAACATACTGTGCCTTTGTAAAAGTCATACTTGTCGCCGGTGCCCCAGTAGCCGCCTGCGCCTGACCCAACACCGGGCACGCCAGAACCACCCCAAGTGCATGGGTTGGCTGTTGTTGTTGTTGTTGTTGTCGTTGTAACGCATCCCAAATTGCTCGTCAAAATCGGATTACCGCCGATATTATTGCTAGAAGTCCAGTTATCTAGCGATGTGAACGGGCAAGCTTGATCGCTGTCTTGTGTCGCCCACCAAGCAACCCCAGCGCTATTATCCCAGAACGAAGCGTAACTTAATTCCCACCGACTATTGGCTGGGTTATAATAAATGTGCGCAGTATAGAAGCCTGTCCCATTAGTGTTCTTTTCCCAATACGGCTTTCCATAATGAAGCGAGCTCCCTCTCGTATAAGTTCCATTCAAAGTTCCGTTTGCAACCCCGCTAAATCCAGCTACGTCTACACACCCCGGGCATGTTGTCGGTATAGCAGTTGTAGTCGTCGTTGTTGTAACGCAGCAGGGGTCGCAAGGACTGACTATTTCATCACATTCACAGCAATCAGGATCACCTAAGAACTTAAATACTGCTCCGGAAAAAGCGGGCCCGCAGGGAGATGGCGTAGGAGTTGTTGTTGGGCACGGGGTGGTAGTCGGCACCGTGCCACAATGAAAGCTCGCTTGGCAGCAGACTTGCGAGAATATAGACCACGGAATCGTGCCGCCATTGGCACCACCGCCGGGTTGACCGATCGTTGGCCAATTGACCAAGGCTAGCTGCTCGCACTCGTATTGGATTGTGTCACCGCTAGCTGCGATCCCGGAACTGTCTCCCCAAAAATATCCGTAATATCCAGAAGCGTTGGGTAACTCAATGTTCCATGCTCTGTAACACCCCCAGCATGTATCAAGGGGTCCGTGTGGTGAGCAGGGTTCTGTAGTCGTTGTCGGCGCAGCAGTCGTCGCCCCGGATGTTGTTGTCGTTGTTGTTGTTGTCGTTGGTGCAGCGGTAGTCGTTGTTGAGCCACCATATTTAAATGCGACCTGATACGTCGCCGGAAAAATATCATTTCCCGTTCCCCCGGTTAAGGAATATCCGACAACCGTTAAATAATAGTCTCCAGCCGCAAGCCCGTTGGGATCGCTAGTAGCTATAGACCCATACCCAGTAGAATCGCCGCAGGCGTCGTCATTGGAATCAATAAGATTACCGCTGCTGTCGTGAATGCACATCCATATATCAAAGTTATGAAATCCTCCATTACCTGACCCACCGTCAAGGTCCCCGGGCTGCCCGTAGGTGCCATTATCACAACTATTAAAATAATGAATCTGTCCTGCTCCTGCTCCAGCTGACACGGTAAATTTAAATATCGAAGGAGTGTCCCAAAGAGACTGAGTTTGACTGCCAGTATTTTGCCAGACACTAGTGACGGGTCCGTTAGGTAAGGCTGGTGGCGCGGGGCTTATTATTGAGAATCCTATATTGTTGCAAGTAAAACCCGGAGCAGCCGTAGTAGTTGTCGTTGTTGTTGTGTCGCAGGTGCAAAGCACGCATAAGGGGTCGGAGCTGCAGTCATTCATGCATGATGCACAAGTACTGTGTACGGATATAACAGTATAAAAGGACGATTCATTGCATCCCGGACCAAAAGAATCGTCACAAATATCTTGACATTCCGAACTGGAACTTGACGAATCGCATACTTCGCCACAGTGAATCGTGACATTGAACGGGTCGTTATTGTCAGAGTAAAGCACGATAGCACCAACAGTCGGGGGTGCCGTACCAGAATATAATACCCGGATTGGGGTAAATGGACAGAACCCAGCGCACTGGCAAGGATCCAGCCCAACTACTGATAGATAATAATCTGCCATACTTTAAATTCCTTACGTTGGGCAACCGAAAACCAAGAAGTTATAAGTGCTCTCTACCCCTCCTTCGCATATGACGATTTCTTTTTGTTTTACTTGTTGCCACGATAACGTAGAGCCATCCCAGAGTAGTAGCGAGGGGCAATCGGGGGTACCCACGATCGGGCAAGGCAATTTTATAGTCTCGCAGAAGTAGAAATCTCCATTCACCGCTACATCACACGTAAACAACGCGTCATTTTGGACATTTAATCCCGGTGTTACCATAGGTACTCCACCAAGACAAGCTGCTGCTCCACCGATATCAATAGTTACAGGACAACTAAAGAGTGAGTCACCCTTAACTGTTAACGCAGTTGTGCCGCACGCGCCTTCTATTGTTACTGGGCAAAGAAAGGTTGACCCTGAGTTTACTGTTAAAATATTGTCGCATGGAGTTTCCCCGATGGTCACGTCACAATCAAATTCGGCGTTAGATTTTACTTTTAATAGCTCAGCACAATTTTTATTGCCAGCTGAGTCTCCTCCAATCGTCACGTTATCATGCAACCATGCGTCGCTCCAAACATCCAAATTATCTTTTATATCTACGTTGCAATGGAAATATGATCCGCTATAAACGTACAAATATGTATAACACGGATAGTCGGGCTGCCCTATAACCACGTCGCAGGCCAAAACGGTGGCGTAATAAGATTCAAGCACTGGACTATCCTCTTGATTAGGTTGACCTGCTATATCCCAACCCACTAAGTTTTCAGCATCATTATGTGATATTCCTTCCTCTTTAGTTAACACCGATCCACACTCACGCGACCCGTATCCGGTCCCTCCGCCCGGACCAATATATGTATTGCAATTAAATTCTACTGGAATGCGTGACCAGAGTTTCTTTTCTGGCGAGCCTTCACCATATACTGATGGACTGTCAGCAAAAGCGCATCCGTCCGGAGAGTCGCAGGTTATGTTTTGAAGGAAAGTAGCGTCACAATTAAATTCCGAATAAGACCAAACTGTTAAATTCTGGTCGCAATCGCCCATAGTTCCTAAGGCTGTATTCCCCAATACATAAAAATCAGTTTCAACTAATATGTCGCACTCAAACTTAGCGTCATTTTTGACCAACAACACGGGGTCCATAGCTAACCCTGAGCCACAAGTTTGACAGGATGTCTCACCAAAAGTTGTCGGTAACCAATTTTGGAAAGTCGCCCCAGTCGCGCAAGCATGGGTTCCATCCCCAAACACAACATCGCAAAAAGCGCTCATCGGTATATAAATATCAAAGAACTTGCTTAAATTTGGCTCCTCAGTGCAAGTATGAGCGGCATCACCAATATGAACGTTACAATTAAAAAAGGCATGCTCATTAACCGTAAAGTAAGAGCCAAGAGCCCCGCACTCAGCCTCGTTCTGAGGCGCGCCCGGGTCACCGGTCTGGGCATTTGCGCCTATAGTAACATTTTTAGATGCCCATACGTCACAATAAAATTCGGTTTCGGTATACCATTCGGTTGCGCAACTGCAATCTGCCGCATTAATTGGGTGAATTTCTACACATGGCTCAAACACGCCTTGATACCCTTGGTAACCGTGATACCCTTGGTAGCCTTGGTAGCCTTGATATCCTTGATTTCCTATTTCAATCCCACAGCATGACGCGTCAGTTTCTCCTACGTAAGCAAA
>Ga0302118_10001882_pt1 | contig 10440 bp, 10 predicted proteins | sample AG5_331_MG_FD_203126 | JGI IMG/M metagenome (GOLD analysis project Ga0302118, IMG submission 203126) | Marine microbial communities from Western Arctic Ocean, Canada - AG5_33.1 | ecosystem: Environmental > Aquatic > Marine > Oceanic | place: Canada: Western Arctic Ocean | collected 2017-10-01 | reverse complement strand
AACTCCCATACCACTCGACCATAATAATCCATTTGAATTACTTGTGGCAGTACTGATGAGTGCCCAGACTACTGATTTGAAAGTTAACGAAGTCACACCAGCACTATTTGCAAAAGCAAATAATCCAGCAGATATGACTAAACTTGATGTTGATACAATATTGCAAGATATTAGACAAATTGGACTAGCGCCAACAAAATCCAAGAATATTTTGCGTTTATCACAACTGATTGTCGAAAGACATGATGGCCAAGTTCCTTGCACCTTCAAGGAACTAGAAGACCTACCCGGAGTAGGTCACAAAACTGCAAGCGTCGTAATGGCTCAGGCATTTGCAGTGCCTGCATTCCCTGTTGACACACATATTCACAGGCTTGCGGCACGTTGGGGGCTATCCAACGACACTACTGTTGAGAGAACTGAAAAAGATTTGAAAGCAATATTCCCTCGAGAACTATGGAATAAACTCCATTTGCAAATTATTTTCTTTGGTAGAGAATATTGCCCAGCAAGATTCCACGATCTCAGCCAATGCCCCATTTGTTCATGGACTGCGACCAAGAAAAGAATCCAAGCGGAATCCAAAAGATGAGATTAGTCTATTTTCACTGAGTACTCTTCTCCACTCATCCAACCGAAGAATAAACCTAGTCCGATTGAGGTTAGAGGGATTCCATTGCAAATGAGAGATTCTAGTGGCTCGGTGGTAGGATTGCCTGCCATCATCCATACCAAGTAAGCTAAAAACATCCCAGGCAGCACCATTACCGCGCCCAGAATCAGTGTACGCAACATACGCATATACTGCCGCAAAGGTTTCAATGCAATGAACCCAGCGCTTTATGATTTTAACAAAAACATCAAATGCCAAACATCGAACTTGCTCCATCTAACATTACAGAAGTCAGTAATGAAGTGATTCCTGCGACCCAAATCAATTTGATAATTTGACCGAGTGCACTTACCTTGCCACCACCTCTCAATCTAGTCGCAATAATTGATACAGCAGCAATTTGCCCCAAGATTAGTATTGATACGATTATTTTGAACATCTTAATATTACTTCCAACAGAACTTGCATCCTCCATTACTGGTAACGCAACCCCTGCACCGAAATCTGCCAATGCACCTACATCTGTATCGGTAAATCCAGTAGCAACTCCTGCTATTGCTTCACCTAATTTCAATACGATAGCGATTGTAACATTGAGAGAGGTCACGCTGGCAATGAGTAGGCCTAATGACACTCCCGCCATAGTATCTGCAGAAAGTGCTCTTCGATGACGTAATGAAAGTAAATTACCAACTGAACGTGAGACTAAATCCGCTGTGGCAGCAGGCTTACCTGAAGATTGTGAACCTTCAATATAGATTCGAGTGTAGCGGGAAATTACTGCTGAATTTGTATCTGAGTTGAAATAATCCCATGCCCTATCGGAATCGATTCTAGTCGATAGTCTCTTTTCCAAACGGTCTATTGATGAATCCAAGGCACCAAAATCAATTCCCCTAAGTGCTTTAATTGTAGCACTCGGTTCTGCACTTCGTGCTTGTGCAGTTCCACCTAATGCACGAATAAAATCTGGGTAAGTTTCATCCCTACGAAGAATATTCTTTTCTTCTCTTCCAACTAAAAATGTCGGAATAAGCATTGGACTTAGAGGTAATGCAATCAGCAATAATCCGTATTTGTCCCATTCTTGTGAGATTCCTTCCCAGGCATAAACGATTGAAGCCGCTGTAACCATTAACAAGGCGATAGTAATGCTTAGAGCCAGCAAGAAAGTTCTATTAAAATTAAGTCTAAATGGTGTCTCTAGTTCATCTCTTGCAAAGGTCTTATCCTTCGGAATCGTTGCCCTAAAGGCAAATACTGCACCGATTTGTACAAACATGAATAGCATTGATGCAAGTAATAAGAATCTAATTCTTGATGCCACTTCAATCGGTGTGTCACCACCCGTTCCAACTTCAAATAACACCAAATGTATTCCAGCGATAATTAATCCAAATAATCCAGCAGAAACTAATGACACATAGATCTCCTTCATAATATCAACCGACTCTAGCCTTGTATCATATAATGTTGAATATTGTTCTGAAACGGTTTCTTGCTCTGAACGCATAAACGCATCTATTGGTTGACCTGCTTCAATTGAAAACGCCATTCTAGCAAGGAAATCAGCCCACAGCGGAGATGGGGATTGCTGAGCAACTATTCTCGATGCTTCAGGTAAGGATGTATGCCATTTATCCACTAAAGTCTCAATTCTTTGTACTTCATTAGCCAATTCACCATAATCACTCATTTGTTTTAGAATGTTAAATATTGATGATGCACCTACTTCTCCGAGTGAGAGAATACCCATCCTGGTGATGAACATATGCATTTCTCTTTCAATTAATGTAGCCGAGCGTTGTACTTCCAATATAGGGAATGCAATCGCTGCAAGCGCAGCCATTACTGGTAGCAGTATCATCATCAATACTCCAGCAAGACCGGAGAATAATGCACCTTCTGCAAATCCCCCAGTCAAGAAAATCAATATGCTTGCAACTATCAAGCCGAGTAAAAATGATCCACCAACAAATATGCCAATGTATTTTTGAACAGGCATGTCGATGCGACGCAACGCAATTTGCCATAGTGGCAGACGCTCCATGTCATCTCCTCCTCACTTGTGGTTGACCCCAACCCACGTGTCTACCGCTCTACTGAAATTATCCCACCCTGTATTGTAATATATTCCGAGTAAATCAAAAACGTCATCATAATGTGTTAAATCTCTGTCTACCATTTTCTGAAGTGTTGCTGCGCGCTTTAGCATCTCATCATAGATGTCACGCTTATTTGAGAATCCAGCCACAGCTGCAATTTTATTTTCAAGTAAATGCGATTGGAACATACCACGGAAATAGTGCTTATCTTTGATAGGGTCCCATTCGAACATACCACGCGTTAAGACACCATCACTATGTTTATTGTAGCCAATTACTTCATCGATACCAGTTACACGTCTTGCGATTCCACCACCATTAGGGTCTTCAACTACTTCTTGGAAAATCGCGAAGTTCAAGTTGTCGAAGAACCTCATTGGAACGTTGATAGGGTCCCCTGTAAATCTCTGAATCATTTTCACGATACTCGATGCGTGGAAAGTAGCAATTACTGGGTGACCGGTTTGCATTGCCTGGAATGCTGTAGCACCTTCAACACCTCGAATCTCACCAATGATGATGTATCTTGGACGACTTCTTAGAGCTGCCTTTAGCAAATCGAACATTTCAACTCTTGACTCTTCGTTTTTGGAAGAACGGGTGACAAGGCGTTGCCATAGTTTGTGGCGAACTTTGACTTCAGGGGTGTCTTCTGCCGAGTAGATCTTGACATTGTGGTCAATGAATGGAAGGATTGCATTGAGCGTTGTAGTCTTTCCAGATGCTGTTTCTCCAGATACTAGAACCGACATACCATATTCTAAACAAATCCAAATGTAGGCAGCAACTTGTGATGAAATAGTCCCCCACTGGATTAATTGTGTAATAGAGATTGTTTCTTCTGCGAATTTACGAATTGTGAAAGATGGCCCGAGCATCGAGACATCGTCTGAGAATATGATATTGATACGAGACCCATCTAGAAGTGCCCCGTCAATAATTGGTTTGTTATCGGAAACTGGTCGACCAATACGCTCTGACATTGCTCTCAAGAATCTGGACAGTAAATCTCTGTCACGGAATCTAATATTGGAAGTGACCATACCGAATATTTTGTGGTCCATGTGAATATGTTTTAGTCCAACTGAGTGAATATCTTCCAGCATTTCATCTGAAAGAAGTGGTTCGAGTGGACCATTTCTAATTAAATCGCGGATAACGACATAGCGTAGTCGGTCCCGTTGATTCTGCGTTACTGTCAACCTGCGGTCATCCAAACCAATAAGTTGCCATAACTTTCCTTGGCGGCGAACAGTACCGCTTAATTCAGTATCGAGTACTGTATATCGCTCTATCATCTGCCCAAGAATATTTTCAAATTCATTGTCGGTAGTAAATGATGGCGCTGTTGGTGCTTCTTGTAATAGAGTTTCAATCAATTCTCTTCTGATATATTCTTCAGAGTCTGTCAATTGTGGTTCAAGACCAAACCACAAGATTTCGCCACCAGATTGCTGATCATCTTCCGGAGGCTCGTACATGTGTACGAAGATTGGTTCTTTTGTAATGTAGATTAAATTGTAAGGACGTTCCTTTTTCGCACCTCTATCCAACTCACCGTAGTAAACTGGTCTAGAGCCATGCTGTGCTTCGAAATCTCTAACCCAATCTGCTACGTGAGGATGCGCAGCCATTACACTGGCCAAATCTCCTTTAGCAAATTTTGGTTCATCGCTCATACTAACCCCTCCATCAGCTTACTGCTGTAATATCTACAATGAATCCCATAGAAGGTTCAACTCTCCAGCCAATTGAAGATTGAACTGGTCCTGCTGCACGAAGATATCTTGTTACGACAATATTTCGTTTGATCTCTCCGCCAATCATTGCTGTTTTCATATCTAAAACTATTTCAGATGATGATCTGAGTGTATGCAATAGTTTAGAATCCATTTCATTCTCATCAACACAGAGCATTATTGAACGCCCTTCACTGGTGATTCTACGAAGGTTTTGCATCATTTTGAATCTTCCGTGATCATCCAAACCATCTGGCATTAAAGAACTTGCAGAATCAATAATAACAATATCTGCTTTAGAAACTGCTTCACTGTCGAGTACTTGTTGGATACCAACATCTGGAAGTGCTTCTGCAATAGTTCCAAAGCGGCTGAATACCATCAACTGCCCTGAACGAATAAATTCTGTAACCCCATAGCCGATGGACTCCATTTGCTCAATCCATCCTCGAGTCGTTAGTTCTGTTGTAATGACTAATACTTTGACATCGTTTTCTGCAAGTCCATAAGATAATCTTTGACTCATCAAAGATTTCCCAGAACCAACATCTCCCTGAACGACATATAATGAACGATTAGGCAATCTTGACCCCATCGAATCTGCAAGTGAATCAGTCTCTAAGACGAATGGGAATCCGTCTTCAACCGGCTTATGTGCTGCGAACATAGGGTCTTCTGTATCTATTGTATCAGACATTTAATCTCACCTCGATATTCATTGTACTAGTTCCACGGTAACCGGCGGTAACTTCAGAAGAAACTACTGCCGAAAGACTCACACTGTCATCGTTTTGATAGGACCATGAAGTTGAAGAGACTTCCACCTCTAACAATCTAACATCGGTCCAATCTGCACCGCCGGGCAAAATCGTTGTTGTGATACTGGATGTAACTGAGATACCATCAACAATCACTACAAGAGTACTTTCATCAAGAACATATTGTCCTGTGTTTTGAAGATAAAACGTCATCACATTAGGGTTCACTGAATCATCATATCCAACCTCCATCGCATCACCTGCAAAAGAGACTGAAGTTTTTGCATCAGCTTCTTTGCCCTTGCGGTTTTCTTCAAGAGCGCTAGACATATCCCCCCATTGATTGATTAGAATTGCCGAAACAGATCCAGACACTAACAATGCTGTAATCAGCAAAATGAATGTTGATGCTCCTCCATCTGCCATATATTCACCTCATGCAAGTGTTGATGCCATGCTGACACCTTTGACTGAAATTGCAACTCTAGAAACAGGTAATTGACCACTTTCTGCCCACTGGACATGAAGTGTTTCACCAGAATACCAATGTGGGCTATTACTTCCGCCCGAGTATATGCTTCCAAGATTGGTTGGATTTTCGCCATCGGAAAATATCCAAATTTCTCTTAGTGGGGTTATCTGTGAACCTGTATTAGTGACATTCGAGTGAATGAAATTTCCGATCGATGAAACGAAGGTTGCGGATGATGTCGGAGTCTGTCCTTGAACAACGATAGTTGGTGCGGACGAGTAATTGCCGTGGCTGGTGATTGCCACGCCTATTATCGCACCACTACCGTCAACAGTAAAGGTGCCTGTGAAGCCACCATTACCTGTTGAAGAGACTAGATTTCCATTAGTGTATCCACTTCCTCCACCACCGATTAGAACATCGACGACTGCGCCTTCCCAAAGGGTGGCATCGTCGATGGTGAAAGTGGGCAATGCTTCATTGGCCGAATCGATTGTTTGTAGTGATGAATCAACTTTTGCATCAATTGATGCCACCACCATAGAGAACACGACCAACATGGTCATGCCAATAATCAAACCTCCGATTCCGACCGAAGCGCCCATTTCACAATTCACCTCGTAATCCAACTGAACTACGCCAAGATTCGACTAGGGCAGATAGTGTTAGAAGTTCTTTGTTACCAAGATGGTCTTCAAGTGCTGCTTCTGATTCACCCGGTGCTGCCAATTGTACAATTGCCATTACCGTTTCTCCTTCATCCACTGTTAACATTCCTGAATCGATTGCCTTCTGAGTAAAACTGACTGCTGCCATTCCAGACATATTGTCTAGAAGCAGAGCCGATACTGTCGGGGCCCCGATTTGGTTTGTACCCCCGCCGAGACCATCAGATGGTGCGACTAGGAATGGATTTGCTTGGAGTGCCTGTGCTTCATACAACTCAATTAACGGAGCATCATCTTCATCCATCATTCGGTCAACACCAGTAGTGGTGATGACTTCTCCTGATGCGGTGATGATTACATCTCCACTGTTTACATCATCATCCATAGACTCATCTTCTGATGCGCCTTCGGATTGTGATCCATCTTGATTAGTTGGTACTTCATCCAATTTGTGTTCAACCAATCTGAGCACATCTTCGACCATGTCGAGACGTGAACTGATTAGACGTTCCAAACTAGAAGTGTCAACTTGTGCATTCATATTCACTGGTTGAGCAGGAGCGAGGCTTGCTGCCACACTCGGTACGCTTCCGATACTGTTGAGGCGGGCTTTGGTTGGTCCAGGGGATATTGTCCAAGCATCTTCTTCACTGAGTTCACCCTCTTCTGGGAGAGGGACTTGTTCAATGGCAACATTTGCCATAATCTTCAAGCGTTCTTCACTCAATAAAGCGTCTGCATCCTGGGATTCTCCATCTCCGCCACTAAATGGCCATGCCATGTGTAATTCCTCCCTGAGTCCTTAGTGCCGAAGCACATTTTGCGGACTCAGATAAAATCAGACTACCACAGAGCCAACAGATGAATCGCTAACCTTGAGAATATCGTAGGTAGTTCCGCCACCTACAACGTGTAGGTACAGAGTTGCCTTGACATTGTTAGTGAATAGTGCGTCAGGACCACAGTCATCTCCACCAGCACTGGCGAGAAGAGTAGTTCGGTAAGCAACACCTGCTGCTGCAGTTGTCACCGCTACTGTTCCATCAAGTGGGTCTATGGCAGAACCACTGAAATCGCCAGCGATATAATCCATGGCACCAGCACCGTCATCACAAGTAAGTTGCCAAAGTATATCCACGTCAGCAGTATCATCAGAACCTGCCGCTAAACGGAAGTATACTTCGAAATTATCTGCATCGTTGACGAATACATTGAGGACTGTGACCTTACCAGACATTTCGTCTGTTGTGTCATCGCCTGTTGATTGTGCATTTTGCTGAAGCTTTTCTGCAGTCTGAATAATCACTGCTGCTGCTACTGCTGCTACTAATATAAGTGCGATAAAGACGATCATTGCGCCGATACCGATTGCTGCTAAGTTGTCGTTGTTTTCATTATTGTTCTTCATGATAATCACCTCAAACTACTACGTCCCCTACAGCAGGTGAACTGCCGTATTGTAACTCTTCGTATGTGTTTCCGCCACCATCAACTGCGATGATGAGAATATGGTCTACGTTTGCTGCTGGTGCGCAACCTCCAATCGCAAGTTCAACTACATATGTAATCCCTGGATTCAAGGTTATGACTGGAGCTGCAAGTGTTGTGCCATCCCCTGTGTGGAGAGTTGCTTCATCAAATTCGCCGTCGGCGAATGTTGCCACACCTGCATTATCACAAATTACAGTAAATGCTACATCGTCACCTTGGATAGGTTCTGAGCCTGGCGCTAACTCGAAGGTTGAGAATAATATCTCAGCATTAACGGTCATGTCAGAGATAACTGTAGATAGAAGTATCACTTTCGTGGACATCTGTTCTTGTGTGTCATCACCTGTTGCCTGGGCATTCTGTTGCAATTTTTCAGCAGTCTGTATAATTACAGCTGCTGCTACCGCGGCCACCAAAATCAATGCAATAAATACAATCATTGCACCAATTCCGATAGCGGCGAGCTCATCGTTATTTTCGTTCATTTCTTTTTTCATTTGTTTTCACCTTTTTATTTTCCATTTTATTTTTTTGTTTTTATTACTCGTCCTCCCCCGTACGGGGTAGAAAATGATACATGGCCTAGGAAGTTCCTCCGTTTCCCATGTCTATGCGTAGTGGCATTCTAATCAATGCAACTTCGTCTGGAGTCAAGCGAGCCACGAATGGCACCTTATCTGTTGTATATCCTGGCGGAAGCCATGGTGAGAGTACTACATCGGATAATGATTCCATTGAACGGTTTTGTGCTCTAATAGTAATCGTTATTTCACCAGATCGCATCTCATAAGAAGTTGAGATTGCCAGTTTGCGAGAGAGTGGGATTTCATCCGCACCATATCTTCTAGCAGCTGTAATCTCGAAGCGAAGAGGAACGTTTCCACCAGGGGAAATAATTGGTAAGTCCACAGTGCTAGGATTAGCAGTCCAGCCAAGTGGCACTGGAGGTGAAATACGCATTACAGGCATTGGAATCGGACCGTCATTGATTATTCTGACAAGCAAAACACCTGAATCTCCACCTGCTGGCCAGCGTGTATCAACACCTAACCAGAAATGGCGGAATAGGAATGGGTTGAGAGTTGATGTGTTTCCGCCAATCAAATCATCGACTAGGAATTCAACTTCACTCGCTGCAGTACCGACTTCACCAATTTCTGCTCTTAGGCGGATGAGAATATTTTCAACTTCACCCTCTGTGACTTGCTTCTCATTTAGAAGTCGGTGTAGCATGGCGATACTGCGGCGTAAGTACAGAACATCTTCTTCTAACTCAACAAGCGCTTTTTCTGCTCGGCGAACGCTTCTTCTCGCTTTGTACAATTTGTGTACTGAAAGGAAACTTTTAGCATCGGAAATATCTAGTTCTGTTCCCGCTAATGAATTGGTTTCATCTTGTACCACTCCATATACAATTGATTCTAATTCTCGTGAAGCAGCCATCAATCGATCGGCTGAATCTTTACCTGCTGCAATAACGCTTCTAGCTTCTTCAACTTCACCGTCACCAAGTTCAACATCTTGTGCATCAAAATCACTTTCAAGTTCATCTAAATCGTCATCAGACATCGTCGTTCACCCCCTCATCGTTATTGTTGTCGGGCATTAAATCGGAAACTGATGTCGTTGCTGAAACTCCTTCAAAGATGGCGGTTAAATCTAATCCCTCATCTGCTAATTCATTGAGAAGGCGAGCAGGGTCTCCCAAATCTCTTTCGATTCTTGTTGCCTTTACTTCTACATCAGTTAGACGACCGAATAGATTCCCATACATCTTATCTGACTTTGATAAGAGAATCCAAACGCCGATCATTATTACAGCCATATATACGACTAATGAGATGAGGTTAATGCGATCTGAGGCCATTTGAGGAGGAACACCCAGTACAATTCCCATCATACCGAATACCGGCAATGCTAGAATCAGTGAAAGTTGTCTTCGGCCATCTGCAAGGGCCTCAAAGTGATCAGCATACATAGTTGAAACACCTCTTCTTGCACGTTGGTAATCCTCATGGATAAGGCGGAATTCTTCACTGCATGACCACGTCATTCTCCAAACCCATAAGGCGGTTAGAACAAGAATAGCAGGTCCCCACCATGTTAATGAGAAGGCTTGACCGATGTGGAATGCGAATCCTAATGCAGCCACACCAGTGTAAACCGCTACTAATCGCATCTTTTCATTCTTTGATGATAGATTGATCAGGAATAGGGAAATTATCATTAGAACTACTGTTGCAATGAAACTAATAGAAAGTCCCCAACTGAATGATTCAACATTTCCTTCGTATGTTCCTACATCATTCTCAACAATATTCTTGTGCATCAATGTACCATTCAGACTTGCAGTACATTCTACTGGCAATGACTGTGCCCACCAATCCAAATTGATCGATTCAACTCTAAAGGTTAGAGTTTCTTGACTGTTAGGACCTAATAGGAAAATTTCTGGCGGCGATTCAAGAATTTTTAGATTATCACATACTAAATTGACATTGACTCCAAGAGCAAGTGCTGTTCCACCATTCTTTACATCAATGGACATTATCGCCTCAGTTCCTTCAATCAGTTCACCTTCAACGATTTTTATA
>Ga0302118_10001881_pt1 | contig 10447 bp, 8 predicted proteins | sample AG5_331_MG_FD_203126 | JGI IMG/M metagenome (GOLD analysis project Ga0302118, IMG submission 203126) | Marine microbial communities from Western Arctic Ocean, Canada - AG5_33.1 | ecosystem: Environmental > Aquatic > Marine > Oceanic | place: Canada: Western Arctic Ocean | collected 2017-10-01 | reverse complement strand
GCAGGCTGGGGTCCGTCGGCGTCTGATTACAAGCAGCCAGTTTTCCCACTTTTCCGCGCCGCGGCTCGTCATGGACTCGTCAAACCAGCCCCACAGCCCTCGCGCGGGATTCATGCGCAGGCGCTTGATGGCACTTCAGCCCCATTTCTCGCCCTTGATACTGTTCCAATAGGGGGAAACCCTCGGTTCTTCTAGGCTCAACCTCTGCTATTTCCTTAAGCGATGTTCGTGCCCGCGTTCACAGCTCTGGGCCTGGTTGGACTGGTCATCTTTGCGCTCGTGCGCAACGCCGACTCGTTGCCGAAAGCGTTCTTAAAATTCCTCGGATATTTCCTGCTTGCCGGAAGCACCATGGAACTCCTCCTGCTCGGCTGGGTCGTGATCTACATCGCATTCGGCGACGCTTCCTGGGGTCTTTCGATCAACGAGTTCTGGAAGCAACAACTCTCCGGCATCTATTTCGTCAAGGAATGGCTCTATTCGTGGGCCTGGAATGACATGCTCAATTTTTTCCTTGCATATCTCCCCGCAATTCTCTTCCTAACCATGCGGACCACCGCAACAACGCTGGTGGGTCTCTGGGCGCTGTCTGCCTCCCGGCGGTAGACGTCCTTCGCAGCAGAGCACTTCTCCGTCGGCAGCATCGGGCGCGCGCTCGTGATTCTCGGCCGCGCAGCCGGCCGGTGCGAGAGATTATCTTCCCTTGCAGCGCTGGTTGCTTTGCGGCGGTCTTGCCATTGCGGCGCAGACGGGATTCGAGGAGGGTTGGGCGGTGTTTTTTAATATCAATTCGTTGAGCGAGGCCGCGTCGGGTTTTCCCAATCCGCCGTCGGCCTCTCCAAGGAAGAATTGCCGACGGGTGCCCGGGACTGGACAATAACGAGCGAGGCTACGCACGTGGCCCGAGGCAAAAATTCGCAAACCCAAACCGGGAACGTCCCTGTCCCCAGAGTCCGAGGAAACCCTGCGTAGCCTCGGCTACATCGACTGAAGCCCAGCGCCCTGGACTGGCGTGGGTTTGGGGAAGCGGCCCAAAGGCCCGCCGGACGCGACGTAGCGCCGGGAACTGGGGGACGGATTGAGGAGAATTCCGTCTGCGTCATGGTCGGGCCGGCGGGATTCGAACCCGCGACCTCTTGACCCCCAGTCAAGCGCGCTACCAAGCTGCGCCACGGCCCGACCGAACGCTGGTTTTTAGCGGGATCTGCGCCGGTTGTCGATGCCGGAAGCGATCAACCCGGGTCGACTTACAACAGATCGCGGATTTCCTGGAGTTCACCGCGCAGGCGGTGATAGGTGGCTTGGAGTTCCGAGGCCAGGATCCCAGCACTCACTTCTTCCTGGGTGGACTTTCGCCTCACCTTGGTTCGGCTCTTCCCGGCGCCCTCGGCGGCTTCCGCGCCGTTGCCCAGGTCCTTAATCAGGCCCTTAGCCGCGCCCTTGCCCAGGCCCAGATCGCGCAACTGTTGGCGCGCCCCAGCGATCGTGTAGCGCTCCTCGTAAAGCAGGCGCTTGATGGCCAGAATCATCTCGATGTCTTTGCGGCGATAGAGACGCTGCTTGGACCGGGACTTCGGGGGTGCCATCCAGCGAAATTCGGTTTCCCAGTAGCGGAGCACATGGGGCTTCACATCGGTAATTTGAGCCACTTCGCCGATTCGGTAATAAAGTTTGCCCTCGGGCAGGCTGTCCAACGCAGAGGACGGAGCGGGCGGCTGGGCAGAGCGCTTGGTGGAGGGCTTGACAGAGCGCTTGGCGGCGGACTTAGCCCGCGGCGCCTTCGAAGCGGCCGAGGCGGCAACGGTCCGTTTCCGGTTGCCCGCGCCGGTTTTGACCGCGGCAGCGCTCTTGCCCTTGGTCGCACTCGACTTTTGATTCCGAGCAGCCATCCGGGTTCCTTCGCTTCAAATTGGGCGCTTTGCCCGTTGGGCCAGAACGACGAATTTAGAGCGTGGCGTCCGGGCGTTCCGGATCAGCCTGATCCTCTTCCTCGTTCAAGACATTCTTTAGAACGAGACTCGGTTTGAAGGTCAGGACCTTGCGTGCCTCCAGCAAAATTTCCTGGCCAGTCTGTGGATTCCGGCCCTTCCGGGCATTTTTGTGCCGCACCACAAAATTGCCGAATCCTGAGATCTTTACTTTCTCGCCGTCGGCGAGAGTGTCTTTGATGATGTCGAAGACCTTTTCGACCAGCTCAGCTGCCTCTTTCTTCGAGAAGCCAACCCGCTCGTAGATCTGCTCGACGATCTCTGCCTTAGTCATGCAATCTCCCAGCTTCGCTAGGGGCCCCAGATGCCATCCGTCGACCTCACTCTACCCGCTCATGCCTCTGGTTTCTCGCCCAACTCGTTGAAAAGTCGACGGAAATCAGTTTTTTTCACGATGAGAGTCTACATCGAGACGGTACCGAGGGCAAAGGGCTACGCATGCTCCGGGCTGCCAACAGCGGCCACACACACCCAACCCGGCGCGCTATGCCGCCGCCTGCTTCGCCATCGCCACCAACTCGCCAAATGCCTTGGGATCGTCCAGCGCCAATTGTGCCAAAACCTTTCGATCGATTTCGACTCCGGCCTTGTTGAGACCGTCCATCAACCGGCTATAGGAAATGCTGTGCTCACGAGCCGCTGCATTGATGCGAGCGATCCAGAGCATGCGAAACTGGCGTTTGCGCTGCTTTCGCCCTTTGTAGGCGTAGAGATCAGCCTTCTCCACTGCCTCGCGAGCAACCGTGCTCAGTTTGCTCCGCGCGCCAAAATAGCCCTTGGCGCGGTCGAGCACTCTGTTTCTTCGCTTGTGTGCGGGAACGCCCCGCTTCACTCTCGACATCTCGTTCCTTCCTAGTCGGCGGCCATCCACCTGGAAAGCGGCCCAGTTTGCACCCGAACGTGGGTGCCGGAAATCTCAATCCCTGAATAGAGCGTTTTGGAAGTTGGCAGCCAAAGCGCTCGTCCCTGTGGACCACGCCCTGTACCCGGAATCCGGGACCAACCCCTCGGCTCTACATATACGGCAGCAAACGCTCCACTCGAGCCACATCCGCAGGGGCGACCAATTCCGCCGCCCTCAACTGACGCTTCCGCTTGGTTGTTTTGCATCCCAACATATGGTTCTTCATCGCCTTGTGGCGCTTCAGCTTTCCGGTCCCCGTTCGGCTGAACCGCTTGGCCGAGCCCCGGTGTGTTTTCATCTTGGGCATTGTCTTGCCTTCCTCATTGTCCACGCAGTGAACTGCACGGGGTTTTCTTTCACAGGGGAGGGTTCAGGAAACCGCTTCCTCTTCCGCCCCCTGCCCTTCATCGATTGTTTGTGTCGCTGCTTCTTCTGCCGGCTTTAGTTCTGCCGCTTCTGTTTCTGTCGCTTCTATTTCTGTTGCGTCTGTTTCTGTCGGTTCTGTCGGTTCTGTTTCTGTCGCGTCCGCCAGTTCCGGCCCAGCGTCTATGACCGGGCTTTCGTCCGTTCCCCCTGCAGCTTCGTCGGAAATCGCCTTTTCGCTCTCTTCCTTCCGCTTGAAATCGGCGATCACCTCGCGATCCCCGATCAGGATCATCGACATGAAGCGCCCTTCCATACGAGGAGGGTTCTCCGTCTTGGCGATCGCTCCGAGTTGCTTCGTCACTTCTACGAGTTGCGCCCGCCCGCGTGCGGTATGCACCATCTCCCGGCCGCGAAACATAACGGTCACCTTGACCTTGTCCCCGTCCATGAGAAATCGTCGCACGTTGTTGAGCTTGAAATCCAGATCGTGCTGATCCGTGCCCGGTCTCAGCTTGATCTCTTTCAGGGTGGCCGAATGAGCCGGCTTGCCTGCTTTTTTCTTCTGCTCGTATTTATACTTTCCGTAGTCCATGATGCGGCACACCGGCGGGCGTGAAGTCGCCGCGACCTCGACCAGATCGAGGCCCTCGGCTTCGGCCAGAACAATGGCATCCCCGGGAGTCATCACTCCCAGCTGCTCACTATCCGCGCCAATCACCATAATTTCCGCCGCCCGGATTCGCTCATTCACGCGAGTTGAGTCGCGTTCGGGCGCTACGATTCGAAACTTTGATCTCGATCTGCCAGGAATACAGATTTCCTCCCGGGACCTATGAGAGCGGTCCCATACTTCGCTTGGCGGTTGCATCCGCCAGCTGGTTCGCGATCGCGTCCATCGTCATCGCTTCAATTTTTTCTTTCGATTTTCGCAGCCGGGGCGCAACCGTCCCCGCCTGAGCTTCCTGCTCTCCTACAACTAGGGAGAGCGGAATTTTCTGCTTCTCGGCATCTCTAATCTTAAAGCCAAGGGTTTCATTCCGAGAGTCCAGTTCCACCCGTACGCCCGAGTCCATGAGCCGAGCCTTGACGACCTTGGCGTACTCAGTCTGCTTCTCCGAGATCGGCAATACAACCGCCTGAACAGGAGAAAGCCAGAATGGAAAGTCGCCCCCTGTGTGCTCGATGTAGATCCCGATGAAACGCTCCAAAGAACCCAAAATGGCCCGGTGGAGCATAGCGGGTTGGTGGAGTTCACCATCGGACCCTACGTAACCCAATTCGAACCGGCCTGGCATGGCCATATCGATCTGAATCGTCCCCAGGGTCCAGGCTCGGCCCAAAACGTCCCGAAAATCGGCCTCTACCTTGGGGGCATAAAAGGCCGCGTCGCCCTCCTTGATCCCGCATTTGAAGCCGGCGCGCTCCACGGCTTGGATCAGGGCCTTTTCGGCCACATCCCAATCCGCCGCTTCTCCCAGGAACTCCTCGGGCCGAGTGGAGACGGCCATTTCCAGGCCTTCGAGGCCCAACTGGGTATACACCTCGCGCACCATCTGGAAGAAAGCGTCCAATTCCTCGGGGACCTGCTCGGGAGCGCAATAAATATGCCCATCGTCTTGGGCAAATGAGCGCACCCGGGTCATGCCGGTGAGCGTTCCGCTGCGCTCGTTGCGGTGGAGCCGGCTGAACTCGGCCCAGCGAATAGGCAGGTCCCGGTAGGAGCGCTTACCCGTGGCGAAGAGATGACAATGACCAGGGCAGTTCATGGCCTTGACGCCGAGTTCCTCGTCCTCGTCCGAGCCTTGAAACCAGTACATATCGTCGTGAAATTTATCGTAATGACCCGAACGGCGAAAAAGCTCACTGCGAAACAACTGGGGAGTGATGACTTCCTGGTAGCCGTAGCGCGGATAGAGATCGCGCATGTAGTCGCAAAGGCCGTTGTAGAGAGCCACGCCCTTGGGCAAGTAGAAGGGGGCACCCGGGGACAGGACCGGATCCAGCATGAAAAGACCGAGTTCGACCCCCACCCGGCGGTGATCGCGTTTTCGGGCCTCCGCCATCCGGTTCAGGTAGCTCCGAAGCTCTTTCTTGCTCGAATAGGCAGTGCCGTAGATTCGCTGGAGCTTGAGGCCTTTCTCATCCCCGCGAAAATACGTGCCCGAAGCATCGAGCAGCGTGACCGCTCCGATCTGGCCGGCATGTTGAACGTGGGGGCCACGACAGAGATCCACAAAATCTCCGTGATGAAAGAGACTGATCTCCTCGCCCTCGGGAATATCGTCCAGGCGGGATAGTTTCAGATCCTCGCCCTTCCCGGCAAATAGGGCTCGGGCTTCCTCCCTGCTCACTCCCTGGCGCACAAACGTCGCGTCCTCGGCGATAATTTTCTGCATCTCTTTGCCGATTCGCTCAAGGTCTTCGGGGGTGAAGGGCTCCTCCACCAGAAAATCGTATTGAAATTTCTCGCTGTGGTCGGCTCGCCCGGCATCGACCTGGGCGTCGGGGAACAAGCGCTTCACGGCGTCGGCCATGACGTGCTCCGCCGAATGGCGAATCACCTCGCCGCCCTCGGGATCCCGGGCCGTAATGATTTCCACCGCGACGTCCTCATGAAGCGGCGTGCGCAGGTCCACCATTTCGCCCGCGATACGCCCGGCCAGAGCGGCCTTGGCGAGCCCCGGCCCGATTCGCTCCGCAACCGCGAGCACCGTCGAACCGTTCTCCAGCGCCAGGCAGTTGCCGTCGGGGAGAGTGATGTTGACCGAATTACTCATCGGGTGCGTGGGTCATACGTGCTTGGATAATGCATGCGTGGGTAATCGGGCGCTTCATTGCGGTCCACAGGTTGTGTTCATCTGGCGAATTGCCCGGGCCGGATCCGATTGGCGGACCGGACCCGTAGAGGTCTCTATGGTAGGCACGGGCGGATTTGAACCGCCGACCCCCACCGTGTCAAGGTGGTGCTCTAGCCCCTGAGCTACGTGCCTGAATTATTCCTTCTCGGCGCACGGCACCTCAAGAGGGACCATTTGTTCGCTAAGAAGGCGGAATAGTTACCGATTTCGGGATGCCATGTCAATTGCCCCTCGGCCTGGACCCGGGATTTTTTCCAGCAAGAGGGCCCCTGCATCTCTGAGCGTCACACCCCATCCCCACCTCACGTTGTCCCTACGGGCTCCGCTCACCCGGATCGGCGACCAATGATTCGGATTCGGACGGGTCGGGAAGTGGCGCCCAGGACGCCCGCACCACCAGTTTCGCCTGTCGCGGCGCCTGGATGGTTGGGCGGCTCCAGAGCGCAGGCGACTCCTCGGAAGCAGAATCGGCACCCATTTTGGGCTCCGCGCGCTCGATATGGAGATTTTCGGGGGCAGCGGCTTTCAGACGACCCAACAATTCTTCGACCGCCCACTCTCCCTGTACGCTCAGCACGACCCGGCCCGACGAGAAGTTACGCGGAAAAACCGCCTCGGCCGAAACCGTATCGCTCCCCAGCACGTCGAGCAGCGCCCGGTAGCCCAGGTAGTGGGTCAAGCCCAGGACTTCGAGCTGGATGCCCTTGAGTTCCGATGCTTCGAGGGGGTCCAGGAGACCCGCCGCCTCCATACGCGCGCGGACCCGGTCGGTTTCCACTTGAACTTCGAGAAGCACCACATATTCCGTGGCCACGTCGGGGTCGTCGGTGAAGAGCGCCGGGCGCTCGCCCTGGTCTTCGACAATCCGAAAGCTCTTCGTAAACGAGACCATCTCGCGCCCCAGGGCTTTTCGGATCATCTGATCCTCCGCTTCCCGGGCGCGCTTGGCCGCCAGCAGCAACGCCTCGAGGTCGGGGTCTGGGTTGAGGTCTGGGTTGAGATCTGAGTTGAGATCTGAGTTGTACACCCCGACCAAGGGTGGTTCCCGCATCGCGGAGGGGTCCGCGTAAGGGTCGACACCGGGCCCGGCCAGAATGCCGGCCAGGGGATCTTGGGGAGAAATTTGGCTCGGCTCGGCAATTGCCCCGAACTCGGCACCGCCGCCCTCAATGCCCGTGCCCCCGAGATCACCGTCCCGGGCTTCCGCATCCCTCAGCGATTCGGCGAGAATCCGAGCAGCCGTCTGGGCCTCCAGCAGATCTCGGGCGACACGCGCGACGCCCTCCCACAACCCCTCTTGGATTGCCTTCTCCTTCGCCAAGATTCCCCGGGTCGATCCAATCGGGACCGGACTCGCCCCTACCACGACCAAGGACAAAATTTCGGCCTGGACAATCGGAGCCCAAAGGACCCCGAGCAATGCCAGGCATCCCAGGCCAACCCGCCACCCCTGGTCCCGCCCGCTCATAGGCCCCTCTCGGCCACGGCTCGGCCGAAAAGCGCATCGACGTCCCGCTTCAATTCCTCGCTGCTGTCGACCCCTCGGAGCCCGCCCACGGAAACAATCGTTTCACTCTCGCCGGGAATCGTAATGTGAACAAAGACCTCGCAGTCCCCAGGATACGACTCCAACACGCTTCGAAGTGCCTCCATGCGATCGCAGCCGGCCTCGCTGGCCATTACCCTGAGGCGAAGGTTGACCGTCAGGCGCTCTTCCCCCTCGGCCAGGCGCATGATTTCGCTCACAAGGATTTTCGGGGGGTCGCTCTCTTCCAGCTTCCCCGACACCAAAATCGGGATCGGGCCCTCGCCGAATTCGCCGCCACTCTCCGCTGCACGAAGCAGGTCGAAATGCAAATTGTAGGGATCCGAGAATATGACGAGATCAAACCCTCCCTCGAGATCCTCGAGGGTGCCGAACCCCATGCGCTTCCCGCGCTTGGTTCGGGTTTCTCGCAGACCCGTGAGCAGGCCGCCCACCCGAACATCCCGGCCATAGCGCCCCTCGGTCGTCGTGGCCGTACAATCGGTGTAGCGGGCCAGTTCGGCGGCCACCTCGCCCAGGGGGTGCCCACTGACGTAGAACCCGAGCAACTCCTTTTCGTTGGCCAACCGCTCGCGATCGGGCCACGCGGGGAGCTCGAGCAATTTGGGATCGTCGCTCCACTCGGCATCGGCTAGTCCGCCGAAGAGACTCTCCTGCCCCACCGCTCGATCCCGCTGCTCAGAGGCGGCCCGCTCCACGGCCATCTCGATACTCGCCCAGACCCCCGCCCGGTTGTCGTGCAAAGTGTCGAAGGCCCCGCATTTCACCAAGGCTTCCAGAACCCGACGGTTCACCTTCCGCGCGTCCACCCGACGGGTGAAATCAAAGAGCGACGTATAGCGGCCCTCCTCGTCTCGAGCCGCCAGAATCGAGGCCACCGCCCCATCGCCCACATTCTTGATTCCCGCGAAGCCAAAGCGAATGGCAGAACCCACCACGCCGAAATCCTGGGCCGAATCATTCACATCAGGCGGAAGCACATCGAGACCCGACTCGCGCACATGCGCAATATAACGGGAGAGCTTGTCGTGATTGCCCGCTTCGATGGTGAGCAACGCTGCTAGGTACTCGGGACGATGATTCGCCTTCAGATAAGCGGTCTGGTACGTGATGTAGGCATACGCAGCGGAATGGGCCTTGGGGAAACCGTACCCCGCAAACTCGACAATCAGGTCAAAGACGTCAGCTGCCTCGGTTTCCTCGATTCCGTTGCCAACGCATCCCTCGACGAAGCGGTCACGTTGCAGCCGCATTTCCTCGGGTTTCTTCTTACCCATCGCACGGCGCAGAATGTCGGCTTCGCCAAGGCTATACGAGGCCATCCTCTGGGCAATTTGCAGAACCTGGTCCTGGTACACAATGACACCCAGGGTCTCCTGAGTGAGATCTTCGATGCTCGGATGCAAGGGTTCGATGCGAACCTTGCCATTTTTACGTTCAATGAAATCGTCCACCATCCCCGACTGCAGCGGACCGGGCCTATAGAGGGCGACGAGTTGGATGATTTCGCGAAACTCTCTGGGCCCCGTCTTCACCACTAGATCGGTCATACCCGACGATTCGACCTGAAAAACGCCCTCGGTATCGCCACGACACAGAAGGTCGTACGTCTGTTCGTTGTCGATCGGGATTTTATCCAGTAGGAAATCTTCGAAGCCGGGTTTCTTTCGGATCAATTTCTCGGCGTCAGCCATCAGAGTTAGGGTCTTGAGGCCGAGAAAATCAAACTTGATCAGCCCCACCTTCTCGACGCAGTTCATGTTGTACTGCGACATCACATCGCCGGACTTCGAATCACGATAGAGAGGCACCATCTCGATCAACGGTTTGGTGCCAATGACCACACCCGCTGCGTGCTTCGACGCATGCCGCGTCAATCCCTCGAGCTTACGCGCAGTGCCTACCAACTGCCCCACCTGCACATCGGATTCCATGCGCGCGCGCAGTTCCGGCGACTGGTTCACCGCATCCTCTAGGGTAATCCCCAACTGCTCAGGGATCAGTTTCGCGATCCGATCGACATCCCCGTAGGCCATCCCGAGAACCCGCCCCACATCCCGAATCGCAGCCTTGGCCTGCAATGTCCCAAAGGTGACGATCTGGGCCACCTTCATCCCGTCGTACGCACCCTCTCCCGACTCGCCCCCCTCGGTGACTTCGTCGTAGCGTTCCGCCACATAGCGAATCACCTGCTCTCGACCGCGCATACAGAAGTCAACATCGATATCCGGCATGGAGAGCCGCTCTGGATTGAGAAAGCGCTCGAAGATAATGTCGAATTCCACGGGGTCGATATTTGTGATGTTCATCCCATACGCCACGAGACTGCCCGCGGAACTCCCCCGCCCGGGCCCGACGGGAATGCCGCTGCGTTTGGCATAGTTGATAAAATCGGCAACGATCAGGAAATAGCCCGGGAAGCCCATCTGGTTGATGACTCCGAGCTCGTGATTCATGCGCTCGGCATAGATCTTCCCGTTAGGCGTGTCGAAGGGTTCGTCCGCGCTCATCCCGAGTTTTTTGCGCAAACCATCCCACGCGTCTTCGGCCATGACCTCTTCGAGATTCTTGCCGGCCGGAACCTGGTACTCGGGCATATGGTACGTGCCCATGGGAATTTCCAGGTTGCAGCGTTCGGCGATCAACAGGGTATTTTCCACGGCCTCGGGGTGATCGTGAAATACCTCGCGCATCTCATCACCATCTTTGACAAAGAAACCGTGCCCGTCGAAGCGAAAGCGTTTCTCATCGCTCAAATTCGCCGCGGTACCAATGCACAACAGGG
>Ga0302118_10001876_pt1 | contig 10453 bp, 6 predicted proteins | sample AG5_331_MG_FD_203126 | JGI IMG/M metagenome (GOLD analysis project Ga0302118, IMG submission 203126) | Marine microbial communities from Western Arctic Ocean, Canada - AG5_33.1 | ecosystem: Environmental > Aquatic > Marine > Oceanic | place: Canada: Western Arctic Ocean | collected 2017-10-01 | reverse complement strand
GCATCGCAAAAGCTGTCGCAGACCAGCCGAGAATAAAAATAGGCAACCAGGCCCGTGACATAAAATCCATAAATTTCGCGAAAGACCACGCGGCATCACGGAACTCCTTGGAGAAAAGTCCTGTCAAAGAATCTCCAAATAGTACTGTAGAAGTAAGCATAATAATTAACGCCAGGAGAAAATTCGGCAAAGCAAGGCCAAGGTAGCTGATAAAACGGAGTGCGTTATTAGCAAATTTATTCCTGGTAGAAGCTGAATAAATACCAACTGGAATGGCAATGATGTAGGAAACAATCAAAGCAGAAAGTGCAATTCCGAGACTGATCCAAAATTTATCACTCAGTAACTGATTGATATTAAGCCGGAGAATGCAACTGTCACCAAATTCACCCTTGAAAAACACTTTGCCAACCCAAGTACCCCAGCGTATGACAAAAGGTTTGTCCAGTCCGAGACGACGTTCTTCAGCCTGAATGTCCTCAATCGTGATTGTTTGTCCCTGTGTATTTTTGAAGGCAATATAACGTTCAGCACAGTTTCCAGGCACCATTTCCATCAACGAAAACACAATCAGCGAGACTGCAAACAAAGTGAACAGTGACATCACTGCCCGCATGAAAGTGAATTGTAGAAACTTTAGCATGAAAAATTTCGAACGGATAAAAAAAAGGCCGGACAATTGATTCAGCCCGGCCTTTTAAGTTCAAGTATTGTCAAACATTACTCGTCCAAGTACCACTGTGTTCCGCGGTAAGGATATGTCCTGTAATACTCATAGGAGTGCGTCTTGAACTCTACAAAGTTCTTGAGCGCATTTCGGTGATAAACTGGAGCCGGTGCTTGAGCGATTCCAATTTTCAACAGATTAGTCACTGTGTTCTTCACCATTCGTTCTCCAAGTTCTTCAAACCGTGGAGAACCGATTTTTGTAGATTGGAACTCGTTAATATCTTCAATCAGTTGGGTGACATAAGCCGGAGGCTTCACACCCTTGCTTCCTTTTGAGTCAACATATTCAGCCCACAGCATACCAGTACGGTGACCAAAATAGCCTTCATACGGTGGTACCCAAAGCTCATTGTTACCTAACACGATGGCCAGCGGTTGCCCGGAACGCCACATGCCAGCATCAAGCTGGTTTGAAGATTGTGCAGAACGATATTCGTCCGGAGTGACTTCTTTCACTGTAGTTTTAATACCCACTTCAGACCAGTTTTGTCCAACCATTTCAACTACTTGTCCGGCTATCCCTTGAGTGGAAAACTGCATATTGATCACCAATTTTTTACCATTGGGAAGTTCACGAAAACCATCACCATCGGTATCTTTCAAGCCAATCTCGTCAAGTAGCCTGTTCGCCATGCCAGGATCATACTGGATCATATAGCTTTCCCACTTCTTGTCCACAAAACCTGGAGTTGGTGAAAAACCAAGGTACTGCTTGGGTGTTCCTTGACCAAAGAAAGCAACTTGGTTGATCTCTTCACGGTTCATAGCGACGGACATTGCTTGACGGAAACGTAAATCACCAAAGACTTTACGTTTGCCAAGATCCGCTGACGTTACATTGAACGAAATATTCGCCATTGTAATTTCAGGCCTTAGATGGATTGTGTAATCACCTTTTTGCTGATTTTCCATCAGGATTGGTGCAGACGGCAGTTGAAGTGATTGTGATTTGTAATCCGCTTCAGCATTGACAAGTTTGAGGATACGGACCTCATTGTCGTTGGCATAGATTTCATCCTGTTCGCTGATGTAAGGTAACTGATTACCCTCCGTATCAACGATGTGGAAGTATGGATTAGCTACGAGATGCCGACCTTCTGTGGTATCAGTGATGGTAATGTGACTTTCCAGTGTTGGAATCACGTCAGCTGGAAGTTTTGCTACCTTGTCCGGAGAATTCAGTAGAGGCGAAGGAGTGTCGGTCCAGTCTGAATTACCAAAATAAGCCTTGATCACTGCAAGACCATTTTCGAATCCGGCCTTCTGTGCAAGCTTGTCAGCATTAGCACTCAGTTCCGGATGATATGGAGCTAGAAAGTGCTTTGGCTGAAAACCCTGTGCGAATGAAAACGCAAAGTGGGCCAATAGTCCAGGTTTAGGAGCAGGCAGATTAAAGACAACAGTCTGTGCATCAACAACATCGACTGTCATGCGTTTCCCACCGACAAGTACATAATCCTTCGGCTTCTCCATAATAAGTGGTGAAAGCGCCAGGTTATCGTACCAAAACTTAACATCTTCTGCTGTGAACGGCGCACCGTCAGACCATCTGTGGCCTTTGCGTAGATAAAAGGTCAACTGCGTGAAATCACTGTTCCACTTCCAACCCTTGGCAATATTCGGAACGATTGTTTGCAAATCGTCAGAGAAACGAACTAGGTTAACGTGACGTACGGAAAGGAAGTCGGATGTCCCTGCCTCAGTGGCGTTTGACAACACGTCCAGCGTACCGCCGTATTTTCCAATCGAATCATACGGTGCGTAAACCAACGGTTCAGAAGGCAGTCGATCTGCTACCGAAGGAACAGAGTTGGGATTGCCACGGATTTTACCGTTGAGCTTGGCAATGTCCGGATTCCCTTTGAAACTTAGTTTGCAGCCTGCCAGTTTCTCAAACTCAGCGAGTTCATACTGCTGCGGAAATTGTCCGGCTTTGATACCTTTCGAATCCGCTACTGTTACTGCAGGACAACTGCCTGCAAGGGCCACATTACTTCCGAAAATCAGCAGAAGTCCAGCTACCGCAAGGCTTCCTCCAGAAAGTAATTTGACCAGTATTTTGGAATAACGCATTTGCATCTCCATTATGGTTTTGCCAGAGAATCTCTCATAATTATTCCGGAAACCAGAATCCTGAATTGAATTAAGTACCGGTGTTCTGTCCCTGACTCACAGAACATAAATTTAAACTTAAAAATGTGTTGCTGTTAAAAGCTAAAATACCGTGTCATTTAGAACGAATAAAAATCTTGCATTAACTTCAATTTAATTGCACTCAAAATACAGGCTCTTATTTTACACACTACCTGCTGATGCGACTTCTACTATAATCCAATCAGTTCTTTGGATGTGTCTTTAATAATGCAGATTCATGATTTTTGAAATGATCAGGATTGTAGCATTTAACCTGTTCATGTCAAGTCATATGTTAACACAATTTTTTATCGTCTCGAATTGCACAAAACCTCTTCTACAAACAGTACCGTACCCAATTTAGCAGACTCATTAAGATTCTGCTGAGCAAAGCAAATACCAGTTTGTTCTCCAACATCCATAGACTGATTAAGTAGCTGAAAAGCAGATCATGCACTACGGAACAATTTGGTCATTACAAATTCACGGTGCCCCAGTGACTCAGCACAGGTGTGACGCCCATTGGCAGTACGTAGAGTTATTTTAATCAACTCATCGCCAGCCTGATCGAGATTAATTTCGCGTTTTAGAATTCCAGAGACATCAAGATCAATATGCTCGCCCATTGTCGTTGCAGTGTTTGGATTTGCGGTAAGTTTAATCACCGGTTCGATTGGATTACCAATCACATTACCCTGCCCAGTTGGGAAGAGATGTACAGTAAAACCGGCTGCGGCCTGAAGTGTCACACACTCCGCTGCTGCGGAAGAAGTGTCCATGAAATATAAACCCGGCCCTTTTGTTGGTTCTTCCGCAGGTTCAAGAACATCAATAAAATTTGTTTTATGTCCTATTTTCTGCAAATTACCGAATGCTTTCTCTTCAATGGTTGTTAAGCCTCCAGCGATATTGCCTTTTGTAGGTTGTGACTCAGAGAGATCATTCGTCTTATTTTCAAGAATAAAGTCATTGTAATCATTCCAGGTTTTAAGAAACTTTGCTTTGGCTTCCTCATTTGCCGCCCGTGTGGCGCAAACTTGCTCCGCACCGGTTAGTTCTGAAGTTTCACCAAAGCAAAGATGTACACCGAGGGGATTCAGTTTGTCCATCAAATTCCCAACAGTGGGATTAGAACCTAATCCGGAAGTAGTGTCTGATTCTCCACATTTTACAGAAATCCACAGGTCTGAAAGCGGACACTCTTCACGTTGAAGTTCGGTTGCCCACTGGACGTATTCCTGGGCCTTGCGGGAAGCTGCTGCGACAGTAGCAATGTCACCGCGTCCTTCAATACTAAATCCGCAAACAGGTTTACCGGTTGCGGCAATGCCGTCCACAACACGTTGTGTCCAGCCTGGTTCAATGCCAATCACGACTACTGCCGCAACATTTGGATTGCATCCCGTACCGATGATTGTGCGGAAAAACAAATCGAGGTCTGCACCAAACTGCAGACGTCCGTAGCTATGCGGAATCGCCAAGGTACCTTTGATATTGTGTCCCACCATTTCAGCAGAGGCGTTTGAAATATCGTCTACCGGCAAAATAACAACGTGATTTCGAACACCTACTCTTCCGTTTTCGCGGCGGTATCCATAAAATGATTGTGGCCATTTTTCCATTACCACCTCTTAGTCTTAACGTTTTGGACATGGACATAACCCCCTTTTGGAATGTCCTCAACAGCACGTCCAATATCATTGCCATACTTGACAATTGTATCCTCAGTCTTGATATCTGTAAGCGCGAGCTTATGTCCCAGCGGCACATCTAAAAGGGCCTTGATACTGACTGTTTCATCAGTTTCCATGATCCAGCCCGAAACTTCCTGTCCTGCCAATACTTTCTCCACCACCACTACTCCGACTGTATCGATCGCATCATGCGCAATAAAATGTGTAGTCATACGTTTACTTTTTGAATCAGTGTTTAATTTAAAATACTTTAGGAAAACTCTAGTTGCTATACTTCATAGAGTCAACAGAATTATTAGTTTGCATCCGTTTTCTGGTTCTGCAGAAGTTTCCATATTTTTTGAGGATTAGCAGGCATATCAAAATGACGTACACCCTGCTCCCAAAGTGCATCTAAAACAGCATTGGCGATTGCCGGAATTGAACCTACCACACCAATTTCACCAACGCCTTTTGCACCAAGAGGATTGGTTTTGCAGGGTGCGTCAGTGTACATATTTGTGTAAAAAGAGGGTAAATCATCAGCTCGCGGTATTGCATAATCCAAAAAAGAACCGCTCAGCAACTGGCCTTCTGAATCATACTCTGAGTGTTCCAGCAGTGCCTGACCTGCACCCTGGGCAATCCCGCCGTGAAGCTGCCCCTCAACAATCATGGGATTGATCGGATTACCTATATCATCAACAGTGCCGTGACTGACTAAACTTACGCTTCCTGTTTCAGGATCAATTTCCACTTCAGCAATATGACAGCCATTCGGCCAACTGCGTCCCTCCACTTCCTTTTCCGTCTCAGTTGAAAAACTGTTTTCAACCTGTCCTGCTGCTAATTCAAAAAGCCCAATTCCGATTGAAGTCCCTACCACCTCAAAACGCCCCTCATGGTAACGCATATCAACAACCGCGGCTTCGAGTTCTGCTGCCGCGAGTTCTTTTCCTTTTTGCAGAAATTCCTGCGCTCCCGCCAGTAAAGCAGTTCCTCCGACAAACAACGAACGTGAACCGAAACTGCCCATTCCTTTTACTCTAGCACTGTCTCCCTGCACCACTCTGATTGCTTCAATTGGAAGTTCCAGTTGACCGGAAAGCAGTTGACTGAAAACTGTTTCCAAACCCTGCCCCATAGCCTGTGTTCCCGAAAAAAGGGTAACTGTTCCGTCTGCTCCGGCTTCAATCCGGACGGTTTCGACTAAATCTCCTCCCGTCCATTCTATGTAACAGGCCAACCCGCGTCCACGCAGAAGGCCGCGCTTTTTTGATGCTGCTTTTCTTTTTCCAAAACCGTCCCAGTCCATTTTGCGGACGGCACTCTGCATTACTTCATGAAAATTACCGCTGTCAAAAACCTCACCTAGCTGTGTTGTATAGGGCAGACTTTCGCTGCGAATTAAATTTATTTCACGTAAAGTAACAGGGCTAATTCCCATTTCACGTGCAGCCAAGTCCATCAAACGTTCGAGCGGATAAATTCCTTCCGGCCTTCCAGCACCACGGTAGGCTCCAATTGGTGCGGTGTTTGTGAGTACACAGCGAGTCTCAATAAACAAAGCGGGAATATGATAGACTGAGCTGACTACTTTGGGCATAATTTCGAGTGGAATCAGCAAAGCCGGATTATTGAGATAAGCACCGGTGTTGGCTAGCGTGCTTAATCTCAACGCTAATATTTTACCAGTTGAGTCACAGGCTAATTCTGCATAATTCCTTTGGTCACGTCCATGCACAGAAGCCTGAAATTCTTCGCTGCGTGTTGCAGTCCATTTGACAGTACGCTTTAATTTTCTTGCCGCGTATACGACCAAAACATCTTCCGGATGAACGGCCACTTTTGTGCCAAATCCACCACCTATATCCCGCACAATAATTCTCAACTTTTCTGCTTCAAGTTGAAATACACTGCACAAAACCGACTTGAGACGTGAAATACTTTGATGCATTGCATGCAGGACGAGATTTCCGCTTTTTGGCTCAACTTCACAAAGCAAAGCCCGTGGTTCCAGCGGACTGCCAACCACACGGTTATTAACCAAATTCATCCTCGTTACATGAGACGCTTTGGCAAAAGCCTTTTCAACTTTCTCCGCGTCACCTGCAGTCGAAGCGGCTGCAATATTGTCCGGAAGTTCACTACATAAACGAGGAGCGTCCGCAGAAATTGCTTTCTGTAAATCGGTGACTGCCTGTAATTCTTCATATTCTATCTCCAGACACTGACCGGCTTCCTGCGCAGCTGCCGCAGATTCCGCAATCACAATTGCTACAGGTTGCCCCATAAAACGTGCAATCCCCTGAGCCAGTGCGTGATAAGGCTCAGAAATCGCCGGCAGACCACCGGGACGTTTGTATGACAAAGTCAAAGGGATCGGAAGAACTCCATCCCGAATTAAATCTTCTCCAGTAAAGACTGCTAGCACTCCTGGCTGCAGACACGCAGACTCTTTCAGAATATTTAATATTTTCGCGTGCCCATGATAAGAGCGCACGACGTGCAAATAAACCTGTCCTTCAAAATTCAAGTTATCAACAAATCTGCCCTGCCCACGCAGCAAACGTTCATCTTCAAGACGCGACACGGCTTGTCCGCTTTTTGCAATTTTGGTAATCATTCTTGTTTTATGCTTTCATCATATTAAATGCATTTTTGAAAATTGACTATCTGCTGAATATCATAATACTTTTTCATTTCAAGCTAAACTTACACGGCCATAAACAGCCTCTATAAATATTTTCATTAAGAGGAATGCTGATTCATGCTCGGGGTCGATTGCAGATTTCTTACTAAACGATCATTTATGACAATTTGGAAATATCAGCTTGCGAGAGTGACCTTGCTTTGGGGAGAACGACCAAAAACCTCACTGATAAAGCGGCCTACTTCAATTAATTTTTCCAGCTCAACACCGGTCTCTATTCCCATTCCATGTAACATATAAACCACGTCTTCGGTTGCTACATTGCCGCTTGCACCATGTGCATATGGACAACCTCCCAAACCAGCCACCGATGAATCAATAACAGACACACCAAGTTCAAGACAGGCATAAATATTTGCCAGTGCCTGTCCTCGTGTATCATGAAAGTGCAGGGCAAGTTTTGAAACAGGAATTTTTTCAGCAACAGCTTCCACCATTTTTTTGGCCTGCAGTGGTGTACCAATGCCGATGGTGTCGCCAAGAGAAATTTCGTAGCAACCCATTTCGGACATTTGAAGTGCTAATTTTACTACATCCGCAACAGGAACAACTCCTTGATACGGACAACCTAGGACACAGGAAATATATCCACGGACACGAATTTCACTTTTTTGTGCAGCCGCTATTATTAGACGGAAGCGTTCAACTGATTCCACTATGGAACAGTTGATGTTCTTTTTAGAAAATGCTTCTGAAGCTGCGCCAAATACAGCTACTTCCGTTGCACCTGCTTCCAGTGCCTTTTCAAAACCTTTCATGTTTGGAGTCAGCACAGGATAGCTCACCCCCGGTCTACGTTCAATTCCTGAAAGCACCTCAAAAGCGTCTTTCATCTGCGGAACCCATTTTGGGCTGACAAAACTTGTAGCTTCTATTTTCGTCAACCCTGCCTGTGCAAGTTTTTCAATTAAGGCAATTTTGGTTTCAGTCTCAACCCAAAGCTTTTCGTTTTGCAGTCCATCACGAGGAGCAACTTCTACAAGCTGGATTTTTTTTGGAATCATATCACATGTTTAGATTTCAGCATCGATAATTCGGATTTGCCTGCTATTATGCAGTGGATGTTAGGCTAGCATTTATTTGATGATATTTACAACTATTTCTGGCACAGACTTTGTGATCTCGTCAATCAGACGTTTGGCGTATCACCCTGAACGTAAGCATAATATTTCTAACAATATCAGCTATAAATAAGAACTACGCCTCTATGTTAGAGCTGAAATACTGCGGCAATAATAACCGCGGCTCACGAAATTTCATGATTCAAGAGTTGTTATGGATGTTGCTGTTTTTAAAAGAGTCCAATAGAATGGCGTTCAAATTAGGAGATTTCTTAACTCAGATCAGCAAGAATTAATGAAGGACAAAGGATATGCAGATCAACAAGTACCAGGAACGCATTATTGAGATAGGCCGTAAAAAATCGGCCAAACTTATCCTTCCGGAAAAAGATGATCCTCGTGTTTCTTTTGCAAAAAGACAGCTTCGTGAATTAGGTTATGACTTGCTTGAACCGGAGGATTTCAGGAGCAGGGAAAGTCATTACGCAGAAATACTGGAAAAGGAACGTTTTTTCAATAAATTGTCGTCTGAAGCGAAAAAGAAATACATGAATGACCCGTTAAATTTCAGCATGATGATGGTCAGCAACGGTGATGCAGACGGTCTGGTCGCAGGTGCGGTTACTTCAACGAGCGATGTGCTTCGTTCAGCAATCAGGATTGTAGGAGTAACTCCACATTCAAAATGGGTTTCGAGCAGTTTTTTCATGATTTCTCCAAATGCAGATGCGGCCTATACTTTTGCAGATTGCGCGGTTATTCCAGAACCTACGAGCGATCAACTCGCTTCAATTGCAGGTGAATCATCCGCTTCTCACCGTTTGTTGACAGACGAAGAACCTCAGGTGGCTTTTCTTTCTTTTTCTACAAAAGGTAGTGCAAATCACCGGCGTGTCACGCATGTTAAGGAAGCCGTCAAAATTTTTGCGGAAAAATATCCTCACATTTTGCATGACGGAGAACTACAGTTGGATTCTGCTCTGGTTCCTGCTGTAGCAGCAAATAAGGCCAAAGATTCTCCGCTTGCCGGAAATGCGAGTGTGCTGATTTTTCCCTCTCTTGAAGCAGGAAATATCGCCTACAAAATCACTGAACGACTAGCCGGATACACTGCATTTGGACCGCTGCTTCAAGGCCTGAACAAACCAGTCCATGATTTGTCTAGAGGTTGCTCATCAGCTGATATTGTCAATGTTGCAACCATCGCCGCCATGCAAAAATAAAATATGCTGATAATTTTAAAGTCCCAATTCTCCTCGTGAATTTAATTTCAAAGCATTTTAACTGCATTAATCTTTTTTAACAAAGACACTGCTTAATTTAGCTAATGATTAAACTCTTAAATTGACACATGCCCGATCCTGTTTTAGCTGATAATTTCAAAAACACTCCTTACTGGTGGGAGAGAACACCCCGACCAGTTATCGAAGACATTGAACTGCCGAAAGAAACGGAAGTCGCGGTGATTGGATCAGGATATACCGGACTCTGTACTGCAATCCAAACCAGTAGAAATGGGCTGGACACAGTTGTTTTGGATGCTCAAGATGCCGGCTGGGGTGGTAGTTCACGTAATGGCGGGCAAGTCAGTACAAGCCTCAAACCGAGCTTCCAGGAACTTTCCCGCAAATATGGTGAAGAACTGGCACGTGAACTTTTGAAAGAAGGTATAAATGCCTTGCAATGGATTGGAGATTTCATTCAGGAAGAAAATATAGACTGCGATTTTAAACGTTCCGGACGTTTCTATGGTGCTCATTCTCAAGCTCAATTTAAACTCTTAGAAAAACGAATTAGAGAACAAACGGAAAGTCTGGAGATGGATGTAGATCTTATCTCAAAATCTCAGCAGCATTCAGAAATAGGCAGTGATTTTTACCATGGCGGAATAGTACATCCGTATCATGCTTCACTTGATCCTGCAAAATTCCATCAAGGATTACTTGAAAGAGCACTCAGCGGAGGTGCAAGGCTTAAGACAAAATGTGCTGTGAATAAAATTGAGAAGAAAGGCGGAGTTTTTCTGCTTCACACTGAAGCAGGGACAATGACTGCTCGTCAAGTTGTTGTCGCCACAAGCGGATATACTGGTGCTGCTACACCGTGGCACAGAAGGAGAATTATTCCAATTGGTAGTTACATTA
>Ga0302118_10001875_pt1 | contig 10458 bp, 4 predicted proteins | sample AG5_331_MG_FD_203126 | JGI IMG/M metagenome (GOLD analysis project Ga0302118, IMG submission 203126) | Marine microbial communities from Western Arctic Ocean, Canada - AG5_33.1 | ecosystem: Environmental > Aquatic > Marine > Oceanic | place: Canada: Western Arctic Ocean | collected 2017-10-01 | reverse complement strand
GTCCTTCTTGAGTTGCTTGGCTGTTTTCTTATCACCAGTTATCACCTCAGTTCTTTTAAACAAACCGACAATGTTATCAGTTCGAGTATTTCCCAAAAAGTCCTTTCGTTTTCTCTGTCTTTTTTCAGTCTTTTTGATTACTTTGCCCTTGGCAGTTGGAAAAACCATTGCAGCCAATTTTCTTGTGGGAGTTGGCACAGGCTGTGCTACTCTTTGGGGAGCTCTTGATCTAAACACTGGGTGTATTCTTTGTCGCATTTTTGGTCTTGGCATTGAAGGTTGACGTAAAGATTGAGGTTGCACTTGAGCAATCTTTTGTGGCTGTGCTGATATGATTATCTGAGGTTGAACCTGTGAAATCTTTTGAGGTTGAATGGCTTTAATCTTTTGAGGTTGAACCTGTGAAATCTTTTGAGGTTGAACCTGTTTGACCTTTTGTTTGTTGATAACACTTGATTTTATAATATTTTTTTGCTGTGTTCGTACCACTGGTATTGCCTGTGTTGTAATTGTCTGAATTACCCTAGGTATCACGACCTGTTTTGGTTTGACCTTTTCTTTTTCTGTTTGTGGTTTTACAACTGGCGGCAATATCAAGAAAGAATTTTTACTTTTTTCAGTCGGAAGCTGTGAGTCAGTTATGGTGACATCCAAAAGTGGATCAGTTGGTCCAGTGGATGCTCTCTTTTTTGTTTTTGGCGGTTTTGGTGTTGGTGGTAAAAGAACCTGTGAGTTACCTGTCTCCCTTGATCTTGGCGGTTCATCTTTGGTCAAGTCAAGATTCTTTTTGGTGGATTTCATTTTTGAAAAATATGCTGGGTTTGGTTTTGATTTTGGTTTTGGTGCTTCATATCCAATAGGTGCAGTTTTACCTTTTGGTGTCTTGGCTGGTTGAAAATCAATTCCCTCAATGTATTTCTCTTTATCAGTTATTGGTGCTTTACCTGTCTTTGGAAGTCTTGCAATCTTGTCAGGTTTTGTGGTTCTTACAGTTATTGGTGAGTTTGATACCATGTCTGTAACCTTGTCAAGTTTTCCAGTTGGCTTGAAGAAAGATTCTTCTTGAACTTCTTTTGGCTGGTATGGTTTGTACTGTCTAGTTTGTTTGCCTGGAACAAATCCCTTTGAGAATTTTATACTGCCAACTATTTTGTTTGAGGGTGACACTGATTCCTGAAATGCCCTAAACTGTTCAGCACCATAATTTCCCACACCTTTTGGTCTTTGAGTTACAGGTGTGCCAAGATTATACCTGTCAGTTAGTCTAACTTTTGTCGAGGTAAATGATTGAGTATATCTTTTGGATGTGCCATCCAAACTTTTTTGAAAATCTACAAAGTCACTTGAAGCCCTGTCATAGTTTGGCCTGTTATACCTCTCACCTTTGCTGACTTTGGTGGTTGCAGATCTTGGTAGGGAAACTGTTTGTTTTGTAAAACCGTAAACGTTTCTATTCCCTACGTTAATCGGGTTTCTTTCAATAGATCCTATTTGTTCACCCATTTCAACGGTCTGTTTTTTGAACGTGCCAACTCGTAAATTCAAAGTAGGTTTTGGTGAGATGAATCTAGCACCTGAAACATCTTTTACTCTGTTTCCAAACCCATCAATGTTGTCAGTGTAGTCGATTTCGTTTGCCCTGCCAGTAGGTTTGTAATCAGGATCAAGTTGTGTGGTTGGTGTATTTTTGCCTTTGACAAGTATGACATCGCTTTGATTTCCAGCAGCGTTGACACCTTTCATTTTTAACGACTCAAGCAACTGATCACCTGACATTTTTATGTCGGGCTTTGATGGAAAATTGTCAGCAGTTGCATAAGGAGATGACTGATCAATCGCAGTTGGATATTTTTTTCCACTGGTTTTTACATTGGTTTTTACATTGAGTGGTGCTTCCATGACGTTTGTAACCAGTCTTGTGCCACCAACTTTTGTTATGGTTTTTGATATTACAGGAGTTACTTTTGTTACAGTTTTTGATAGTACAGGTACTATTCTTCTAACAACTCCTACACCACCTTGGCCTAGCGTAACCACATCAAACAATGCGATTGGAACTGCAACGGCTGACTGTCCAATGTTTTGTGCAGTGGTTTGTTTTTCCCATTGTTGTGATGCACCTTGATACCATTTTGAAACAATGTTATTCTCATTTAATGGATTAAAAGATGGAACACCAGTTATTCCAGTTTTGGTAATCTCAATTCCCTCTAATGCTTTTTCAGTTCCCTTGTCATAGTATGTCGGAATTGTTGTGATTGGTTGTTTTGCTGTCACTGGGCGTTTCAATACATGTTTGTCTAAAAGATCCCCACCCATTGTAACGGCATTGATCATATCTCCACCAAAACTTGCCATCGCAGCACCACCCTCATACATCCAACTGCTTTCCATTCCGACATGATCTTTTGCTTTTTGGTATGTGTCTTTGGCAAATTTATCATAACTGCCAAACATTTTTTCCATTGGCAGTAATTTAGAATCTTGAGTGTAAGGTAAGTTTGATTGTTTGTTATCTATGTAGGCCTGTGCTTTTTCTTTAGAGTCAAACGTTTTAGTTACAGGTAAGGATACAATTGTACTTCCTGTCATTGTTGGAATTTTAGTTGGTGCATCATACGTTACAGACCATTGTTCAGGACTCATTCTTGCAGAAAACTTTTCTGCGGATTCCAAACTGTTAAAAGTTCTGACCTTATCCCCAATTGTTACTTCATACTTTGGCTGCACTGGTCCTTGCATTGGGTTTTGTGCTGGTGTGACAGGTCTGCCAATGGATTCCAATCTTTCCCTGGCTTCTGTACGTTTTACAAGCTCTGCGTTTGGAACTGTTTTATAATACTCGTTTAAAGTTGCACCGACTTGTACCTCACCAACTTTCTTTTTCTCATACATTGTTGGTTGAGGTGGAATTAGTTTTGTAAGATCACCCATTGGTGTATTAGATGTGGTTTGTTTTCTTGCCTTGACATATTTTGTCGGAGTTGTAAATACCGAATTAGGAACTGCATCAAGATTTTTCAAATCATATCCACGTTCAACTAGGAATTGTTTTGTTAAAGTTAAGGCATCAACTTTGCCACTTGTATTGGTGTATGTGTTGTCGGTAACTGGTTCTAACAGTGCAGTTGCAAATCCAACATTACCAGCTCGCAAATCTATTGTACGCTGTGTCCGTCTTGCAGTTTCAATTTGTTCTGCGTAATTACCTTGAGGTGCTTTGATGGTAGTTCCCATTAGAGATTTTGAACCGTAAATATCAGTAGCAGTGTTTGTACCTGAAGCCTGTGCCTTCTTTACTGCAATTGCACCATACGCTGAAGCAGTAGTTTTTGCAGCCAATCTTCTATGTTCTCTGTATTGTGCTTCTAATCCCCCAGTTGGATCTTGATAACTTCTCAACACCTGATCTCGTGCCTTACCACTTTGCGATATTCTTCCAGCCTGTGAAACCTTAAAGGCTTCTTCTGTGGTTATACCAAGTTTTAATCCAGCCCGTTCATAATATGATTGGGTAAATGTACCACCAGCATAATACTTGACTTCACTTTTGTGATCTATTGGAAGTCCAGCAAGTGTTGCATAATGTACACTATGTTTAGAATCATTGAATCGATTACCAGCATCAAACCATGCTTTGTTTTTATCTATCACTTCTTGTTTAATTCTTTGTTTTTCTAATGCAATATCAGCGACTCTCTTTGCTTCAATGTTTTGTGCCACTTGAATATCTGCAACTCTTTTCTGATCTGCTTTTACAAAGGATACGGCACTTGCAACTAACTTGTCATCTTTTGTTTTAAGTTCAGCGACTCGTATATCTTCAGCCTTGTTTAGTTTAGCCACCCTTGTATTTTCGGCTTTTATCTGGGCTGTTTTTTCATCAGCCCGTCTTTTTGTTTCTGCTGCGATTATGGCTTTGTTTTCAGTTTCAACTGATGCTTTTTCCTTCTCCCATGTCACCAAATCCTGTTGATATTGTGCTAGGTCTTTTTGGTATTTTATTTCAGCGGCTTTTGCATCGGCCACTCTTTTTATTTCAGCAGACAGTGCTGCTGTTTGACTTGCCTGTGCTTGATCTTGTGCCAGTACCATGACTTGTTAGTTCCTCGGTAATATATTAAATATTAGCAATTCTATGGTAAAACGTGTCAGAAATATCCATTATAGAGTTTATAGTGTATGGGCTAATCTGTTACACTGGAGTTATTTTACTAATCATTTCATCCTTTAAGGAAACACCAATGACTGTCTCACAGTCAGCAGTCAGAGTAATTTGGCTGATACCTAGCATAATTTGTGCATCGATGTTGGCAAGTGCTGGTGCGGATATTATCTTGCCAACTGAAGTGATTACAAGACAGGTATTGGATAGTAACAATGCGATAGTAACATTGACTGAGACATCAGTTGACAAGGTTACTTTGTTGCAGCCAGTATGGGTTACGTTACATTTCTTGTTCTTTATTGTGATGTTACTTTATGTACTCTTTAACATCTTGGCATTGTTCACCAAGAGAGACTAGACATCCCAGAAACAAAAATCACAAGTACAGTTACAAGGTTTCTCACATGGATACTTGCATGTACATTTAATCAAAGTCCTGGTCTTAGGTATCCTATGATTGCTCTTGCAAGTAAGAAGATGTATGCGATTACAAAGATGGATACAAAGATTGGTGGAACTCCCAACAGTATCAACAAAGAGAACACATGAGTTCCAGTCATCAGTCCGATCAACTCCCATACGACAAACACCCCAGCAGTTACAGATGTCTCGATTTTATCATACGCTGTCGGACTGTTTTGATAGTCAGCGGTGATGATTGACTCGGTGTATGCGTTTAGTTGTTCTTGTTTCACATACTCATGGATTGCTGACTTGACCTCAACACCATCAAAGTTCTTTAAAGTAATTCCATAAGTGTCAGCCATCTCCCATTGCACACCAAGCAAAGCAAAACTGGCAACATACATTGTAATCATCATTACAAGTGCTATGTCCTTCATCTATTCTTCAACCCCATTATTATTGCCAAGAACACTATGAGTATGAAGCCACCAATTGCTGTGGTTGTCATGGTTATGATTTGGAATATGGATAAGATTCCCAAGATACCAGCCATCAAGGCCAATCCGACTGCTGGGTTTTTGCGGTTAAATCCAATCATTCCGACAATCACAACGACCAAAGTCATCAAGTCAATTGCGGCAAATGTACTTCCAGTGCTAAAGACACCGTTGCTGAAATCATCCATTTGAGTTTTTAATGGAATGATGTTTTGTGTAATTCTTGCCTGTCCGTTGACTGTAGGATTGCTTTGATCAAAGCAAAATACATCAACGATTGTATTGTCGGAATTTTGGAACGTCATGGTGTGGGTTACTTTGCCATTGCCAAGTGGGGTTTCTGCTAAATTGGCATAGGTGGTTTTCCCTGTAGTAAACGGTGTTGTGGTTTCACATGTCAAGTTTAATGATGAACTATACGTCATCATTAGATTGGTGTCATTTCCAATAACGGTTTTGGTAAATATTATCGGTGCTTGTACAGGATTTACTTCGTTTGCTATGTTGATTGTTATGCCCTCAAAGACTTGATCAGGGGATATGGAAACAATTCCAGCACCTAGAATTGTGCTGCCATGTACTGTGATGGGAGCTACTGCAAAAGAATACGTTGCCGCTGGATCTGCAACTGGTAGAGAATATGTTGTGAGTGTACTTAACGTGTCAGATATTACAGGTGTTAGTACAGTGCCTACACCAACTATTGTGTTTCCTGCTGGTACTGAGATAGTTACAGTTGGTGGGGTATTGTATCCGTCACCGACATTAGTTACTGTGATACCTGTAACCACACCACCAGTTATGACAGCAGTTGCAGTTGCAGTTGTAAACGGTGCAACTCCACCAGGTATAGAAATTGTTACGGTTGGTGCTGATAGGTATAACGCACCAGGATTAGTTATGGTTACGGAACTAATTTGGTCCAGTGTGGTTGATAGTGTTGCAGTTGCAGTTGCAGCAGTTCCAGGTGCAGTGACTTGGTATATTGTATATCCAAGTATGCTGCCGTATGGTGCTGCTGGTGCAGTCCAGCTCAATGCAACAGTTCCAGCAAGGCCGTCATCGGCAGTTAGTGACACAACTGGATCAGGTAGATGGAAGGTTGTCTGTGCGTATGTACTGCTTGGAACTGAGTTGCCAACTGATGTTACAGTTGAAATTCTATAATTGTAAAATATGTTGTCAGTCAATCCAGTGTCCTGGTATGTGGTGTTTGTATTTCCAGTGTCAGCGGTGAGAACACTCCATCCGTTGCCAATACCTGTCTCTCTTTCAATCTTGTATCCTGTTGCGGACACATTGCTATCCCAGTACAAGTCCAAGTTGGTAGATGTGCTGTCAGGAATTACAGAAAGTCCAGTTGGTGCAGTTGGGTTTGTCCAGTTTGAATTAACTCCACCAGGACCAGTGCCGTATGCGTTGATTGCTGAAATTCTAAAGGTGTATTCAGAAATCGGAGTCAGTCCAATTACGTTATATGTCGTGCCAACAGTTCCAGTGTTTGCAAGTTCAATGACATATCCAGAGCCGTCATTTCTTTCAATTTTATATCCAGTTATTGCAGAGTTATAATCTGCTGGTATGGTCCATGACAAATCCAATGATGTAATACTGTTTTGGGATACCGTAACCACAGGTGCATCAGGTACGCCAAAAGTTAATGCTATTGATTGGTTAGAGTTTGCAGAATCCCCGACATTGTTATTTGTAATAATCTCAAAGGTGTAACTTGTTTGTGTTAGTACGGTAGTGTCAGTGTATGATGGTACAACTGATGTTGCTATTTGTACACCGTCACGAATAATTTTATACTCTACAATGTTTGAGCCACCGTTACTTGGTGCTGAAAAAGTCAAGTCAATTTGTGTTTGACTAATTGGTGTTGCAAGTAGATCATTGATTGTTCCAGGCACATTGGCAGTTGTAATGTTTGAAGATGGTGATTGTGTTCCAGTTCCAACAAGGTTCGTACTTGCAAATTTATAGTAGAAAGTTCCAGCGTTAGGAACTGTGTCATAGAAAATTAACTGTGTTGTAGTTCCAACTGATGCAAACGTTACATTATCTATACTTCTAAAGATTTCAAATGATGTAATTGCAGAACCACCTGATGAAGGCATGGCAAATGATACGGTTACATCAAACGGATTTGTATTGGCATTGGCTATGTTCAACGTTGGTGCAGATATTGGTGCTGGTGGTACAGTTGGTGTGGTTTGACTTGCCGTTCCAGATAGTATTGATGTACCATGTGGGGTTACTGATTTTAATGAATACACAAACGTACCACCACCACTTGGAACGGTATCGGTGTATGTGTTTACATTACCAACTGTTGTTATTAGTATAGTATCACGATATACCTCAAAGTTTGAGATTCCAGCAGTTCCAGTGTTTAGTGGACTTGACCAGTTTACAATAATATCAAGGGGTGTTACGTTTGGACTGGCTATTGATGTTCCAGTGATAGTTGGTGGATCAGGTGGAGTTCCAGCCATGACATTATCTGTGTTTGAGTTAGCACCAATACCGTATCCGTTAATTGCGGAAACTTTGTAGTAGTTGAGAGAACCGATTGTTGGTGTAGTATGGGAGTAAGTTGTTGTAGCACTTCCAGTGTTAGCAGTGATCACACTCCAAGTTATACCATCTAATGATGTTTCAACTTTGTATCCAGTTATTACAGAACCGTTAACATTTGCTGGTGCAGTCCAAGATAAATCCACATTAGGGGTATTGTTAGTTGCAGTTAGTCCAGTTGGTGCATCAGGTACGTTGCCAGTTGTTACGTTTACAGTTGCACTTGCAATAGATTCAGAAGTATTACCAATAGAATAGATTTTGTAATAATTTATAGATCCTAAAGTTGGGGATGTATGGGAATATGTTGTGTTTGTATTTCCTGTATTTGCTATCACATCAGTAAAAGTTGTACCATCAGTAGATGTTGCAATTCTGTAACCCGTTGCACCCGTTGGAGATGTCCATGATAAATCCACATTAGGGGTATTGTTAGTTGCAGTTAGTCCAGTTGGTGCATCAGTTGGAATTTCAACTACGTTAGATGCTGGTGACATGGCACTTATCAAGCCTGATGTATTTTGTGCCTTTATTGTAAAACTGTAAGGTGTTCCAACTACTGCTGAACCGTCAAACGGTACCATAGCTCCAGAAGGGAGACTTTGATTGACTAACGTACCTTGATGTAATGAGCCATAAAACGGTGCATTTGCACATCCAATTAGACTACCATTTAATGCACCAGTTCCCCAGTAACAAGCCTTGACACCGTTTTGATAAATTTCATAACCGCCAGCAGTTGTACCAAAACCGCCAGTACCTATACCGTTAAAGTTAGCGGCTGTCCATGCCAAGTCAATCGTACCATTAGCGTTTAGTGTTGCGACTGGTGCTAGGGGTGTGTCAGGTGGAAGTGAATAGGTTACAATTAATTTTTGATTATTAGCGATTTGCTGGTGGGTATTAGCATCTCGTACAATTCCAACACTTGGTTTGATACCTACTACAAAATGGCTGTTACCATTACTCATATCATTAGTCAATTCCGTAACCCCTGCACTTCCAAAGTTGGCAGTATATGATCCGATTCCAGAAGCACATGCCGAATCATTTGCCAACATAACTGTACCTGTGGTAATTTCATTAATTACATTAGTAGATGTAGCAGTTGCTCTTGTTGCATCAATGGCAACAAAGTCACAGTTTCTAGGTAGTGAGCTGTTAAAAATATCATAACTCATACTAACACCTGTGATTGTTGCAGTTGTCGGAAGTGTTGATATGTTAAATTGATCTACTGGCAAATAACAGTTGGAAGTTGAACCGCTTGATGGAAAACTAAGATAGTTTGCACCATTTCCAAGATATACTGTCCACGTTGTAGAACAGTTTGTACCTGAAACACCACTTTGTGAATAGATAATGTATCTATCACCCCACGATAGTCCACCATATGACCATGTAGGATCTAACTCCACTGTCTCACCTATTGCAGTTTGTACTTGATCAACGTTTGCATAATCTAAGGACACCTTAGTTGGAGATGTAACATTGACACTCCACAAGTTTTCAAATCCCAATCCAGAATTATAATACATATCCTTTATGTTTAAAATTAAATCCTCATTTTGTTCTAACACTTCTCTAGGGAATGATTGACCAACAAAATTAGTTAAATCAATATCTTCCATATCATTTAGAGAAATTATACTATCAGGTAAATTCAAAGTTTGAGTGAAAGCAAATTTGTTATTATCATAGATGTAATTGGTAAAGTATACAGTTGTCTTTACTTCTCCGTTACCAATGACATATTCAGTTTTGAACAACCCTTCTATATTTTCACGAATAAATGAAACCGTTACGGAATCATCTAATTCCTCAACGGTTGTAGTTACTATACCATCATTGACAGAAAGATTATTCCATACATCAGAATTTAACAATGCGGTTCTTACAACGTAACTGTCAGAATCAATTATTGTTTCATTATCATCAAAGATAGTTACAGCACCAGTTATTTTATTAAAGTCAAGTGTAGCACCTGAAACTTGTAGTGTTACTTTATCAGGTGTGTCAGTTAAAATGTATGATACCCATTGTTGCCCATCAAAAACATAAGGTGTATGGGTTGTAAAAATTTCAGTGCCATCACTATTTGTGGATATATTATGAGATTCAAATGTTGTGGTGGATATTACAACTGGTTCAGATGTTACAACTGGTTCTACTGATGTTAGACTGTCACCAGTGAACGATTCAAACCCACTTGTCGTTTCATTACTTGTTGCACTAAGGTCAAGTTGTGCAAAGGCAGTAGTTGGTACAAGTAGGAATAGCATTAAGGGAATGGCTAAGAATAATTTGGGATTCAAGGTTAATCTCTACCACGGGCTGCTGCTGTCATCAATACCTTGATCACGATGATTACGATTCCCATCGTTGGCATCAACGGAACTAGGTACTTGACGGTGGTTTCATTTTGCTCGTAAATTCCTGACCAAATACATGCTGGTGATGTCGGTGCTGTGACACATGCAGTTGCGTTAACCAGTCCTGATGTGTCAGCAACGGTAAAAAATGCACCAAATATCATTGGCATTATTGTAAATGCTATACCATAAGTAATTACAAAGAGAATTAAACTTAAACCCAGATAAACAAGAGAACTCACAAACTAACGATACTTTACCGAGTAATTAACTTTTGACTTTTGAATAAAAAAGAAAAAGGAGTTGTAAGTTTCTGTCGAAGAATTAATCCTTCTAAGAAAGCATACGAACTACTGTTAAGACTACTACTGCTGCTAATACTATTAATGTGATAATTAATAGATTGTAGCCGCTTTGTGATTGAGTGTTGTTGTTC
>Ga0302118_10001866_pt1 | contig 10476 bp, 9 predicted proteins | sample AG5_331_MG_FD_203126 | JGI IMG/M metagenome (GOLD analysis project Ga0302118, IMG submission 203126) | Marine microbial communities from Western Arctic Ocean, Canada - AG5_33.1 | ecosystem: Environmental > Aquatic > Marine > Oceanic | place: Canada: Western Arctic Ocean | collected 2017-10-01 | reverse complement strand
GGCCCGGCTTGGGCTCGAGATGGCCGATGTGCTCCAAGGCGTCCTGCACGGCATCCACCGTCTCGCCGGTTTTCTTGGCGATCTCACGGATGCGCCGCCTGCCAAGCTCGTTCATGCAGTCACGGACAATTCGATATTCCAGCGAGTCGGAGCGCTCCGCCCGTTCAAGCTGCAGCATCAGGCACTCGCGCAAGTCACGGGCACCAACTCCCGGCGGATGAAACGCCAGCACAACATCCAGCACAGCCTGTATTCCATCACCCGGGCAGCCGCTGGAAAACACCAGTTCATCCACGCTTGACTGCAGGAAACCGGCATCATCGATGTTGCCGATGATCAACTCAGCAATCTTAAATTGTGGCTCACCCAGATTCGACAGGCGCGCCTGCTCCAGCAGAAAACCCTGCAGCGACTGGGTGGTCGTCACCGAGTCCAGCATGAACTGGCGCTTCTCGTCCTCATCCCTTGAGTTGCCTGACGGGAGGTTTGTGCTGGAGAAATGGTCGCGCCAATCCTGATCCAGCTCGAGCAACTGGTTTATCTCTTTCTGGAAGTCGTCCACCGGCTCCCCGGTGTTGCTCTCGTCCGTGGGGTCGTACTGCGTGTCGCTCGGCGGCTCGGCGAGATCGACCTTGGCCTCCTCGGCCTCGTCGGTCTCCCCCCGCTCTCGCGCGTCCGCATCGAGGGCAGGCAACTCCTCAAGCACAGGATTGGCCTGCAACTCCTGATTAATCATGGTCTTGATCTCCAGCATCGGAGCCTGCAACAGGTTGAGGGATTGCTGAAGCTGCGGCGCCAACACATGGTTGAGCGACATCTTCTGCGACATTTGGAATCCCTGCTGCGCCACGGGCCAACAGTAGAAAATTGTCGCAGCGCATTCAAGCCGAATTAGGCACAATATTTGCTACAAAAAATGCGTGCCAATACACCCCTGCCATCCAGTTTGTTAACAACTTTTTTTTACGCCCCGTTGCCCCTCAACCCGCAAGCCACTACAGTGTCCGCGTGCCAACACGGTTCACAGTTTTGGGGAGCGGTTCCGGGGGGAACGCCTCCTTTCTTGAGACAGACCAGACGCGGCTCTTGGTCGACGCCGGCTTGAGCGGCCGCCAAATACGGCTGCGCCTCGCCCAGTTGGGACGCTCGCCCGAGACGCTTGACGGCATCCTGCTCACCCACGAGCACACTGACCACACACAGGGCCTGAAGGCGCTCTGCGCCAAGCTCGAGATTCCAGTTTACTGCAACCGCCTCACCGCCGACGAGTTACGTTTCAGGATGGATACCAAGCTGGACGTCCGGCAGTTCATCACCGGCCAAGCGTTCGAAATCGCTGACATGACGGTGGAGAATTTTTCCGTGCCGCACGACGCGCAGGATCCGGTTGGCTTTCACATCAGGACGGCGGACGGAGGCATCGGCGTGCTGACCGACCTTGGCCAAGCCACCCGGCTCGTGCTCGAGCGCGTGCGCGGAGTGAGCGCCCTGTTCATCGAGGCCAACTACGACCCCACTCTACTGCAGGAAGATACGCGCCGCCCGTGGGCCATCAAGCAGCGCATCATGAGCCGGCATGGCCACTTGGCCAACTCCGCCACCGCCGAGGCGATCGAGAATCTGGCCAATGGCACGCTGCGCAACATCGTGCTTGGCCACTTGAGCCGCGACTGCAACACACCGGAAATCGCGAAGGAAACCGTCGCAGAAAAACTTGGCCAAGCCGGCATCGACACCCCCCAAATCGACGTCTCCACTCAGGCCGAAATAACTGAAACCATCACGCTCTGACCAAACGCTTGGCCAAGCGGGAAGCTACTTTTTTATCCTCGGCCAACGGCGCAGGCCGTTTTGCAGCCATAGCCGCCACACCATCCAAATCGCCTCGCGGACAATCTTGCCGCTCATCTTCGAGGTGCCAATGAAGCGGTCGGTGAAAATGATCGGCACCTCGGCGACCTTGTGGCCGGTGCGCCACAGGATGTGCGTCAACTCGACCTGAAAGCTGTAGCCGTTGGCCCGGACGCGATCGAGATCGATCGACTGCAGCGCGCTTCGGCGGAAACACTTGAAGCCACCGGTCGGGTCGCTGAACGGCATGCCCGTGATGATCTTCACATACTTCGCCGCAGCGAGACTGAGCAGCATGCGGCTAATCGGCCAATTGATCACGCGGATCCCCTCGCAATAACGCGAGCCCAAGACCAAGTCGGCGTCCTCCGCATCCGACTTCTCGATGAAGCGCGGGATCTCATCCGGGTCGTGCGAAAAATCGCAGTCCATCTCAAAGAGAAACTCGTAGTCGCGCTCGAGCGCCCACGCGAACCCAGCGCAGTACGCCCGGCCAAGCCCATCTTTTTCCTCCCGGTGCAGCACGTGCAAACGCTCGTTCGCCTTAGCCAAGCTGTCCGCAATATCGCCGGTACCGTCCGGCGAATTGTCGTCCACCACCAGCACTTCCAGCGCCGACTTCATCGCCAGCAAACGCTCCGCCATCGGGCGCAGATTGTCCGCCTCGTTGTATGTCGGGAGGATGATGAGCGTGTTCGGCATATCAGTTTGGCTCGCCGTCAACCAAGCGGCGGATGCCCAGCGGATTAGTCTCCCGCAACTCCGCCGGCAACAGCGCGTCGGGGAAGCCTTGGTAGCAAACCGGGCGGGTGAAACGGTGAATCGCCCCGGTGCCGACCGAGGTCGAGCGGCCATCCGACGTCGCCGGGAACGGCCCGCCGTGCACCATCGCGTGGCAGACCTCCACGCCGGTGGGGTAGCCGTTGACAACCACGCGGCCCACCTTCGTCTCGAGCACATCGAGCAGTTCGCGGTTCGCCTCAAGATCGGCGTCGGTGCCATGAACAGTCGCCGTCAACTGGCCCTCGAGCGACCTGGCCAAGGCGAGCATTTTGTCAGTGCCCTCATGCGTCACCACCAACGTCGATGGCCCGAACAACTCCGCGCCAAGCGACTCGTCGCTGAGAAACGCATCGGCGGTCGTGCGGAACAACGCCGCGCCGGCTCGGCATTGGCCGTCGCCCGTTTGGCCAAGCGCGACTGCCTTGACTGCGTCGTTGCCACCAAGCGCACCCGCGCCCGAGTTGTACGCGGCGCTGATACCGGGGTTGAGCATCGTCGCGCCAGAGCTGCCACCGACCAACTCAGCGAGCTTGGCTATGAACGGCTCGATGTCAGTGGTGCTGTCCAAAATTGTCAGGCCAGGGTTGGTGCAAAACTGCCCCACCCCAAGCGTCATCGAACCGTGTAGCCCGGCGGCCAGTTGCTCCGAGCGTTCTGCCAGCGCCCCCGGCAAAATGAACACAGGGTTGATACTGCTCATCTCGGCGTAAAACGGAATCGGTTCCGGCCGGTCAGCGGCAAGTTTCATCAGCGCCTGCCCCCCCGCGCGCGAACCGGTGAAGCCGGCAGCCTTGATCGCCGGATGCCGCACCAACGCCGAGCCGGTTTCGCGACCCGGCCCGTACACAAGCGAGAAAGTTCCCTCAGGTAAACCGCAATCACGAACCGCCGCCGACACTGCTTGGCCGACGAGTTCCGCCGTGCCCGGGTGCGAGTGGTGTGCCTTGACGACAATCGGGCAACCGGCCGCAAGCGCGGACGCCGTGTCGCCGCCCGCCACCGAGAACGCCAGCGGGAAATTGCTGGCGCAAAAAATCGCCACCGGGCCTAGCGGTCGCTCCATGGAGCGGACATCTGGCTTGGGCACCGGCGTGCGGTCGGGATCGGAGTGATCGATGCGGGCAGCCACCCACGAGCCCTCCTCCGCCACCGTGGCGAACAACCGCAACTGGCCGCAGGTGCGCCCGGTCTCCATCCGGATGCGCCCCTCCGGCAGACCTGTTTCCTGCGGGGCGCGTCGGGCCAAGTCGTCGCCGAGCGCCTCGATGTTGTCGGCGATTTTCCGCAGAAATGCTGCCCTGTCCTCGCCGCTGGTTTTGCCAAAAATCTCGAATGCACTCGCCGCCAAATCGACGGCGCGGTTGAGTTCCACCTCGCTCACCACCGCGTAGCCGGGCTGGAGCGACTCGCCGGTCGCGGGGTTGACGCCAAAAATGGCGGGATCGCCCTCGCCTCCCGGTTGAAATCCAATGATCGACTTGCCTGTAAAATCCGCCATGCGCCGGAGGATACCCAAAGCAGGGGGGAGTTTGAAGTTTCAAGTTTTCAGTTGTTTAACCTCCCCCGCTTGGCCAAGTGGGGGCTTGCTCCGCTTGGCTGTCTTGCCGACACTTCGCGCATGAACCGGGACGAAGCTTGGGCGTTGCTCAACGAATACACGAAGTCGGAGTCACTGCTGAAACACGCGCTCGCGGTCGAGGCGTCGATGCGGCATTACGCGGCCAAACTGGGCGAGGACGCCGGGCAATGGGGCGTCACCGGCCTCCTGCACGACTTCGACTACGAGCGCTGGCCGGGCATCCCAGACCACACGCAGGAGGGGGCGAAGATTCTGCGCGAGCGCGGCGTCGATGAAGAGATCGTCGGGGCGATCCTATCGCACGCGGAATGGAACCAAGTTGACTACCCGCTCGACCGACCGATTCGCAAGGCGCTGTTTGCCGTGGACGAGCTTTGCGGGTTCACCTTGGCCGTGGCCTACGTGCGCCCGGAGAAACTGGGCGGCATGACGCCGAAAAGTGTCCGCAAAAAAATGAAGGCCAAGGGTTTCGCGGCCGCGGTGAAACGCGAGGACATCGTGCGGGGCGCGGAGTTGATGGAGGCCGAACTCAACGACCACATTGCCGAGGTGATCGCGGCGCTTCAAGGGGCGTCGTCGGAGCTGGGCTTTGGCTGAGTGGTTTTCTCTGCGGCCAACCGGCGGGATTCATCCATGAACTCGGCGAAGCGCATCGACACGGTGATCGGCGACATTGCCAGGGCCAAGCCGCCGAAAAAATCGATCGTCAACACCAAGTGGTGCATCACGGCAGACATCTCCATCTCACGCCACGTGCCGGTTGCTGGGTTGAAGCGTGCGATGGGGATCGGCAACCGCCGGAACTGCATCGACTCCCACTCGGCGTAGCCGCAAAACCAGATGCCCAAGCCGAGGCCAAGTGCGGCCGAGAGCCAAAACAGCGACACCCAGCCGCTTGGCCAAGCGCGGCCGAGATAGAGCGTCACGCTGTTCTTCAAAATCCAGCCGAGGAACAGGGCCAGCGGCGCGATGACGATCAAGGCGATCATTTCGAACCGCTCGCGATGCAGGTGAGGTGGCCAAGCGTGCGGAGAAACAAACGCCCCCCCGCCAAAGCCGGAGTCGAGTGAGTCGGTTCGCCCAAGTCGTTCAAGGCGATTTGCCGGAATTTTTCCGTCGCAGCGAGCACGACGACTTTGCCGGTGGTCGAGATGCAGAACAGCCGCTCCTCTGCCCAGACGGGTGAACCGAAAAACCGGCCCTCGACGCGTTCCTGCCAGACGATCTCGCCGCTCTTGCCGCGCACGCAGGTGACGATGCCGGAGTCGCCCCAAAGAAACAGCAACCCGTCCTTGGACAAGCTCGTCGGCACGTACGGGATCGACCGACGCAGCTTGTAAGCCAAGCTCGGTGCCGAGCCTTCGCCCGCATTGCCCGGCTTGAGGGCCACGAGGTAGTTGCCGCCTCCGCCGCTGCCGCACGTGCCGATGACCAAGCCGCCAGCAACGAGGCAGGAACTCACCGTGCGTTGGCTGAACAAGTTGCCTTGCTCCCACAAGGTCTCGCCGGTGCTCGGGTCCACAAACGTGATGCCGCTGGCCATGCTGTTGAACAACAGCCCGCTCGCGCCGGAAGGATCGACGAAACGGCACGGGGTCGCAAAGGACGCCTTGGCACTGGCGCGTTGATGCCGCCAAAGTTGCTTGCCGGTGCCGGCGTCCAGCGCAGCCAGAAAGCTCCGCCCGTCCTCGTCGGATTGCAGGATGATTTTTTCGCCGTGAAAAACCGGTGACGCGCCGCCGCCATGTTTGCTGACGACGGTTTCGAACTTTTTCTCCCAAAGTTTTTTTCCGTTCATCCCGAGCGCAAAAACCGTGTGCGCCCCCGGCTCGGACACCATCACTACCAGCCGTTTGCCATCGGTCGCCGGGGTGGACGTGGCCAGTTGGTTGAACTTGTGAACCCGGTGGCGGCGATGCGGCCGTGCCACCGACCACGCCTCCGATCCGTCACCCGTCTTGAGGCATTGCACGACAAACGCCCCCTTCGCCGCATCGTGGCCGGTAATGAACACACGGTCGCCCCACAACACCGGCGACGAGTGGCCCTCGCCTTTCAGCGCCACGCGCCACGCGGCATCGGCTACGGTGAACTTGGATGGTATGCCCTTGGCCAAGCCGATGCCAGTGCCGTTCGACCCGCGAAACCGTGTCCATTCCTGCGCGTTCCCCGTGGCGCTCATCCCAAGCAGCACGCCGCAAACGACGGCGGTGAGAGACGAATGGAGTGGCTTGATCATTTTAAGAATCACTTGGCCAAGCGCTTGGCCACGAAGCAGTGGATGACGCCCTTGCTGGTGCTGGCGTACAGGCGGCCATCGGCCACGGCCAAGCCGAACACTTCGCCATCGGCTTTGCCCTGCCAAAGCTGGTTGCCATTTTTCGCGCTGTAAGCCGCCACCTCGTTGTGGCCGCCGGTGAGCAGCGTCTGCCCTGCGAGCACAATGCTGAGCGGTTGACTGCTCGGCACCTTCCACGCAAAACATTGCTGCATGGCGGTTTGTATTTCGTCGAGTTGCTTGCCGAGTTTGGAGGCTTCGATCAAATGCTGCTTTCGTTTCTCACCGGCTTTTACTTTTTTTAATTCGTCTTTAAGTTTTCCCAATCTGCTACTGATCGGGCGGCGCTTGCGGGCGAGGTCGAGGTATTTGCTGCGATCCAGTGCGCTTAACTCCGTGTCGCTCTGGAGGAAGGATCGCGACGGAGTGACGATCATGTGGTTGCCTTTGAACGAGGCGAGTTGATCCGACTGGTTTGACTCGACGAAACCAAGCGTGCCGGTTTTGCCGGGGCCAAACACCAAGTTGTCGCCGGTCAACAGCGCGTACGTGCCGCCCTGCCCGCTCACGACGCGAATGCGTTTTCCGTCGGCGCGGTTAAGCACGACGGGGTTGTTGCGCCCGGCCGGGACGTAGAGCCGCGTGTGCGACGCAAGCATGTAGCCCTGCGCCGGCAGGTCGGTCTGTTTTTGCTGCCACTTGATTTTGCCGGTGTCGGCCTCGATCGCGGTGATTAACACGCCCTCGGAGGGGAACATCCCGGCGGCGCAGTAAGCCAAGTCGTCGATGACGACGATGCCGGTCCGCAGCGGCCAGCGGGAAATGATCCGCGAGTTGCCGGGGATGCGGTAGTCCTTTGGGCCAAGCTGTGTCTTCCAAATCAGCTTACCGCTTTTGGCGTCGAGGCAGTAGGCGCTGCCGTCGTCGGAGCCGACGAAAACGCGCCCCTCGGCGATCGTCGGGGCGAGGCGCACCGGCCCCTCGGTGAAAAACGTCCAGCGTTGCTCGCCGGTGGCGGCGTCGAGGCAGTAGATTTTATCGTCCGACGATGAGCCGTAGTAGAGCAGTCCATCGGCGATGACGGTGTGGTAGGCGTAGTCGAAGATTTGCCGCGACTTCAAGTTGTACACTTTGTTGTAGCCGTCCCACTTGGCCTCGCCACGCCAAGCGGGACGCGGGGCGTGCTTGGAGCGATGCACCCACCCGTCGGTGAACGGCGCGAGCAACGATTCCTTGGCCACTCCGGTGCGGGCGTAGTCGTGCTGGTAAGTCGGCCAGTCCGCCGCTTGGCCAAGCGCAGCGAGGCTGAACAGGTAAATAGCTGGAAAGAATCGAGGTGAAATCATGGTCAAAAACCGTTATCGCGCTGGGGTTTTTTAGGCAGTTGACGGCGGGGACGCAATGTAAACCCGCCAAAAACGGCAATCGGCGGGCAAGTTTAGCACAGATTCTGCTTGGTTTTGCGGCGTGATGTTGGCTTTGGGGACAGGAATGATTGTTTTGATGGTGACGGCGGGCGTCGGCATTGGGCTTGTCGGTGGGTGGTATGGCTTCCGCTGGCGGCACAAAGGGCGGGTGTTCAGCGAAAGCGATCGTGAATTTTTTCAAAATCTCCTGTACCGCTCCGAGACGGCCGAGACCAAGCTCGAGACGATGGAGCCGGAGCTGGGCCGGACACGCGATCGCGCCAACATTCTCGAGGACAGCCATCGAATTATTCAGGAGGAACTGGCCAATGAACGGCAGTTCAACCTCTCGCTCAACGCCGATTTCAGCCACGAACGCGCCCACCGCAAATTCCTCGAAGGCAAACTGCGCGACCAAGCGGAGGCGCTCGAGGCCGCGCAACGGCGGATCGACGGTGAATTGGCGGACTTGGCCAAGCGGATTGGCGAAAACACCCAGGCGCTCGCCGAGTCGCTCGAGGTCGCGCGGGATGCCGGGGAACCGGCGTTCGCAGCTGCCACCTTCTGAGCCAAGTGCAGCTTCAATCAAGGGCCGGCTGATTTTCTTTTGACAACGGCCGAAATCGTGCCAGTTTGCCCGACCAGCTTGCCTGACGCGCTGCCCTGCAGCCAATTGAGCATTCCTTCAAACAAAGATGAAACGGCTTTTTTTTAAAAACAGCCTTCGTGCCACCGTCGCCATTGCCATCGCGACTTTGGTTTCCACCCCCGTGCAGGCGGCGTCCAACCTCAAGACGTTGATCAAGTCCTGCTTCGTCCTCCACGACCCCTCGGGCAAGTACGACATCAGCCCCGAGTGGGAGGAGCCGGCCAAGGTCATGGACGGCCTTCCGATTCTCCCGGACCTGACCAAGCGTATCAAGGAAGTCGTCACCGCCGACCACGGCAACAAGTCGGTGTTGATCGTCGGCGACGCCTCGTCGGCCTACCGCTATTATCTCGCCAGCCTGGCTGTGAGCGGTGACCCCGACTTGGCCAAGTTCACCCATCTCGAGATCGACCTGCCGAAGATCGTCGAGGGCCACACGCTGCTTGGCCAAGTGCAGGAATATTGGCAGAAACAAATCAGCAAACCGGCGCTTGGCGAAGACATCATTCTCTACATCACCAACCTCAGCTCGATGATCGGGCTGGGTGCGTCGAACCGCTCCTCAACCGGCGTGGAGACGTTGTTCGCTCCGAACATCCAAGGCGGCAAGATGCGCAGCATCGCGTTCATCGACTACTTCAACTACTCACGCGTGCGCTCCGACAATAATTACGTCATCAACTCCTTCGGCGACACCGTGTTCCTGCCGGAGTACGGGCACGACGACATCAACGGCATCCTGCTCAACTACGCCCGCGCCTACATCCCGCAGTTGAAACTCACCGGGGCGCACGTCGATTACATCAAAGGCATCATCAGCTACTACCAGCCCAACAAGCCGGAACCGCAGCGGACGCTCACGGTATTCAAGGAACTCATCACGATGATGGAGGAGGAGGTGGCAAAGAGCGGCCGGTTCGTGATGGACAAAGTCACGCTCAAGGCCGCCTCAATGAAGGCCGCCCAGGTGCCGGACTGGATCATCCAAAAGGATTTCTCCGTGCTCAAGGCGTTGCCGGGCAAAATTCGGTCGCGGTTCATCGGGCAGGACGAGGCGGTCAACGGCGTCGTTCGGCTCTCGCGTATCGGCTACGGCGGCGGTCGGACCGACGAAAAGCCGATCGCCAGCATCATGTTCGCCGGGCCGACCGGCACCGGCAAAACCTACCTCTCCAAGCTGCTGTCCAAGAACCTCGGCCTGAAAATGATCACCATGGACATGACAACCTACCGCAGCTCCGTCAGCATGGATCGCTTCCTCTCCGTCATGACCGACAACCTCACGATCAACCCTCACGCCGTGTATGTGTTCGAGGAAATTGACAAGGCCAACGTGCAGGTGCTCGACCGGCTTTACTTCTTGCTCGACGAGGGGATTTTTTATGACCGAAACCAAAAGCCGATGTACGCGCGGGGCTGCTTCGTCATCATGACCACCAACGCCGGCTACGATGTCATCGTGAAAAACCGCAACAAGCCCAACGTGCGCGAGCTGTTCGAGTTGGCGCTGCTCGACCGGTTCCGGCCCAGTTTCCTCAACCGCTTTGACGAGATCGCCATGTTCCGGCCGTTCACCGATCCCGAGTACGTTGACATGGCCAAGCTGCACATCCGCCTTAAGGCTGACGGCATGAAGAAAACTTACGACTGGAACCTGAGTGTGGATGACTCGATCTCCACATTGATCGCCAGCGAGAGCCGAAGCCTCACCTTCGGGGCGCGCCCCACCCTGCGGATGATCAACGGCATCCTCGCACTCGGCGTGACCAACTACCAAATCGAGATGGCGCCTCTCGAGGAAGGCTCCAACATCAACCTCGAGCTTTTGTCCGCGGAGGACAAGCGATTCAAACTCAGCGTGGAAGGCGGCCACTCGCTCGAATTTCAAGTGGATCTTTGACTGCGGTCGGCACGATAAACTGAGATTCAG
>Ga0302118_10001858_pt1 | contig 10500 bp, 11 predicted proteins | sample AG5_331_MG_FD_203126 | JGI IMG/M metagenome (GOLD analysis project Ga0302118, IMG submission 203126) | Marine microbial communities from Western Arctic Ocean, Canada - AG5_33.1 | ecosystem: Environmental > Aquatic > Marine > Oceanic | place: Canada: Western Arctic Ocean | collected 2017-10-01 | reverse complement strand
GACGTGACACGGAATAGCGTGGATGAGATATCACCGTGGCGGTTTCGCGAGCCACTTTCGCCCGATATGGCGGCAGCTTATGAGGGTCGATCACTTTATACCAAAGAGATTGCGCATTTCTGCCGGACGAATTCTGAGCCAGACTCCATCAGGATTATCGAAGGGGTGGGTGGTGTGATGGTGCCGCTGACAAATGAGGAGACTGTCCTTGATTTGATGGTCGAAGTCGGTGTCCCGGTGTTGCTCGTCGTAGGATCCTATCTTGGAACGTTGAGCCATACGCTTACTGCGCTGCAGGCCGTTCAGGATCGAGGTTTGACGGTCGCGGGTATCGTGATTAGTGAGTCACTCGACAATCCGGTGGCGTTATCGGAAACTCAGGCAACGCTATCGCGGTTTGCCGGTGAAGTGCCAGTTATAGCTCTGCCGCGCCTAGACTCACCGGGTGACGATCCAGGGACACCCGCCATCGCAACCGAAATCGGTCTCCTGTAACAAGTCTTATCGAGCGGCCTTTGCGTGCATCCATTCGACGATGAGGCCGACAACCCTGTCTTTAATCCTGAGAAACCGATGCGCTGATTGCGCTTTACAAGGACCGGAAATATCCGGGTCGCCGCCATCAAAAAGAATAGTCTCGACTTTGGGGGCATTTTCTAATTAAGCCGCGAAAGCCGGCGGACTGTCTGCCGGAGTCACAACACAGGCATCTTCTTGGTGATGGAAAATCAAGGACGGGACTTTGATCTTACGAAGGTCTGCATCATACGCGGTGGGTTTTCTGGCATTTGAGATTTCAGTAACAGTGGCGATAAAGACAGCGCCATCGACGGAGAGTGATCCCGCCAAATAGGCGACGGATGCTGATCCGCAGCTGGTGCCGATAAGCCAAAGCGGTGCTTGCGTCTTTATTTTGATCCACTTGATAAGGGTAACAATATCCTGACGATGCTCATCTGAGTCGCGCTAGAAGACAACACCCTTTCGGCGGCGGTCCGAGGGAACGTCCACTGTGACGGTCAGAACACCGCGCTTGGCGAAGTGGTTTCGTGACCGGACCAGAAAATTCTTGCCGCGCGGCCCGCGACCTTTCCAAAGTTTGATCTTGCCCGTGCCGCCGGTAAACAGAATGGCGGCTGATTTGGTCGGTCCGTCGGGCTCGGTGACAACAAAGGAAGGAGTGATATCATCGCAGGTCTTGATGGTTTCTTCTGTCTCCGCCCGCAGCGGATATGCGAGAATGGTTAGCATAAAAATGCTTCCAAAAAAACATGCTTGAAAGTGAGCCTCTTCTCAATAAGAGTTCTCCAGCGAATTTACGGTTATAGTAATGATCATCACGTGACTTCACCATTACGTGACTCCCCCCTTGGCAAATCTCCTACAAAGAGTCATTGTTCGCTCGCCGGACATTCTTGGCAGATAATTTACACCTGTAACTTGATGAAAATCGCCGTTCCAAAAGAAAAATGGGCCAATGAAGCCCGTATCTCAGCATCCCCCGATACCGTAAAGAAATTTATCGCACTGGGCTTTGATGTTGTTGTCGAATCCGGCGCGGGTGAAGCAGCGTCTATTTCCGATGCTGCCTTGTCCGAAGCGGGCGCTACAATCGCATCAAATGCGGCGGACGCTGTAAGCGATGCTGATATCGTTCTGCGCGTTCAGCGGCCGATGACCGTGGCGGATGGTGGCGAAGACGAAATTGCGATGATGAAGTCAGGTGCCATTCTTATTGGCGCTTTGTCCGCCCTCTCCAATGCCGATCAAGCAGCTTTATATGCCAAGCAGGGCGTGACGGCCTTTGCTATGGAATTGCTGCCGCGCATCAGCCGCGCGCAATCTATGGATGTCCTGTCATCGCAGTCCAATCTCTCAGGCTATAAAGCGGTGCTTGATGCTGCGCATGAATATACCAGAGCCTTTCCGATGATGATGACGGCGGCAGGAACTATTGCGCCAGCGAAAGTACTGGTCCTTGGTGCGGGCGTTGCTGGTTTGCAGGCTATCGCGACGGCTCGTCGTCTTGGCGCTGTGGTGTCAGCTTATGATGTTCGGCCCGTCGTGAAAGAACAGGTCGAAAGCCTCGGTGGCCGTTTTGTCGAGGTTGACCCCGACGCGACGGAAGACGCGGAAACCACCGGCGGTTACGCTAAAGAAATGACCGACGACTATAAAGCGCGTCAGGCGGAAGTCCTTAAAGAAGCGCTGATTAAAACCGATATCGCAATCTGCACAGCATTGATCCCAGGTCGCCCGGCGCCGGTTCTTATTCCGGAAGAGACGGTTCAGGAGATGAAAGAAGGCTCAGTGATTGTCGATTTGGCGGTGGAGCAGGGCGGTAACTGCCCGATCAGCGAATATGGCGCGGTCGTCGTCAAACATGGCGTGAAGATCGTTGGTCATGCCAACGTGCCCAGCCGTTTGGCTGCCGATGCCAGCATGCTGTATGCCAAGAACCTATTTAACTTCATTACCCCGATGATGGATGCAGAGACCAAAGAACTGGCCATTGATTGGGAGGACGAAATTATTCAGGGTTGTCTCGTGACCCGTGATGGCGCCGTTGTGCATCCCGGCCTTTCTCCGGCCGAAGAAAATGTAGGGGGAAGCTGAGCATGGATCCGACCAAGATAATGCAGGCCACCGAGGCCGCGGCAGCATCGGCCGCAACCGGTTCGCTCATTTCTCTCTTTACGGTTTTTTTGCTGGCAATTTTTGTTGGTTACTACGTGGTCTGGAATGTCACCTCGGCTTTGCATTCGCCACTGATGAGCGTCACTAACGCCATCTCTTCGGTCATTATTGTTGGCGCGTTGATCGCGGCCGGACCGACGGATGTCAATTTCTCCAAGATTATGGGTTTTCTCGCTGTCGTTCTGGCATCGGTGAATATTTTTGGCGGCTTTATTGTCTCGCAGCGGATGCTGCAGATGTTCCGGAAGAAGGGCTAGAGCGTGTCAGAAGACTTAACCGGACTGGCCTACCTAATGGCGGCGATCTGTTTCATCCTGGCGTTGCGGGGCTTGTCATCTCCTGAAACTGCGCGGCGTGGTAATGTCACCGGCATGATTGGCATGGCGATTGCCATCGGTACGACATTGGCTAGCCCGTATGTGCTGAGCTACACGTGGATTATTGCTGGCATTCTGATCGGTGGTACGATTGGCACCGTGACGGCTGTTAAAATACAGATGACTGCCCTGCCGCAGCTGGTTGCGGCGTTCCATAGCCTGGTCGGTCTCGCGGCTGTATTTGTCGCAACGGCAACACTCTTTGCACCAGACGCCTACGGGATTGGTGCGGTCGGAAGTATTCTGACGGCGAGTCTGGTTGAATTGTCGATTGGTACATTCATTGGGGCGATTACTTTTACCGGCTCCATTGTTGCCTTTGCCAAGTTGCAGGGGCTGGTCTCCGGCGCACCGCTGGTTTTCCCTGGTCAGCATCTTCTGAATGCGGTGCTCGGGATTTCGGCAATAGCTTTAATTACATGGTTTTCGGCGACCGAATCCTATCAGGCTTACTGGTTGATCGTCGCGCTGGCCTTGGTACTTGGTTTCCTCATTATTCTTCCCATCGGTGGCGCCGACATGCCGGTCGTCGTCTCGATGCTGAACTCCTATTCGGGCTGGGCAGCGTGCGGCATTGGTTTCACGCTCGGCAATACGCTTTTGATCATCACCGGCGCTTTGGTCGGCTCATCGGGGGCGATCCTGAGCTACATCATGTGCAAAGGGATGAATCGGTCGTTCTTTAACGTCATCCTCGGTGGGTTTGGTGCCGAAGAAGGCGTCGCCGCGACAACGCAGGGCGACAAGACGGTTCGTCAGGGCAGTGCTGAAGATGCCAGTTTCATTATGCAGAATGCCGGCAAGGTAATTATTGTACCCGGCTATGGCATGGCGGTAGCACAGGCACAGCATGCGTTGCGAGAAATGACCGATGTTTTGAAAGCCGCGGGGGTCAAAATTTCTTATGCCATTCATCCGGTCGCCGGACGCATGCCGGGCCATATGAACGTTTTGCTGGCGGAAGCTAACGTGCCGTATGATGAAGTCTTTGAGCTCGAAGAGATCAATCACGAATTTTCAACCGCTGACGTAGTCTATGTCATTGGCGCCAATGATGTCACCAATCCGGCGGCCAAAACCGATCCCAACAGTCCTATTTATGGCATGCCAATCCTTGATGTCGAAAAGGCACAGACTGTTTTGTTTGTGAAACGCGGCATGGCTTCAGGGTATGCTGGCGTTGATAATGAGCTGTTCTTCCGTGACAACACGATGATGCTATTTGGTGATGCGAAGAAGATGACGGAAGAAATTCTTCAGTCACTTAACTGACAACCCGACTTTCGTAGAAACAGAATAATTGATTTGGGTCGCTCGCCGATCCATATTGAAGACATGGCTATTCTTAAAATTGCCCGTATGGGCCATCCCGTCCTGGCGGAGCGCGCCAAGGAAGTCCCAGATCCCACAGCCCGTGAAATCCGTAAGCTGGTTGAGGATATGCACGAAACCCTTGCCGATATCAGAGGTGCAGGTCTTGCTGCGCCGCAGGTTCATATTGGCAAAAGGTTAGTGATCTTCACTGCGCCAAAGGAGCGCAGTGAAGAAGGAGAAGAGGAAGACGCGCCAGAAACGGATTTCTCGCCGATGACCGAGATCATCAATCCCGAATGGCAACCGTTGTCAGATGAGATGGCCATGGGCTGGGAAGGTTGTCTGTCGGTGCCGGGTCTAACAGGCGCTGTCGCCCGCCACACTCATATCCGCTATCGCGGCTATTCTCCACAGGGCCAGCTGATTGACCGCGAAGCAACAGGTTTTCATGCGCGGGTATTTCAACATGAATTTGATCATCTTGATGGCATTCTGTATCCGATGCGTATGGACGATCTTTCGCTTTTGGTCTTTACCGAAGAGGCACAGAAATTCGGCTTGCCCGAGATCGAGGGAGAAGAAGAGCCTGAAGAGGATGTCAGCGAGGGTATTTCAGAAGATGAAGGAGCGGCTGCGTAATGCCCGACCAGTCTGGCAATCATTTGAAACAACGTAACCGCTTGCTGGAGGCAATATTGCCTCACGTTGCCTTTGACGGTTGGACAGATGCGGCTTTGCAGGCTGGCGCTGCGGATGCTGGGTTGGACGAGATCGAAATTGATCGTTTCTTTCCGGGCGGCGCGCGAGAGATCGCGATCTGTTTCAGCGACTGGGCCGATCAACAAATGCTTGATGCTCTATCATCGCGGGAAACTGACGGTTTGAAATTACGAGAGCGTGTTGCGCTGGCGGTTCGGTTGCGTTTCGGGGTCTTGGCGCCACATCGCGAGACTATCCGTCGGACCATCGCTTTTTTGTCCTTACCGGGCAATATTTCGAGAACCGGGAAGGCTGTGTACAACACCGTTGATGCTATTTGGCATGCAGTTGGCGACCGGTCTTCGGATTTCAGTTTTTATACTAAGCGCGCGTTATTGGCGGGTGTCATTACAACGACAACGCTTTTCTGGCTCAATGATGACTCAGAAGACAGCGCCGCGAGTTGGGCATTTCTCGATCGGCGCATCGCCGACGTGATGAAAATCCCAGCATTGCGCAGCCGTCTTGAGAAGGTGGTATGCCGCCTTCCTGATCCATTCGAAATATTACGAGCGGCGCGCGCTCGCGCGCGGTAGAGATCTTTCAGCTAGGCGTTAGTGGTACGGCTTTGGTTTGATCGGCTCGGAATTTGTCGAGAGCCTTGGCAATTTCCTCATCGCTAAGCGCCAATACAGCGGCTGATAGCAACGCCGCATTGACCGCGTCCGCGCGGCCGACAGCGAGGACACCGACCGGAATGCCGCCGGGCATTTGAACCATCGATAGCAGGCTATCTATTCCGCCTATGACACGGGTTTTTATCGGGCAACCAAAGACCGGTTTCGCAGTCATCACGGCGACACAACCGGGCAGCCGCCATACCGGCGCCAGCGATAAAGACTTTGGCACCGTGGCCTTCAACATCCTTGATCCAGTCGACTAGACGATCGGGTGCCCGATGGGCCGAATGAACAGCTACCTCGTGGGGGATCCCGATTTTTTTCAGCGTGTCAGCCGCATGATGCATTTTTTCCCCAGTCCGATTGGCTTCCCATCACGGTATCAATAAGGGGGTTTTTTTTGGCATTTTTCTACTCGTTGATTGTCGTTTCAAGTTCAGTCACCGTTAATGTAAGAAAGCGCCGTTGCCGCGCAATGCCAGGTAATTCCCGGCGTTTTTAATAATTCCTTAACGAAATGAGCGTTGACTAGCAGCGTGGGCGTTTTTGCGCCTTCGTAGACACTGGAGTAATGCGTGCGGGTTATGAAAGTTTCGAGTTCAAGACCGATTGTGCCAAATGCGAGGCTAGCCACGGCCTATTCGAGGCCGGGTGAGGCTGCGGCTCCCGCTGCCCGCACTATCTCCGATTCAGCAAGTGTCCTGAGCATTCCGGATGCTGAACTAACCCCCAGGGTTAAAGGCGCGATCCGGCGTCTTATGGAAGAGGTCGGGTCGCTTCGCCGAGAGCTTGAATAAAGCCGTCGGCGGATTGCGTATCTCGAACAACGCGCCGATCAGGATGCGTTAGCACCGGTTGCGAACCGTCGGGCCTTTGTCTGCGAGCTGTCGCGGATCATGGCTTTTTCTGAACGTTATGATTCACCCAGTAGCTTGGTCTATTTTGATGTAAATGGGTTGAAGCCTATTAATGATTCGCATGGCCACTCGGCAGGTGATGCGGATCTTATGCGGATCGCGGGTGTGTTGGTTAAGAATGTTCGAGAGTCCGATGTCGTTGGTCGTCTCGGTGGCGACGAGTTTTCTATCATTCTGTCACAGGCAGATGGAGCGACCGCCGCTAAAAAAGGCTAGATGCTTGTCCAACGAATTGAAGATCAGCCGCTTGACTGGAATGGTGAAAACATTCCACTCGTCGTCTCTTATGGCATCTACACCTGATACCACCGGGGATGCCTTGGCGGCGGCGGACCGGGCGATGTATGAAAATAAGATGTCTTATAAGAAGGAGGCGGAGACCGCTGCCGCGTCGTAAATTCAGGCGATATTGTCTGGGATAGGTCTGCTTCTAAGCGTTTGAATTTCGTCTTTTAAGACCAGCTTGCGTTTTTTGAACCGTTGCACTTGCAGCCGGTCAAACGGGGCCTCTTCAGAAATCTGGTCAATGCCGCCATCGAGATCACCATGCCCGGTTTCGAGCTCGGCAATCCGGCGTCTGAGGGTTTCCTGATCTTCGATCGTTTCCGTTAGTGTCTCGTTTTGCTGGCTTATCTGGCTGTTGCGGAGGTACAGATATCGCAATCGGTTTTACACGTTACTAGTATACCCGGTTCTTATTTAGGTGTGTTCTAAGATGGTGAAGAGATTATGGCAATAAATCGTATCGGGGTTCTGACCAGCGGTGGAGATTGTGCGGGGCTCAACGCTGTGATTCGGGCGGTCACTAAACGGGCTATCGCCGAGTATGGCTGGGAAGTTTATGGAATCAATGATGGTAGTCACGGATTGCTGGATCGCCCGCCGCGTTATCAGGAACTGACGCTGCCTGATTTTACCGGGACTGTCCTCCGTATGGGTGGCACGATACTGGGCTCGGTGAATAGCGGTGACCCGTTTGATTTTCCAATGCCGGATGGTAGCCGTCAGGACCGTTCCCAAGAAATTATCAACGGCTACGATCAGCTTGGGCTCGACGCACTCATCGCTATTGGCGGTGACGGCAGTTTGGCGATCCTGCGCAAACTGGCGCAGCAAGGCGGGTGGAACTTAGTCGGGGTGCCAAAGACGATCGATAACGACGTTGATCTAACCGAGAATGCCGTTGGCTATCTGACGGCGGTTGATGTTGCGACTGAAGCCCTGGACCGGCTGCAACCAACGGCGGCAAGCCATAACAGGGTTATGATTTTGGAGGTCATGGGGCGTGACCATGGGCACATTGCGATCAATGCCGGCATCGCCGGTGGGGCGGATGTGGTTTTGATTCCGGAGATCCCTTACGATCTGGACAGTCTTTGCGCTAAGCTTGATGATATCCGTCGCAGTGAAGGCCGGACCTTTGCCCTTGTCGTTGTCGCGGAGGGTGTCAAACCCGACAACGATTATGTCGAGACAGGCATCGGCCAGTATTTGTGTGATCGGCTATCTGAAAAAGCCGGGGCAGAATGCCGTGTGACGGTTCTTGGCCACACACAACGGGGTGGGGTGCCGACGCCTCGTGATCGATTGTTTGGTTCAGCTTTCGGTGTGCATGCAGTTGATCTGATCGCTGCCGGAAAGTTTGACCGGATGGTTGCCTGGTCGAGCCGGGATTGTATCGACGTGCCCCTTGCAGACGTTGTTGGACATTCGCAACCGGTCGATCCAAATGGTGCCGTGGTGCGAACTGCCCGCGGCCTCGGAATCTGTCTTGGAGATTGAATCAAGCTGTGTCTAGAATAAGGCGTCCTGTTTCTGACTTATAAGGAGCTTAATATGATTGTTGACGTAGCTAAGTCTTCACTCGAAACGCACCACGCCAGTTTAGAAAACAAACTCCTCGAAGAACTTAAACGTCCTCAACCCGACCAGAAGCTGATAGCAGCGCTTAAGAAACAAAAACTTCGATTAAAAGACGAAATGCTGGGCATAAACGCCTAAAAACAAGAAACTCTCTCCTCTCACCGTCACGGTTGCTCTGTTCGGTGATATCTATGGGATGACAAACACCGTCGTTATAGGCGACGATGAATGCACTCATTTGCGCAATAAACAGAAGACAGACATGGAGGTAATATGTCGGGAGAGTTCGATAGCGCCTATCAGCGCGCGATAACGGACAGGGATACCTTCTGGGCTGAAGCGGCGGAAGGAATCGACTGGGACAAAAAGTGGGAAAAAGTCCTCGATGAGTCCAACCCACCATTCTATCGCTGGTTCTCCGGCGGTATGCTTAATACCTGTTATAATGCTCTCGATCGCCACGTTGAAAATGGTCGTGCTGATCAAAATGCCTTGATTTATGACAGCCCGATGACCAAGCAGGTCGTCAAATTTACCTATCGGGAATTGCGGGATCAGGTTGCGCTCTTCGCCGGTGCTTTGGCGAATGAAGGGGTCGGCAAGGGGGACCGGGTTGTCATCTACATGCCGATGATCCCAGAGGCTGTAATTGCCATGCTCGCCTGTGCGCGTCTCGGGGCCGTGCATTCGGTGGTTTTTGGTGGATTTGCTGCCAATGAACTTGCGGTGCGCATTGATGATGCGAAGCCCAAAGTGATTGTTTCCGCATCCTGTGGTCTCGAGCCCGGCCGGGTCGTCGAGTATAAACCATTGCTAGATGGCGCCCGTGATCTTGCCACGCATCAGACAGTTAGCTCGATCATCGTGCAGCGCGATGCTCTGCAATGTCAGCTGGGGTCAAATGATCTTGACTGGAATGAAGCCATGGCGGCAGCGCAGCCGCATGATTGCGTGTCGGTGTCAGCGACGGACCCGCTTTATATTCTTTATACGTCCGGTACGACTGGCGAACCCAAGGGCGTCGTTCGCGATAATGGCGGCCATGCCGTTGCGTTAAATTGGACGATGAACGCCGTCTATAATGTGCAGCCCGGGGATGTGTATTGGGCGGCGTCTGATATCGGCTGGGTGGTAGGCCACTCTTATATTGTTTACGGCCCCTTGCTGGCCGGAGCGACCTCGATATTTTATGAGGGAAAACCGGTGGGGACTCCCGATGCTGGTGCCTTCTGGAGAGTTATCGCCGATCACAAGGTGACGACACTTTTTACAGCACCGACTGCCTTTCGCGCCATCAAGCGGGAAGATCCTGACGGTAAGCTGGTCGCCGATTATGACCTAACCCATTTCAAGGCGTTGTTTCTGGCGGGAGAACGCTCCGATCCTGACACGTTGAGCTGGGCTGAGAACTATCTTGGTGTGCCGGTTATTGATCACTGGTGGCAGACCGAAACTGGCTGGTCCATCAGTGCGAATTGTCTCGGGATTGAACAGTTGCCGGTCAAACACGGCTCTCCCACGAAACCCGTGCCGGGCTGGGATTTGAATGTGCTTGATGAAGGGGGCAACGAAGTCGCCACTGGAGAGATAGGCGCGCTGGTTGCGAAGCTGCCGTTACCGCCGGGGACCTTGCTGACTTTGTGGAACGCAGATGACAGATATAAGGATGCCTATCTGAAAGAATTTCCGGGATATTATCAGACAGCGGATGCCGGTTATATCGATGAGGATGGATACGTCTTCGTCATGGCGCGGACTGATGACATTATCAATACGGCGGGACACCGGCTATCGACTGGCGGGATGGAAGAAGTGCTGGCAGCGCATCCTGATGTCGCAGAATGCGCTGTCATTGGTGTTGCCGATGAGCTGAAAGGTCAGGTGCCGCTCGGTTTTCTCGTTTTAAATGCGGGTGTAAACCGTGAAAATGCTGAGATCGTCGGCGAGGTCATT
>Ga0302118_10001846_pt1 | contig 10537 bp, 4 predicted proteins | sample AG5_331_MG_FD_203126 | JGI IMG/M metagenome (GOLD analysis project Ga0302118, IMG submission 203126) | Marine microbial communities from Western Arctic Ocean, Canada - AG5_33.1 | ecosystem: Environmental > Aquatic > Marine > Oceanic | place: Canada: Western Arctic Ocean | collected 2017-10-01 | reverse complement strand
CAAGACGATGGTACATGTACGTACCTATCCGTATTCAAAGGGTGTACCGACCTGCTAGCTAATAATTACGATGAAGATGCTAGTTGCGATGATGGTAGTTGTGAATACGACGAAGACGTGGTAAATGGCGGCTGTATGGACCCGTTAGCTCTAAATTATGACGCTACAGCTACAGTGACGGATGGCTCATGCCAGTATAATGATGACGTACCGGGATGTATGGACCCCAATGCTTCAAACTTTAACCCGGACGCCACTGAAGCGGCTAAACCAGGTATCTTTTGGGTAGAGTATGCAGAACCTGTAAGCACAGGCAATATAGGTAAACTTGATCTAACAGCTGGAACCAACTCCTATATACTATCCGGAGCAACTAATGGGATCAATCAGCCTGTAGACCTTGTGCATTACAAAGATCCCACATCTACGCAGGATTATATATTCTTCACTGAGGAGAACGCGGGAGCTGGACGTATATATAAGGCTAAAGAAGACGGTACAGGTGCTCCCAAAGTCATTATCTCTAAAACAGAGTTAGGACTTGCGACCTTCTACCCCCAAGGGATTACAGTTGACGAGGGTAGCGGGCATATATTCTTCATCGCGGGTAACACAGCTACGGGTAGTATCTGGCGAGCAACAATAGATGGCAACGATATAACCGAGATTGTCACTAATGTAAACAATGGTCGAGGTATCACGATTGATAGCCATCACAACTGGATCTACTGGGTCGAGGGTGGAGCTGCTGGAGTTATCAAGAAGGCGGCTTATGCTGGAACAAATTTAACAACGGTTAAAACCATTGGAGATCAGCTATACGGTATCGCGTTGTACTTCAAGAATGGCGTTAATAATTCTCCCACAAATATATTCTTTACCACAGACACCCAGCTTCGACGCGGGACCATTTCCGGATCCCGATTGACTGATTTACAATTTCTCGGTATTAAACCTTCTCAGCGGCATATAGTTTCTGATTCGTTTGGGAAACGAGTTTACTGGATAGGTGGGGCGCAGCAGTACTCGAGTGCCTTTGGTAGTGGCGCAGATAAAGACGGTTATAAGATTCTTTCTTTAGCCGCTGAAACCAAGGACACAAACGGCCAATGGAACTTAAATGATTTAGCTACTGCAGCTATTACCGTTGAGCTATCCTTACCTAATGACCGTCAGCTGTCGGGTATAGGTATGGACATGTCTAAGACGTGTACATACGCCACGGTTGTTGATTGCGTTGATATAGGATTTTCAGAAAGTTCACAATCAACGCTTTCGAAGCCTATTGTCAAAAACGCCTGGACTAATGTAAACAACCGGTACGACGTAAACAACGACGGATGTGTAGATTCTACGGACGCTCAACTGCTTGTAGATGCTATAGCCTCGGGGATTTACTTAAACGGTTTACCGAATTCTCGCCCAACAGGTGCCCCGTATTACGACGTGAACGGTAACGGAAGTGTAACCTCCCTCGATGTATCTCTAGTCCTCGACTATGTAGACACATATGGCGATGCTAAGAATCAAGTATGTTATAACGCAATTGATGAAGATTGTGGCGATTACATGGAGCTAGAGGGTGGGGTAGTTCTTGGGTGTGTAGATCCTGCGGCAAACAACTACAACGCTAAAGCCACTAAAGATAACGGCTCGTGCGAATACGCGCCGCCACAGGACATCTTAGGATGTACAAATGCTGCGGCTATCAACTACAACCCTAAAGCAACTAAAGAAGACAACACCTGCGTTTTCAAGCCGGACGGGGATACATGCCCGGCAGACGCAATTAATAGAATAGTAAATGGGGATTTTGAAACAGACTTATCCGGATGGGCTGTCGCGGGAGATTACGGTTTAGGTTTACCAGAATGGGATAAAGACACACAGCAAGTATCCCTCGTCTATCGTAGCGTATTAAGTCAAACGATAGCCAAATTGTCGCCAGAGTCTAATCTCACTATTTATTTTGACTACATGCAAGATTATGCCGACGACCAAGTGGCATACGTTACCTGTAGTCTACGTGGCTCGGGGTTAAATAAATTAGCCGACATCACTGTTCCGTATACTCCGGGGCAGGTGAACACTTTCTTTGTAAACACAATCGTCCCGGCAGATGGCGAGGTTATCGTTGAATTCTTTACACCTACTTTCCCGCACGATTGCGCAAACCCGCCAAGACCCCACCTCGACAATATAAGGGCTTGCGCTGTCCCTATAATACCGGGCTGTACGGACCCCGAAGCTAACAACTATAACTCAGCAGCAAATAAAGACGATGGAAGCTGCGAATATGACCCTCCAGTGATACCCTGTGACGTCGACCTATCTCGTGTAGACGCATTTGCTATCTCTAACAGCGTCGTAGGGTTCCCTAAACAAGTGTTCTCGGCTGTCGCTGGGGATATGACGTTATTCACGTTAGCGCAATTCGTGAACTCTGTTACCAAAGTTAAAGAGATGGTGTGGAAGTTCCCTGTGGCGGGCGGAAGTGACGCTTGGCAGGCGGTGAAAGGTTTAGGGCTACAGTGTAAAACAACTGGGCCGAGCCTCTCAGTTAAGACGGCCATTATCTATGAGTTCGGCGCGCCTGCTCTAAATGAAGATATCCCTTATATTGTCATCCCATATAAAGCTAGCACAATACGCCTCACCTATGACCTAGTATCCATTAAAAATGGCGGGGCAGGCGGTGCGTTGGGTGTAGAAGTAATTGCGGTCTATGCCGACACTACGCAGAAGGTTTTAGCTTCAACTACCGTAAGCCTAGCGGGTGCTTACGATCTAAATGTACAGATACCCGACAACGATGACATAATCAACAGACTACAGATCAAGTTCTCCCCTAAATCTACAGCGACAAGTGTTGCGAAACAGCTAGACTTGGTGTTAGACAATATAGATGTGCACTGTTGCGACTGCAAAATCCCTGACCCAGGTAAAGAGGGATGTACAGACCCTAAAGCCTGTAACTATGACCCCGACGCCAAAGTTGATAACGGCTCATGCGTCTATCCCGAAATACCTGATTGCGGCGAGATAACTTACTCGCCTTGGGGTCGTTACCAGTTAGGTGTGGATCAATCGCAGGGCGGGGAGAAATACCCATTTGTAGACCCTAGTACGCAACTGGGACAGCTTATAGCCGACCTATACCTGTCCTATCTCGATGACGCTGGGAGCTATGTCCCTCCACTAAAAGTAGACTGGCTTGCTGGGTTTGGTTGTGTGCCTGTAGATATCGTAGACGCCTGCGATGTATCGCCAGCAGAATATAACGTTCAGATTAGCGATGCTACCGGGGCCATAGTATACACCACGACCACGGCTGAGAAGTTCACGCAGGTTGAGTGGAGTGACTACTATCGTGTCCTAGAGTGGACTAGCAAAGACGGCGAGATGCTACGTATAGTCCTCTTTACTGCTTGGAGCGATAGCGATAGCGCCTCACTGCTAGATTGGAAGACTTACTTTGAGCCCGTTAACGGGGAGCTAGATCCAAGGGCTTATTCGAGAATACCTAGACATGTAACCAAAGTCTCAATTGTTAACCCGTTTGTAGATGGAAAAGTGTCCACACAAGAGGTGACGATATTTGAGCAAAGCCTCGAAGGAACAAACAACGCTAACCTACTATTCCAGTCGGGCTATAACCTGGTAAGCGAGATAGATAACCCTACTCTATCAGACGGCGGTAAGTATGTGACCGCGCTTAACTTTGATGTAAAAGCTGGAGCAGGGCTAGGTAAATTTGACAATTGCGATGAACTAGAACGAGAAGTGTTCCGTATTAACGGTATCGCTCCGACTGCCCTTGGGCAATTCCTAACAGACGCTGGAGATTGTTACAGGGTAGAGCGAGTCCCCCAAGCTGCACAGACGGTACCTCCAACCGACTTAGCTTACGGAAGTGCCGTTATTTCGGGAAGCGTACAGGACAGCGAGCTTACATCCCCTAACGGTATCGTACACAGTCGTGTATCTGCGAATGTGCTTTACACACATAACAGAGTTTCAGATGTCGGCCGTATATTTGCTAGGTCTCCCGCGGGCGTAGGGCTGGCGACGTTCAACTTAATATACGGTAGCGGTCATGCGAATGCTGGAAACATAGTAGTACACACGGACTTTAGAGATATAGCCGTAGGGGATGGGGATCTGTTTGTTGCCGACACGGGCGACAACGATCTTGTTAGGGGCAGCAACTCTGTACCTAAGCCTCTTATCTACAGGTTTACCGAGCCCACAGATTTCACAGCAACGTCTGTAACGGTCAAGAAGATATACGAGATTACTTTCTCAGACCACAAACAACACAACGTAGCAGCGGTGATGTTCGACCCTGTAAGCGGTGACCTATATTTGTTCACTAAAGAAACTACGTCTAATGCCAATACCTCCCCGCATCATTCGTTTGTATATAAGATAGCCTCTAAGGCACTGCTCACAGCCGCCACGGCAGGTATCGTAGCTGTCACAGCTGAAAAAGACGCTACCATTGGTCCTAGTAGTTTGGGCGGCACATGGATCAACGCTGGAGGAATTTCTGCCGTAGATATATCTTCGGACGGACGCCTCATTATTGCGAGAGATACAGCAGAATTTAATATAAGCAATACAGCATGGACACATCACGCTAAGTTCTGGGTACGGAGCATCGGTGAGACCGTTGCCGAAGCCTTGGATAAAGCCCCAAAAGACGCTAGCCTCCCGGCCGTTGTTGATGAGCCTCACGGGACAGGCATCGCTTTCAACCCTAATGTCAGTGCTTATGGTTATTACACCGTGGGCGAGGGGCTCACTCCAGCTATATACGCCTTCGCTGGCAATGCATCCGAAGCGTCCTCTGCGGTAGTCACGCCCGCCACGTTAAGAGTATCTAATGACTGCGGGCCTTGCTGCGAGTGCCAAGACTTTATTAACGTCTACGAAGCGATACGTAAGTTAATGACTAAGTATAATGAGTTAGGGAAGCGTGCCGAAGCTGTACGAGACTTGTATTTAGCCAATAAAAAACGTTGGGAAGATTCTAAGTCTTGTCGGGATGGTCAAAATTTAAGAATCATATCCCACGCGGTCCCTATATGTCGTGCAGCTTTAGCTGTCGGAATATGTAATAATACAGATGAAAAGATCACCGACGTTACGTTAACCATTGACTTCACTGGGTCTGACCGCGATGGTCATATCCTAGCCAACACAACTATACGTTCAGGTAATGAGGGTCCAACACCCGCTGACCGGACTACAGTTTATGAGCTGCAAGGTTCTTGGCCTAAGTACACAGCCCACTTCGACTGTATTAGTCCGGGACGTATGGGCCAAGTTACATTTATGATGAAGTTTCCAGACTGTGTCGATGGCGACATCATCCGCGTTAAATTAACCTCAGATCAGGGCAAGACCGTCGGTGGGGACGATAAATTCTTGGCACAGGAGCACTCATTCGACCTAAAAGAATCTATCGGAGTTATTGCCGAATCCATAGACTGCCCGGAAGACGACGAGCCTCCATTCCAAATCTGATATGGTATAGATGTACACAATGACGATCCAATTACCTTTTTTTGATAAACGTTTATCAACATGACAGTACGTAACCCAGACTGGTACAACTTAAACGAGCAGAGGTCTTACCCGCTTGATGATACCGCTACGTCAATAGATGACGACGGCGTACGTTTCCCTCAACACTACATAACCGACTTAAGTATTCGGTTTCCGGGGAGTATCGGGGATGTTTACCTTGGGGAGCGGGCTCATATAAGCAGCTTAACTGTAAGCCCTAGGGTTATATCCGTTATTCTTCACTCCTCGGCAGGCGAACGACTCGCTTCCGTAAGTATACCTCGTCCAGCCTTGCAGGGCCGCCATTACCCTTTAGAGCCCGCCCAGCCGGGTATAGGTGGGTGGATTGTATTTGGCTCCGGCCTAGATGAAGCAGAAACGCACACAGCACAGTTTTCCGCGTCTTACCAATGCTTACTTGCAGCCAAGTCAGCCAGAGCCTACAGCGCCCTACCTGTTAGTAGCCTAGCCAAACTCAACACCCAGAAGAGTTTGAGTGGCGTAGTTAGACTCGAGGGGGGAGAAGATATTGAAATTATCAAGTCCCCTCGGGTTATACTTGGAGAATCTAGACCAAACACAGTTGTATTTCGTCTAGCGAGGGACGATGCGTTTTCTGGGGACGAGTCTATTCATGAGAAGTATTTAGGCTCTTGCGGGACTCGACCAGAGTCTAGGAACTGTGAGAATGGCGAGCCCATTGAGTTCATTAATACTGTGCCTCCTGACTGCTGTGGAAATATCTTCCTAGAGTTCCGCGGCTGTGCGGATATCGTCGCTGCTCAACAAGACACAGCGAACCCCCTAACCCCTGCCACAGGTGGAAGCGAATGTGGGGTCATGATTGAGTGCGGCACAGGGTTGTCTGAAGCTTGCGTTAGTCCGGACAGGCTACCAGATAAAGACGGTAAACTCCCCAATGAGTATGACGATAACTGTGAGGATGTTGACGTAACTGTGGACGAGACGGAGGCAGTCAATCTACTGTTAGGTACTGCGACTAATCCAGACCCAAGTGCCACCTCAGACGATACAACGAATCTACCGTATGAAGAAAACTTTGATAATTAATATACGATGGAAACTGAGACAATACAATAAATGCGTTTAACTTACAGAAAGTATTATGGCGGGTCTAACTAACCGAGGGAAATACCTCATACTAAATATGGCGTTTTGTGCCCAAAACGAGCCTACAAACTACTATCTCCACCTGCTGACAAGTGGAGCTACTGTTAATGCGGACACAAATGTTTGGAGTGATGTTAGTGCTAACGAGGCTTCAGGAGGCGGCTACGGTGAGGCTACCTTATCTCGAGGCACGGTAAAGTTTGATGTCATATCTGAGGACGATGTTAACAATCGTGGAGAAGTGCAGCTTGCAGACGTTAGCTGGACGGCCTCTGGCGGATCTATTGCTGCGATGTATGCCGTGCTTACAGACGATAACGGTGGCACCGGCGGGCACGCTACTAACAATATTATTTGTTATTGGGACTTTGGATCAACACAGACGGCTATAGACGGGTCCGCCTTTACGTTAACTGACTTCTCTATTCGTATAAACGAAAGTTAATAATGACGACCGTAACTGAGCTAACAGTTTTAAACAGTGACGACGGGTTTACTCGTGCGGAGTATTACTACACGGACTACTCGACGGCATATAACACTGGGTTCTCTAATGGTTTGACCGTGACCAAAGTCGGATACGATAGTGATGTGAATGAAATGGGGGTAGAGCGGTGGTTTCGGCCCTTCTTCCACTTTACGTCTGTAGCCATACCTGTCGGGTCTACAATAACTGCAGCAACGTTCTCCGTAAGACACGTTAGCAGCGGTTCGTCTTCGTATTCTGGTGAGACGCTAGATGTATCCGCAGAAGATGCAGATAGCCCTGCTAGGCCTGCTAACGCTAGCGCGGGGATTGATGCTACATTGACCTCAGCCAACGTTACATGGACGCTCGGGGATATGACCAATGGTACTTGGTACGATTCTCCGGACGTAACTACAGTCATACAAGAGCTTGTAGACAGGAGCGGTTGGGCCAGCGGTAATGACATAAACATATTTTTACATGATGCGTCTACTGGCGGGAACTGGAATGCTCGCTGGTATGCCCATGACCAAGGATCCGGTTACGAGCCTAAGCTTGTGATTACTTATTCAGACGCAGCAGCTACGCCAATATCGGCCATAGCATTAAATACATATCAACAGATGAGGAATAATTAAGATGTTTATTAAACAATCAACAGCATACACATTTCGCTTTGGCCCGTTCTTGGATGACACAGACGGAAAAACAGCAGAGGACGGCTTGACGATTGAGGACTCTCATGTGCGGGTGAGTAAAGCTGGCGGGAACTTCATTGACAAGAATGAAGCAACCGATGCAGCTCACGACGAAGCTGGGTATTACATTATGATCTTGAACGCCACTGACACCAATACAGTCGGGGAACTTCTCATCGCAGCGCATATATCCGGCGCCCTGCCAGTCTTCAAGACGTTTCAGGTTGTGGAAGAAGCAATCTATGATGCCATCTATGGGGGCAGTGCTGACCTTGTTACCAAGGTGGATGCGATTGATACGGTTGTAGATGCTATCCTCGTAGACACTGCCACAACTATCCCTGCCACTATAGCCACGATTGATACGGTTGTAGACTCAATCTTAGTAGATACAGGGACAACACTAGATGGGAAGATTGATACCATCGATGGGATTGTGGATGCAATACTAGTGGATACTGGCACGACTATACCAGCTACGATAGCTACAGTTGACACGGTGGTAGATTCAATCTTAGTAGATACTGGCACGACTATACCCGCTACTATAGCTACAGTTGATACAGTTGTGGATGCGATCTTAGTAGACACAGGAACAACCCTGCCTGCCACGTTGGATACAATTGATAATTTCCTCGACACAGAAATCGCAGCAATTCTTGCAGATACTAACGAACTTCAGGGCGACTGGGTAGATGGTGGCAGGTTAGACCTGCTTGTAGACTCTATCATTTCCAAGGTGGTTGTAGTTGATGGGATTGTAGATGATATTCTTGTGGACACTGGTACAACCATCCCAGCAACCATAGCTACGGTTGACGGTATTGTGGATTCAATCTTAGTAGACACAGGTACAACTTTACCTGCTACGTTAGATACGATTGATAACTTCCTTGATACAGAAGTTGCCGCGATCCTAGCCGACACTAACGAGCTCCAAGCCGACTGGGTAGATGGTGGCCGACTAGACTTACTGCTAGACTCAGTTATTTCTAAAGTAGATGTAGTGGATGGCGTTGTAGACACTATTCTTGTTGATACAGCCGTTATAGGCGCACTTGGTGCGGGGCTTACAGGTATACCATGGAATGCCGCATGGGATACAGAGGTACAGAGCGAGGTAGCAGACGCCTTAGCTGTATACGACCCACCTACAAAAGCGGAAGTGGATACAGCCTTCACCGAGATCAAAGGTGCTACATGGGCGACAACGGATACGTTAGAAGCTATCCGTGACCAGGGTGATGCTGCTTGGACAACAGGTGGTGGCGGGTCTGCTCCAACCGCTGCGGCTGTTGCAGATGCAGTTTGGGACGAGGCTACCTCTGGACACACGACCTCGGGTACGTTTGGAGAGCAAGTCAAAACAGACATTGATGCAATCCTTGTCGACACAGGGACAACTATACCGGCAGCCATAGCTACGGTTGACACTGTAGTTGATAGCATTCTTGTTGATACAGCCGTTATAGGTGCACTTGGTGCGGGGCTTACGGCGGTACCGTGGAACGCTGACTGGGATGCCGAGGTACAGTCTGAGGTCGCTGATGCTTTAACCGCTTATGATCCTCCTACAAAGACTGAGATGGACGCCATGTGGACAACTACCCAAGTAGAGGCCTACGCTACCGACGGCGCTGCAGCAACTCCGTCGCAATTATTGTACATGATACTTTGTGCAGTAAGTGAGTTTGCAGTCTCTAGTACTACTATCACGGGTAAGAAGCTAGACGGTAGTACGACAGCTATGACGTGGACTCTTGACGACGCTACTAGTCCCACCAGTCGTACGAGGGCTAGTTAATGGCAGTTAAGCACCTTATTGTTCCGGGCTTTATCGGGACTGGTACAGTTAAATACGTTGTCACGCGAGGACTAGCGGGCGGGGCAGCTGTAACTGTAGCTAATAAGATTGCATCAGGTATAGGGGCGACAGTTGCCGGCACGGTAACTACCGTTGCCGTGGTTGCTGGAAGTAACTTTACGGTTATGGCTGGAAAATTTATAAGAACCTCTGAGCCTAGGAGCAACACGCACGCATCTACGGACAAGGTTTGGCAGAGTGTTGCCGCCCGTGGCACTAACCTCGCCATATGGAACAAAGGAATACCTGAGCAGGAAGACTGGTCGGCTAAAAAGAAAAAAGTATCCACAATAGTTAAGATCACTGGGGGAACGTCGCTAGCTAATGCCGGAGTTGTTCTTAACTACCATAATGGAAAATACTTCTCGGTAGAGCTAAGCCACAATAACCAGGAGATACAACTTCGCTATCACGACGGCACAAAATCTACAACTCAGTTACGTCATGCGATTAAAATACGTAAGGGCCTTGTTAGATACAAAATAACCGTGAGTATCCTGCCCGTAGTAGACATACCGGAATCGGTATGGTTGAGTATAAATGTTACGCATGTACCCGCCCCCGAGGACAAGTATAGATTAGGTACCGTAGGTGCAGTAGATGTAACGGTACCTACCTTTCAGGTTAAAAACTTTGATATTGTCGGCTCTTTACGTGGCTACTTAGGTATTGTTGCACGTTATGCTAATTCTACGTTCGACGAGTTCACAGTTAACAACGCTAATGAAACTAATAACCCCGGCATCTACAGTAATGACTTTTCCTCTGCCTACAGCTCGGCGTACGATCAAGCGTATGTAGCCC
>Ga0302118_10001845_pt1 | contig 10538 bp, 11 predicted proteins | sample AG5_331_MG_FD_203126 | JGI IMG/M metagenome (GOLD analysis project Ga0302118, IMG submission 203126) | Marine microbial communities from Western Arctic Ocean, Canada - AG5_33.1 | ecosystem: Environmental > Aquatic > Marine > Oceanic | place: Canada: Western Arctic Ocean | collected 2017-10-01 | reverse complement strand
AAAATTCAATTCAAATGGGGACAAGCTGTAAATTTATCTAAAAAGCAAAAACCTGAACTGCCGACTCAGCAAATGAGCAGGACAACCAGGATCAAATTTGCTCAAGGATTGCATGATAATTAAACAAGGTTTTGCGTTTCCTTTGTTTCGCAAAGCAATCATGCATAATTCATACTCAAAAACATAGTGATGCAACGAATTTTGTTTCTGTTTTTAATTCCGGCAATCTTTCTCTTCTGGCAGGAAACTAACTTTTCTGTTCATCAAGTGCTGGCCCAGAGTTCTGCTAGAGAAGATGAAAAAGAACTCCTTGCAGAAAAAGAGAGGCAAAAGTTTAAAGCAAAGATGCAGAACCTGCTGGACGCAGCATCAAAGTCAGGTTTTTCTGAAAAAGAAATTCGCGAGATAACTGTTACACGCAATGGCAAGGTAGTTCATGTCTGGGATTTTCTGGAACAGGAAAAGTTACAGCAAAAAAAGGACGCACTTGCTAATAAAAGATCAAAACCACTTGAGAGATATTTAACTGTAATGGATATTGCAGAAGAAATGGAAAGTGGAGAAACCAAAGATTTAGACTCATTAAAAAATAAAAGTATATTTGTAGGAGCAGAAGAAAAATGAAAATTATTGCGGTAGCTGGCGGCTCCGGTTGCGGGAAAACGCTTTTTACTGCATTAATGGTTGAGCGTTTGCCAAAAACTGTAGTGCTGCCTTTGGACAGCTACTACTATGACCGGCCGGATCACATTCCTTCTGATCAGTATGATTACGATAGTTCAGATGCTTTCGATTTTGAACTTTATCAACAGCATTTAGCTCAGTTGTCTTCTGGAAAATCAGTACAGAAACCTAGTTTTGTTTATGAAACAGGAAAACGTGCGACTGAGTTTACGGAAATTGTACCAGACAAATATCTGATTATTGAAGGTTTACATGTCCTGCTTCATCAAAATATCCGCCGGCTGCTTTCCTTTGCCTTTTATCTGGAATCACCTTTAGATGTGGCCGTCAGCCGCAGGTGTCTGAGAGATATCAAGGATTACGAGGTTAGCGCTGAGTACAGTCTTAAGCAATATTTAAAGTTTGTACGACCAGTTTTTTTTGAGCAGATTCAACCTACAAAACAGTATGCGGATTTAGTTGTTGAAAATAGTTACGAGACACGTCTTGATTTGTTTATCGATAACTATTTAACAGACAACGAACTGTAATTCAGTTCATGCACAAGGCAGTGTAAGAACTATTTTGAACAATTTTACCTGACACTCTGAGTTAAATACATCAAATGGAACTTCTTAAACGTTACTCGATCTCATTCGCAATTGCAGGTTTGCTACTTTATTTTTTTACAATCTGGGTTGAGGAACAACATGAAGCCAGTATGCCACATAATTTATCGACGAAAAACGAAGAGATTGTTTCAATCAATCTGAAGCCTAAACGTTATTTTGAAAAGTGTGTTGATCTTAGTCCTGTTCAGCAACTGGAGTATGGTTTTAACTCGAATGGAGAATTGTCGTTTAACATCCATTTTCATGAAGAAGGTGAGCAGTACTATCCGGTCAAAGAAGATTCTGTCAGTGAAATGGAAAACATATTTCAAGCAGAAAAGAGGGGTTATTATTGTATGAAGTGGGGTAATTCCGGAAGTCAAGATGTTAAGATGGACTATCATTTCAAGATCCTGAATGACTCCGCTGCTAGTCAATAAATAATGCTAACTCATCGACATTGAAAAATACTTACTCCTATTGTATTCCAGTGCTGGTGAGGACACAGTAAGTACTCCAAGGCAAAGTTTACAGCCTATGGGACTCATATTACTTTGTGGTTTTGAAGTAGTAGGTGAGTTTAGAGAAAGTATGTGAATGGAGTTCTACATTAAGTAATCCACCTAAAACCAACCCCATCATCTCCTGTGAGTATCGCCGACTTAATTTTTCACAAGTCAGAGACACTCCAAGTAAAATCCCCACACTTCCTTTTAAAATAACACCTAACACCCTTGTCACCGGCTGTGATCTACGTAGCTTTACTAATTGACGGTTTATAGTTTTAAAAATATTATATGAGCTACACACAAAAATGTTCCAATTAAGTACCTACGTTCCAGATTACACCTAATACAATCACCGGGGGAGCACAATAGGCCAGCCCTTCAATACTCGAAGTAGCTATTCTCATTTATGCCTGAATGCTGCGAAAGATGGTGTAACCAGTAAGACAACTTCAGAATCTCTATCAGAGTTTCTCGATGCATCCTTTAACTAATTAGGCATATTAAGTTAAGGTTCTGTTTTAAATAGAGGTTGATTAAATTCATGGCTAACTTTCAGTTAAAGGAGGATTTATGATTGAGCAACACATAAAAATTCAAGATACAACCGGTAATCCTGCCCCATTAGGTTTACTCGCCTTTGGACTGACCACGGTCCTGCTTAATTTTCACAATGCAGGCTTTTATGGGTTGAGTTCGATGATATTGGCAATGGGTTTTTTCTACGGCGGTATTGCCCAGATTGTTGCAGGTATCATGGAGTGGAAAAAAGGCGCTACGTTTGGCACAACTGCGTTTATTTCATTTGGATCATTCTGGTTGACTTTGGTGGGATTAATATTGATCCCTAAATTGGGATGGTTTGAAGGTCCTACAAAAATAGAAATGGGAGCTTATCTCAGTATGTGGGGTGTGTTCACGCTGGTTATGTTTTTTGGTACATTAAAATCAAACAGGGCATTGCAGTTTGTCTTTGCCTCACTAACGTTGCTGTTTTTTCTATTGGCACTGGGAGATTTTACGGGCAATCCTGCATTCACCAGGTTTGCGGGTTATGAAGGAATTGTTTGCGGATTTTCTGCTATTTATACCGGTCTCGCTCAGGTACTTAATGAAGTGTTTGCCAAAACTGTTCTGCCGTTATTTCCCATGGAAAACGACTAGCATCAAGCATTCTTTTAAACTTAAGTCAGTAAAGCAGGAGTCTATCATGTTAAAATTACCGAAGCCTGATCCAAGTATAGAGGATCAGAAAAAAGATTTTTTGGAGCGTTTAAGAAACCAGCGTTTGGTTCTTCAGGGACAGGATAAGATAGTGTTTGTAGGAGATTTACTGGATATTTACGATGACTTTTTTATTCTGACGAATGTGACTATATCCGGGCCTTTGCATATTACTAAACCTGAATGGGTACTTGTTGACAGAAAAACTATTTCACATATTCATCCTGAGTCAGAAGTGGAGAAACGTACCTCAAGCGCACCCTAGTGGCCATGTCAGAGCGTACTGGCCTGAGTGTTAGTCAGGTAACAGCTGAAGTACTATACGCCGGCTTGGTTGAGATGCAGGAGCTGCCTGAAATAGCAGAATAAGGGTGGTGAGGCTCAGTATATAGGCCACCAGGGAGCACAGGACCCGCCCATATGATACTTAAAGTAGTTAGTAGCATGCCTAGATCCTTCCTCAGATGGCGACACGAATCCTTCACACTCATGCACCCTCCAAACCACTTTTTTATTCTCCAAAATAATACCTAACACCTTTGTCACCTGCTGTGGTCTACGTAATTTTGCTAATTGAAGGTTTATAGTTTTATAATTATTATAATCAACTATTAATTTTAATTTAAAAAAATAGTATTCGTATTTACATTCATAGATTAATTTTAGCTAATAAATAACCAACTTACTATTTGATGCTATTATGAGATATCGAACAGAACTTCAGTTGCTTGATGCCACAAAGGAAAAATGGGATATCTACAAATCTATTGAAAATGAAATTGTAAATATAGCTGAAGAACATGGGGTAAAGATAATTAAGTCCATCTATGACGATGAATCCTTTATCAAAACAATATATTTAGATAAAGATAATGATGTTGATGATAAGAATCTACTTTTAAATGTAGGGAATTTACTAGGCCGTTATGATATAAAACCATTTTTTATTAGTACTATAGAAGTTATTGCTAACCGTAATAAAATTCTGTATACAATAGAACTTATTAATCCAACACTAGAAAAATGGTATTTATATAAGTCCATAGAATCGCATTTAAATAAGCATGCAGATGAGGAAAAGGTCATATTGGAAAATATTAAATATAACGACAAAGATTACACAGTCTCTATGGTTGTCTCATACCCTTCTGACCTTGCCCGAGCAAATATGAATAATAGAATGACCTTATGTTTAAAATCATATGGACTTGAAGTGAAATACTTAGATGCAAACGAATTTAAAGATTACAGCAATGATGTGATAGATTTACCCTTGTACAATTTAAATAAGTTAATGGACCAAGCAAAACAATCTCTGGGTAAATTAAGTGATATGTAAATCTATTACAAAAGCTGCAACAAATCTAATCCCATCATCTTCTCTAATTAAGCCAAACTAATTTTATCACAAGTCAGACACCCTCCACATCCTTATCAGTTCCATATAATATTACGTGGCTGCCCATTATGTATATTTGCAATTTCGTATGCTCCTACTATTTCAGCAAGAGTTATCGGAACTGCATGTCCGTTGCAAGCAATCATGATTATCTTAAATTTAATTTGTTGTCTTTTTCAACGAAAGTATTGATATATTATTAATGGTACAATATGTCAGTGGTACAAGTGTAATAAAGGATAGAGGCTAAAATGGCACTTGATAATTATTTAGCATTGCGACCAAACTAAAAACACTGGAAGCTTATCGAAATAGTTTTATCAAAAATTCTGTGCTTGCTGATACGATCATCGAAGGTCTCATCAAGGCTGCCTGGAAACAAAAAGATTAAAAAATTTGAAGATTAGTATTTGTTGAGATTTTGAACATGAAGCGTTGTGAATTATCAGAACTTTCTGATACAGAATATGATGTAATTGTGGTTGGAGCAGGAATAAATGGTGCTGGTGTCGCACAACAACTGGTTGCCGCTGGATACAGAGTTTTGATTATTGACAAGGGAGATTTTGCCGGAGGAGCAACAAGTAAATCCAGTCGAATTCTGCATTGCGGTTTACGATATTTAGCTCCTGGAAAATCCATTTGGGACTTTGTTTTCCATCCAAGCAAATTCTTTCTTGCTTGCCAAAATGCAAGAAAAGCCATGATTGCACGAAGTGATATTTCATTATCAATGAAAGAATTAGTTAGACCTTTCCCATTTTATTTCCCTATTTATAAAGATGGACCTTATCTTTCGTGGCAAATCGATTCTGCCTTTAAATTATTGAATCTGTTAGGACCACATGATAATTCACTGGAGTATCAAAGATTTTCAGGTAAGAATTTGCAAAAAGTACCATTCAAAAAATGGTTTAGAGATTCAAAGCAACTGCAAAGTGTTTCTGTTTTTAAAGATTACCAATTTATTTCTGCAGAAAGGTTAGTTATTGATACGATTCGTGATGCTGAAAAAATGGGAGCAACTGTTAGAAATTACACATTAATGCATCAACCTAAACAATTAGATAACGGTTGGAAAGTAACACTTAAGGATGTATTAACAGCTAAAGAAGTAAATGTAAAAACCAAATTGATTCTGAATGTCACAGGCCCTTGGGGGAATTGTGTTAACCAAACGATGAAACCGAGCATTCCTGACAAAGTGATTGGATTGAAAGGCGCACACATAGTAGTCAAACTTCCTGAAGAATTTTCTGAGTGTGGAATAATGATCATCAATCGAGCAAACGAGCCAATGTACTTCTTGCCTTGGCATGAAATGCACTATATCGGGCTTAACAGAACACCATATGATGGTGAGCTTGATGAAGTAAGGGCTACAAAAGATGAGACTGAGTGGTTACTTGGAGAGGTCAATTATGCATTTCCAGAGCTAAATCTTAAGCGAACGGATATTCTGTATTCGTATGCAGGTATTCAACCAGTTACGTTTGACGAAAGTGATCCTCAAGGTAGCCGTGAGGTTGTAGTACATGATTTAGAATCAGATGGAATTCCAAATGTTTTGATGCTCACTGGTGGTCCTATTTCGAATTATCGGCATATTGCAAAAAAAATGCTGAAAGCAGTATCAAAGAGGTGTGTTCCAAGATTGCGTAAACAGAGTCCTTCAACTTGTTCAAGCGAAGTGACTCAACTCCTTCGCAATAGCCAAGCAACTACAGTTGACATGAAATTTTCAGAAAATATAATTAAAAAAATAATCTTAGAAGAACAGCCTATTTCTCTAGCAGATATTTTACTTCGCAGGACTGGACTTGGCTGGGGTACTGATCAAGGAAAATCAGCCACCTCTGAAGTGGCAACTTTGATGGCAAAACTGAAAGGTTGGGATGAACAAAGAAAAGAAAAAGAGATTCAGTCGTTTCAGCAGCATATTAAAGAGATGCACCAAGTCCAATAGTCATTCGAAAGTGACTTGCCCATGAAGCTAACGGCCGCTTAGAAAAAACTATAATACTTTGATTTCTCTTGGACTAGTGATTATCTTGACTACTATATCTTAGGAGTTGATACTGGATTGCGTACTGGAGAAATGCTTCGATTTCAAAAGAAAGATATTCTTGAAAAAAAATTAATCGTCTGGATTTCAAAATCAGTAGAAGCTAGAAATGTTGTTCTAACTGCAAGAGTATAAAGGGTTTAGTAAGACGGGGCCGAAATTAGGGGGAGGAAGCTAATGTCTGTCAGATTTGCGACAGATAGACAGCATTTTATTAGTACATAATAATTATTGTATTTTATCAGGCCTTGGAAGTATTAAGTTAGTTGGAAGCGAGAGTGGTGGAATTGGTAGACACGCCAGATTTAGGATCTGGTGCCGAAAGGTGTGGGGGTTCGAGTCCCCCTTCTCGCACCATGAATCAGGAAAAATAAAATTGAATTTAGATTCTCGATTAAGTTTTATATTTTATCGTATTGTCATTTGGTTTTTGTTGACTCTTTACCTGGGCGGATGCGGCAGTTTCGGAAGCAGTTCAAATTATAATTATCCTACCGGTCAACAGCAAAGAGTTCTTGAACTCTGTGCTTTGGTTTTTACTGCTCCGTATTATCAGTATATTTCTCCTTCACGCCGCGTTAAACTCAAAAGATTCAGGACTACTTCATGGGGATTCTGGGCAACCTTTGCGGACGGACGGACCTACAAAGTTCCAATTTCTTCCGGACTTGCAGAAGGAGTTAATTATTACTGTAATTACCGTCCAGTTCAGACAGCATGTGCCTCAAGGAATGATTGGGATGAACGTTGTGAATGGGATCAAACAGCCCATCCAAGCCGCTTTCAATAGTTGAGCATAAGAATATTATTCAAATTCTGAAATGTCCAGATCAGTAGCAATCACGGCAATGGTATCCCAGGTTTTGACTTGAGCGCGTCCGGCTCTGGTGACTAGAACTCCATCGATTTCCGCATGAATTTCCACTGCTGGTGATTCTATCTGAGTTAAACTGTGAATGCGTCCGATGACTTGACCTTTAGTGACGGATTCTCCCAATTCAAGCAAAGTTTCGTAAAGACCTTCTTGCTGAGCCATCAAATAGCCACCGAAATCAGGGGTTTGCATAAATCTTGTTTCCGGAACAGGTTCTTGGTCTGGAGGTAGAATTTCAAAATGACGCAGCAGATTACGGATTCCATTTTCCGCAATTTTGAGCGTCCGCGGACTGACAAAACCACCTCCGCCAAGTTCTGTGGAGAGGAAAATTTTTCCAGAGTTTTCGACTTCAGTATCAAGCATGCCTTTGTTGTCAAGTTCCTGGAGCACAAGACTTACCGGCGCACCAAAACTTTTTGCTGCAAGCACAGTTTTTTTAAACTGTGCTGCGTCTTCCAGTTTATGCAAAACAGTGCATGGTTCAAAAATCATCGAGTTTCCACCGGAATGAAAATCGAGCACAACATCACTTCGCAGTACCAGTTCACGATAGACAAAATCCGCAATTTTATGTGTCATTGAACCATCAGGATTTCCTGGAAAAGAGCGGTTCATGTTTTGTCCATCCACAGGAGAAAGACGAGTTCCTGCCAAAACAGCGGGAAAGTTGAGATAAGGTACAATGATGACTTGTCCCTGAATGTCTTCCGCTTTCAGTTCATTCGCCAATTTTCGTAACGCAATTGGACCTTCATATTCATCACCATGATTTCCTCCTGTAAATAGCACAGTTGGCCCGGTGCCGTTCCGGACAACAATCACGGGCAACAGCAGTGAACCCCAACCGGAACTATTTGTTGAATGCGGAATTCTCAGCGCGGAAATGTGCTTTCCATCTTGAGTAAAATTAAGATCATCTTTGAGAGTTAAAGACATGGTATTTTTAGAAAAATAATAAATTAGAGAGTCGCAATTACTTCGAGCCTGGAAACATATTCCGGACTCAGCAGATGTTCACCTTCTAGGAGATAATTGAGATATTCGACGGTGGGTCGTGATTCAGGTCCTGTATTTAAAGCAACGTATGCAACGGCTGGTATCTGACGTCCGGAAAGATCCATGACTTCAAATTCCTGACGCTTGTATTGCTTTTCGGCAACACCTTCATAGCCATCCAAAGTCAAAAGCTCGGCCTCTTTGACAAAATATAAAATACCTTCAACCACATCTCCGGGAGAAACTTTAATGTTGGCTTTACCACCGTCATTAGATTGTTTGTTGAAAGCAAGCAGGTAATCCTGAAGGGTCACAGCGATGCGTGAAGGCCCCCAACCTAAGCGGTGGCGGATACGCCGTGCGCTCATGTTTGAGCCGTATGCAAAATAATGTCGCATTATTATTATATTTGTGAATGAAAAATAAAAACACAGCATGAGTAATAATTGAGATATTCGCAAGTTTTTTGCTTTCCTTCAAATTTTGTTCACATTTTCATGTTAGGCTAACAGTAGTATTTTGAAGATTGAGGAAAGTTGATGGTTTAGAAAAAAATTTTAAATATTAATTGTGATGCCGTTGACAGCTATTTAGATAAATGGAAATTATTACCGTACGATGATGAAAATTGGTTTGAGTTGGAAACTATTTGGGGTGTTGCTTTTGAACGCGGCAGTTATTGTTGGCGTGATGGCTGGTGCAATACATTTCAGTGTTTCCAGAAACTTTGAAGAATATGTGCGTGAATTTGACCGTGAACGTTTTGAGGCTGTTGCCGGTGTTTTGGAAGCAGAATACGCTGAGTCACAAAGCTGGAAGCTCAAAGGTCAATCACCTCAACGTTGGCTCAGGGGATTGGGTTTTCGGACTCCTTCGAGGTCCTATGAATTTTTACAACTTGGCTTTCCAGGTCCTGACATGATGATTTCTCCAGAATGGATTTTTCTGGGAAAGGGTTTAATGCAGGAGCACCAAATGATGAGACGACGACTTCCCCTCCGTAGACGAAACCATGATCCGCAAATTCGTCCTTCCCGTTCTTATTCGGCAAATAACCGAGGTGCAGGAGAAATGTTGATTTTAATGGACGCAGAGCAAAAGCCGCTTTGGGGTCCGAAGTTGAAGCGTAAACCTGATTTATTTAAAGCTCTGCGCCATCAGGGGCAAGTTGTCGGCTGGCTGGGTATGGTGACTGAGGGGGCAATGGAGCAGTCACGACATGCACACTTTTTGAAACAGCAGCAGCGGATGTTAAAAATTCTAGCTGTTGCTGCCGTTCTCACTGCGGCATTGATTGCTTTTTTACTTTCACGTTATCTGCTGCGTCCGGTACGAAAATTAACTGAAGGTACTCATGCAATCGGAGAGAGACGTTTTGATACTCGTGTGAAAATCAATTCGTCTGATGAGTTTGGTCAACTGGCTGCTGATTTTAACGCAATGGCAAAAACTTTGGATTCTTTTGAACAACAACGCCAACAATGGATTTCAGATATTTCACATGAACTTGGGACTCCTCTATCAGTCTTACGTGGAGAAATAGAAGCAATGCAGGACGGTATTCGAGAACCAAATCCGGAACGTTTTGAATCACTTCATGCAGAAGTATTGCATTTAGCACGTATTGTGGATGATCTGAAATTGCTCAGCCGTGCAGAAGCAGGCCAGTTGAATTTATGTAAAGTGGAGCTGGATCCTGTTAAACTTCTTCAACAAGCTCTGGAACAATATGCGGATCGTCTGGCGGAAAGTGGTATCACTATTCAAAACCAGTTATCGCAGCAATCCGGAAAAACCGCGATGGTTGATCCGGATCGTCTCAGGCAAGTGTTCCTGAACTTGCTGGAAAACGTGGTACGTTATGTTAACTCTCCTGCTGCTTTGACAGCACGGAGCAAAATTACGGAGGATAGTTTAACGCTGATTTTGGAAGACTCTGGTCAGGGTGTGCCGGAAGAAGCGTTGACTAGCCTGTTTGATCGTTTTTACCGGACAGACATTTCCAGGAATCGTGAAACAGGTGGAAGTGGACTTGGACTCGCGATTTGTAAAAATTTGATTGAAGCTCACGGAGGCAGCATTCATGCGGAATCGGTTGAACCTCATGGTTTGCGTATGGTGATTAATATAGAAACTACAGTAGACTCTGAATAAAAATGGATAAAATACTTATTGTTGAAGATGAAAAAAAAATTGC
>Ga0302118_10001841_pt1 | contig 10542 bp, 8 predicted proteins | sample AG5_331_MG_FD_203126 | JGI IMG/M metagenome (GOLD analysis project Ga0302118, IMG submission 203126) | Marine microbial communities from Western Arctic Ocean, Canada - AG5_33.1 | ecosystem: Environmental > Aquatic > Marine > Oceanic | place: Canada: Western Arctic Ocean | collected 2017-10-01 | reverse complement strand
GGGGTCGACAGCGGCTGAATATGATATTGCAAATTCGGAGTCTCACGGTTCTCGTCGGATTTCGCGAAAGCGCCAAGCTGGCTCGGCGCCATGGTCATCGGCCCGCGTTTCATCAAAAAATATTCCAGCCCCATGCCAATCCGGCCGATCAGACTGTTGGCCCGCAAGTTCAGTGTTTTCGTGTTCTTGACCTTGAAGACCAGCCGCATCTGCAGATGATCCTGAAGGTTCTCGCCAACCCCGGGGATATCCGCCACCAAGGGGACGCCATGGTCCTGCAACAACCCGCCGGAACCGACCCCGGACAGCTGCAGCAGCTGCGGAGAACCGATCGCGCCGGCGGCCAACACCAATTCGCCGACAATCGTCGCCCTGGCCGGTTCATCATCATGCCAGAGCGCGATACCGCTGACTCTCTTGCCGTCAAAGTAAATCTGACGAACAAGCGCCTTGGTCAGCACCGTCAGGTTCGGCCGCGAGGTTACCGGATGCAGGAAGGCGTCGGCGGCGCTCCAGCGCACACCGCGCTTCTGGTTTACCTCGAAATATCCGCAGCCCTCGTTGTTCCCACGGTTGAAATCATTGGTATTGGGGATCCCCGTCTGAGCGGCGGCGGCGCGAAACCCATCGAGGATCTCCCATGATAACCGCTGTTCCTCAACCCGCCACTCGCCGCCGGTGCCATGCAGCGTGTCACCGCCGGCGACATGATCCTCAGTTTGTTTGAAATACGGCAGCACATCGTCCCAACCCCAGCCGACATTGCCGAGCTGACGCCATTGGTCATAGTCGCGAGCCTGGCCGCGCATATAGATCATGCCGTTGATCGAAGAACACCCGCCCAGGACCTTGCCGCGCGGATAGCCCAGCACCCGACCGTTCAATCCCGCCGACGGTTCGGTCTCGAAACACCAGTCGGTGCGCGGATTGTTCAGGGTGAACAGATAGCCGACCGGCACCCGGATCCAGAAATAGTCATCCTTGCCACCAGCTTCGAGCAGCAGCACCCGGTTCTTCGGGTCAGCCGAGAGCCGGTTCGCTAACAAACACCCGGCGGTGCCGGCCCCAACCACCACATAGTCAAATGCTCCCAGATCCCGCCCCGCGCTATTCACCATGGTCGTCTCTCATAAAAAGCCGGCTACAAATCACCAGCATCATAGCGCCCTCTCGACGCAGGATCATCCCCCAGAGGGAAGCCGAGCCCGATGTGTCAGCCGCAAATCCATATAGGATCAGCGCCTCCTTCCATCTGGACGACCGGCGTTTGAGACCAAATTCCTCCACGAAGCCGGCCTTGCGCCATCACCCCCGATCGTTTTGGTCTCGATCGTTTTGGCCCCCATCAATCAGGTGCGTCATCACATCCTCGGGCGGCCCCGGCCTTGCCTTTCCCCCTGCCCTTGCGCGACGCTTCAACCAACAGCAACGGGAGACGTGCTATGGCCACGGTCAACACAGGTACCTCGCAGCCGGTCTATCTACCGGTCCGTAACGCATGGCTAGAGCGACGGACCGAAGAGATCTTGGAGCCGGATCTGCCGATCGTCGATCCGCATCACCACATCTGGGACCGGCCCGGCTGGCGCTACATGATTGATGATCTGGCCGCCGATCTCGGCAGCGGTCACAACATCGCAGCCACGGTTTTCGTACAATGCCGCTCAATGCACCGTGCCCATGGGCCGGAAGCGATGATGCCGGTTGGGGAAACCGAATTCGTCAACGGTGTCGCCGCCGTCGGCGCCAGCGGGCTCTACGGCGCTCAGCGCATGTGCGTCGGTATCGTCGGCCACGCCGACCTCACCTTGGGCACAGCGGTGCGCCCGGTGCTAGAGGCGCATATCATCGCCGGTGGCGGGAGGTTTCGCGGCATCCGCCACATCAGTTCCTGGGACGCTGACCCCGGGTTGATGAACCCTGGCTATTCGGTGCCGGAGGATCTCTTTTCTCAAACTGGCTTCCGCGCTGGTTTCGCCGAACTTGGCAAGCTCGACCTATCCTTCGACGCTTGGCTTTATCACCCTCAGATCCCGCAATTGACCGATCTCGCCCGCGCCTTTCCGGACACATCGATTATCCTCGATCATTGCGGTGGGCCGCTCGGTATCGCCGGGTACGCAGGCAAGGCCGACGCAGTTTTCGCCACCTGGAAATCGTCGATCCAAGAACTCGCGAGCTGCGACAACGTCACGGTGAAGACCGGCGGCCTCGGCATGCGGATCAACGGCTATGACTTCCACGAGCATGAGGACCCACCCAGTTCCGACCGGCTGGCCGAGGCTTGGCGACCGTATATCGACTCTTGCATCGAGACCTTTGGCGCCGACCGCTGCATGTTCGAGAGTAACTTTCCGGTCGACAAGGGCTCGTACAGCTATCCAGTCTACTGGAACGCCTGCAAAAAACTGGCAAGCGGCGCCAGCGACACCGAAAAGACCGATCTGTTCAGCGGCACGGCAGCACGGGTCTATCGGATCGAGGTGCCGTCCTGACCACCCCTAACGACCCAAACCACGGCGCCGGCCTAGCGTTGCTCGAAGCCCGGGTCCGTGCCGATCTCGCGCTGATCAGCCATCCAAGAATGCCATGGCTGACGCCGCGACCAGCGCCGGATGGGGGCGAGGCGTTTGATGTACTGATCGTCGGCGCCGGGCAGTCCGGTATCGCAACTGCTTTCGGGCTCAAGCGCTCCCGGGTGGACAATATCCTCATCGTCGATCGGGCGGACCGCGGCGCCGAGGGGCCGTGGCTCACTTATGCCCGCATGCCAACCCTGCGCAGCCCGAAAGATTATACCGGCCCGGACCTCGACATCCCGAGCCTGGCCTACCCGTCCTGGCATGTCGCCCGGTACGGCCAGGAGAGCTGGGACAACCTTCCGCTGATTCTCCGCGAGGACTGGGGCCTCTATCTGCTCTGGGTGCGCGACATGATCGGCCTTGAAGTTGAGAACGGCGCCGAAGTGATGTCGATCCAGCCGGCGGGAGACCTACTGGCGATAAACCTGCTGACACCGGCGAGTGGCGCCCGCCGGCTGGTCCATGCCCGCAAGATCGTACTCGCCACCGGCCAAGACGGGGTAGGAAGCTGGTGGATGCCGCCAGCGGTCGAAGCCTTGCCGCCCGAGAGGCGGGCGCACGCTGCCGACTATATTGATTTCGAGGCGCTGAAGGGCCGCCGGGTTGGGGTGCTCGGCGCTGGCGCCTCAGCTTTCGACAATGCCGGCGCGGCCTTAGAGGCGGGCGCGGCAGAGGTCATGCTGTTCAGCCGCCGGCAAAGCCCGCAGGTGATCCAGCCCTACCGTTGGCTGACCTTCAAGGGTTTCTTGAATCATCTCGGCGACCTGGAGGACAAGTGGCGCTGGCGGTTCATGCGCCGGATCCTCGGGCTGCGCGAGGGTTTCCCCCAGGAGACCTATGACCGCTGCGCACGGCACGACAATTTCCGGCTGATCGCCGGCGCGCCCTGGGACCAACTCGGCTTCGGCCCGGAGGGGATAAAGTTAGCCACCCCAAAGGGCGATTTCACCGTCGATTTCGTGATCTGTGGCACTGGCGTCGACATGGACTTTTCGCTACGCCCAGAGCTCGCCGCCTTCGCCGACAACATCGCGACTTGGACCGACAAATACACCCCGCCCGAGGCCGAACGTGAGGACCGCCTCGGCCGCTTCCCCTATCTCGCCGCGGATTTCACCTTCGTCGAGAAGCGGCCGGGCGAGACCCCGTGGATCCGCGGCATCCACCTTTTTTCCATCGCCTCGACCATGAGCTTTGGGCCGTCGGGCTCCTCGATCAACGCCATGACCACGGCGGTTCCCAAACTGGTTTCCGGAATCACCAGGGGGTTGTTCCAAGGCGATATCGAGGCACATTGGGCGTCGCTGCAGGCCTATGACACCCCGCAAGCGATCATTCCGGAGGCGGCGATGGAGTAGGGGGTATGGGACCGCCATGGTTGACATGCCCCCTAATCCGAGGGTCTTGCCGCTCATTACCCCGTTTCTCGATAACGCTCTCGATGAGGCGTCGCTGGTCCGATTGACCCGCCATTACGCAAACTAACCAATGGATGGCTTAGTCCTGGCCGGCACCACCGGTGGGAGCCTGACCCTGGACGACAGCAAACCGAGCGATTGTCTATCCTCAGCGCCGGGGCGCTGGCTGACGCGATGCTGCTCTATCTCGGCTTACCCGGCAGCGACACGGCCGAGCTGGCCGAGCAACTGGAGCGCATCGCCGGATGGCCGATCGACGGCTATCTGGTCACCTACCGGGCCGGCGTCAATCTCGCCAACGACACCCTTTTGAAGCTCGCCGAGCGCTACAACATCGTCGCGGCCAAGGATTGCTGTGCCTATCCCGCACAAAGTTCGAGCTGACCAGTACCAAGCCCGACGAGTTTTCGGTTTTGACCGGCGAGGAGGTGTTTTGTCATACCACCCTAGGCCAAGGCGCCGATAATGGTATCCTCGCCTCGACTCACATCCAGACCGCGACGTTCGCGCGGGTCAGAGTAGCGGTACTGGACGATGACCGGCAGACGGCGCTAGCCGAATGACGCGACCTGATCGGGCTGACAAAGCTTTTATTCCGGGAGCCCAATCCCGCCGCACTGAAGTATTGGCTGTGGCGAGAGGGCCTGATCGACAGCCCGGACGTCCGTCTGCCGTTGATGGACGCCAGTTCTGAATTGCGCGACTACCTCGATACGGTCATCGACCGCAACCGGGCACGCGCCGCAGAATAGGATCTGCCGCAAAAATTGCTGGGGCGCCAAACTGCTGGCGTTCCCGGCTCCGGCTTGTCTACAGTGCCGCCTTCACTCAATCACCCCCCAGCCTTGGAGTTCCAACATGTCCGTAACCCGCATCGAGAAAACCACCGGCCCCGGCCCGATCATGAGCCGCTGTGTCGTCAAGGGTGACATGGTCTTTGTCGCCGGCCTCACCGCCTCCGACCGGTCCGCCGATGTCACCGGCCAAACCCAGCAGATCGTCGACAAGATCGACGGCTTCCTGGCCCAGGCCGGTACTGACAAGTCAAAACTGCTGCAGGCTAATCTGTGGATCACCGACATGGCCAATTTCGGCGCCATGAACGCTGTCTGGAACGCCTGGGTCGACCCTGAGAACCCGCCGGTCCGGGCCTGTGTGCGGGCTGATCTGGCAGTGCCGGAGCTGTTGGTCGAGATTATGGTGACCGCGTATAAGTAAGCAAGAACAGCAACGGCGAATAGACCTTTAAGCGAATACGGCAGGCCGACCATGTCTCTCATGACAAGGGCCGCGCCCGCCCTGTTCGTGCTGCTATGGAGCTCTGCCTTCGTCGGCGCCAAATACGGCATGCCGTTCATCGAACCGCTGACCTTCATGTGTCTACGGTTCACTCTGGTGACGGCGATTTTCCTCGGTTTAAGCCTGATATTCCAGGCCAGCTGGCCCCGCAGTTGGGCCGAGGTCGGGCATATTGCGTTTGTTGGTTTGCTCGTGCAGGCGCTTTATCTGAGCGGCACCTTTATCGCCCTGTCCCGCGGCGCTCCCGCTGGTCTGGTTGCGCTGATTCTCGGACTACAGCCGGTGTTGACGGTGCTCATCGTCAGCGCCTTGCCCGGGGGCCGGGTCTCGATATTGCAGTGCCTCGGCGTGGCCCTGGGGTTTGCCGGCCTGATCTTGGTGCTCTGGAATAAACTCGACCTGGGAGAAGTCGACAACATCGCCATTATCCTGGTCGTAATCGGCGTCTGCCTGATCACCATCGGCACACTCTATCAGGGCCGATTCTGCGCCGGCATGGACATGCTTAGCGGCAATGTAATCCAAGCGGCGGTGGCGATGGTGGTGACCGGCCTTGGCGCCTGGAGCCTTGAGGAAATGCGGATCGATTGGGACGACCGCTTGATCTTGTCTCTAGGCTGGATGGTCATCGTCGTCTCGCTCGGCGCCCACACCCTGCTGCTGTTCCTGCTCCGAAGCAACCAGGCGACCAAAGTTGCGAGCCTGTTCTACCTGACCCCACCGACCGTCGCCGTCATGGCTTACTTCATGTTTGACGAACGGTTGACCGCCATGGCGCTGGCCGGCATGGCGGTTACGGTCGTCGGCGTGGCGATGGTCGTTCGGGGGAAGTGAGGGTTTGTTCCCCATGGAATTTCAGGCACCGTTACAATCGGACCGTTCGACCGCGTAGGAGCGCCGCACCGCCCAACCGGAACCACCACGACACCACCGCAAGCGATATCCGCACGTCACGCAAGGAAGGAACCCTTATGTCGGAACCATGGAACAAGTATGATCTGACCGCCGCCAGGACGCACGGACGCCCCGGTCGTGAGGTGCGGCCGACCAGCGTGACCATCGACTGCCACGCGCACATCTTCACCGATGCCGCCGCCGATTACGTCGCGACCCACATGAACGTCGCCCGCACGCCAACAATCAAGGGCGCGGTGGCCGAAACCGTCGCGTTGCAGAAAAAGCAAGGGGCCGATCGCACACCGCTGATGTTGCCCGGCGGAATGGACCGGCGGCTCGCTGACATGGAGAAGATGGGCTTGGACATGCAGTTGGTCATGCCGGCGCCCTATCAATGCTATTACGCAGTAGAGCCGGAAGTCGGCGTCAAGGCGGCGCGCATGGTGAACGAGGGGGTGGCCGAATATATCGTCAATCGAACGGACCGCTTCGCCGCGCTGGGCACGGTCGCGATGCAGGACGGCAAGGCCGCCGCCGACGAGCTTGAATATTGCATGACCGAGCTCGGCTTCCGGGGCGTGCAGATCCTGACCAACATCAATGGGCGCGAGATCTCCGATCCCGATACCGCGCCGTTTTGGAGAGCGGCAGAACGACTCGGCGCGGTCGTGTCGATCCATCCCGCCGGCTTTACCCAGGCCGAGCGGTTGAGCCGCTTCTATTTCAACAACGTCATCGGCAACCCGTTCGATACTAATCTGGCGCTGCATTATTTAATCTTCGACGGCGTGCTGGAACGGCATCCGAACCTGAAGGTGCTGGCGGTGCATGGCGGCGGCTATCTCGCAGCCTATTCCGGGCGCATCGACCATGCCTGGGGAGCCCGTTCCGATGCCCATGGCAACCTGCCGCACCCGCCGAGCACTTATCTGAAACGCGTTTGGGTCGACACTATCGTCTTCACCACCCATCAGCTGGAGGCATTGGTGAAAGTCTTCGGCGCCGAGCGAGTAATGATGGGCACCGACTACCCGTTCGACATGGGCGAGTACGACCCGATCGGCCATGTGGTCGAAACCGGCCTCGACGACAAGATGACGAAAGCTGTCGTCGGCGGTAACGCGGCAAAGCTGTTCCGCATGGGCGGGTAGGCACGGAACGGTCCCAAATTTGTCAGGAAGGTGGAAACTCACTTCCCTCGCCTCATGCCCGAGACAAGGAATTGATCAAAGGCGCACGTAGGTGTACGAGACCGAATGCACCTATTCTCGGTTGATCTCATCGCAGGCCCAGACACCGGCTAATATAAAATTTAGACCTATTAAATAACCGGAATAAGGTCTGGATATTCGACAATTTCGATGTCCGGTGGCGGGGCAATACGGACAATCTGTCATTTGTGAATTTTCCGCATCCTGAAATTCACCCCCACACTGCTATACGTACCCGCCCAAAGCCGCCAAACTCCCTCCAACACGTAAAACTTGGCGATGACGCTCACGCGAACATCGCTAAATCGACAGGGCGAGGAAGACATGGCGAAAAAATACAACATCCTGCTTTTGGGCGCATCCTATGGCTCGCTGCTAGCGACCAAGCTGATTCTGGCCGGCCACGACGCGAAATTGATCTGCCTACCTGCCGAGGCAGATTTGATCAATGCCGAGGGCACCTTGGTGCGGATGCCGGTCAAGGGGCGCGAGGGGTTGTTCGATATCAAGTCCGGCGACCTACCTGGCAACCTATCCGCCGGCGCCCCGGAATCGGTCACCGCTTCCGACTACGATCTCGCAGTCCTGGCCATGCAGGAACCCCAATACCGCTCCCCCGGCGTCAGAGCGCTGCTCGACGGGCTGTCCAAGGCCGGCGTGCCGCTGATGTCGATCATGAACATGCCGCCGTTGACCTACCTCAAGCGGATCAGCGGGCTCGACACCAGCGCCTACCGTGAGAGCTATGCCGACGCGACGGTTTGGGACAGCCTTGATCCTGATCTGATGACCTTGTGCAGTCCGGACCCGCAGGCGTTTCGCCCGCCGGACGAGCCGGTCAACGTACTCCAGGTACGGCTACCGACCAACTTCAAGTCGGCCCGCTTTGCCTCCGACGAACACACCGCGATGTTGCGGCAGATCGAGGCGGATATCGAAGCCGCACGCTATGACGCCGGCGACGGGCTGGTCGAACTACCGGTGAAACTGCGGGTCCATGACTCGATCTTCGTGCCGATGGCCAAGTGGTGCATGCTCTTGGCGGGCAATTATCGCTGTGTCCAAGCCGACGACATGCGTACGATCAAAGACGCCGTACACACCGATCTGGCGGAAACCAAAGCGGTCTACGATTGGGTCTCCGAGCTTTGCGTATCACTGGGTGCCGATCCGTCCGACATGGTGCCGTTCGAGAAATACGCGAACGCCGCGCAATCGCTGATCAGCCCGTCCTCGGCGGCCCGCGCGCTTGCCGCCGGCGCTCCAAATATCGAGCGTGTCGACCGTTTGGTGCAATCCATCGCCGCCGGCCGGGGCAAACAGTCCGACGCGGTCGACGCCACCGTCGCGCTGGTCGATGGCTGGATAGAACGCAACCGGGCCAAAGCTGGCTAAGGTGTGATCGGGTAATGCACGCCGCTTGATATGAACGCACCGGCCTCGCCAATCAGACTCTGGAAACCGGTGACATGCCGGCGCCCGAGGCCCCGCCAGGTAAGGCCCGCGTTCGTCTGCATGCCTCCGGCATCAACCCAGCGGATGTGAAACTGCGCTCCGGGTAATCGAATTATGGCTACGATTTCTCGTACGTTATCCCGCATAGCGACGGTGCCGGCATTGTTAACCAGGTTGGCGAGGGCGTGGACGCCTCCTGGATCAACAAACGTGTTGGCTATTCAATGACCAGCGCCTAGCCCGGACTTTCGGTACGGGCGCCGAGTGGGTCGCGCTCAATGCGCGCCTGGTCGTCTGACCGAAACGGGTCGGGCCCGATCCCTTTCGGTCGCACCACCAGTCCGGATTTCTCACCAGGCAGGGTGCATTTCCATCCCCCCTCCCGCAATCCCCTAAAACCTGCTACAACCCGCGCGACTCCCATAATTTGGCTGCAGCCATGCTCCCCGCGAAGGATATTTTCTCCTACCGCCCCTATTGGGCGCATCGTCTTGGCCCGGCCCCGTTCCTGCCGATGAGCAGAGAAGAGATGGATCTTCTGGGCTGGGATTCCTGCGACGTCATTCTGGTGACCGGCGATGCCTATGTCGATCACCCAAGCTTTGGCATGGCGGTGATCGGACGGGTCCTGGAGGCGCAGGGGTTTCGGGTTGGGATTATCGCCCAGCCGGACTGGACCTCAACCAAGGCCTTCAAGACATTAGGGCGGCCTAACCTGTATTTTGGGGTGACCAGCGGCAACATGGATTCCATGGTCAACCGCTATACTGCCGACCGCCGGCTGCGTCACAACGACAGCTATACCCCGAATGACGAGGGCGGCAAACGTCCGGACCGCTCGGTAATCGTCTACTCCCAGCGTTGCCGCGAGGCGTTCAAGGACGCGCCGATCGTCATCGGCGGGATCGAGGCTTCCTTGCGCCGGATAGCTCACTACGATTATTGGTCCGACAAGGTCCGGCGTTCGGTGCTGATGGATTCCAAGGCCGATCTATTGCTGTACGGCAACGCCGAGCGGGCGATTGTCGAGATCACCCATCGCGCCGCCAGGGGCGAATCTCCAGCCGATATGCGCGATGTGCGCGGGACCGCTTATGCCGCCAGCGGCGTCCCCGACGACTGGACCGAACTGGACCTCCACGATATCGACGACGAGAGCACCACCCTGCCCTCTCCACGCCGTACCGACGAGAAAACCATCATCCGTTTGCCATCCTATGAGACCGTCCGCGACGACCCCGCGACCTATGCCCATGCCTCGCGTCTGCTGCATATCGAAAGCAATCCTGGCAATGCCCGCCCGCTAATCCAAGAGCACGGCGACCGCGATGTCTGGTTAACCGCTCCACCGATCCCGCTGACCACGCCGGAGATGGACGGTGTCTTCGCCTTACCCTATGCAAGGGCCCCGCATCCTCACTATGGCGAGGCGCGGATCCCGGCCTGGGAAATGATCCGCTTCTCGGTCAACGTGATGCGCGGTTGCTTTGGCGGCTGTTCCTTCTGCTCGATCACCGAGCATGAGGGCCGGATCATCCAGAGTCGTTCCGAGGACTCGATCTTGAAGGAGATCGAGGATATCCGCGACAAGGTAAAAGGCTTCACCGGGGTGATCTCGGACGTTGGCGGGCCAACCGCGAACATGTACCGCATGGCCTGCAAGGACAAGGAGACCGAGGC
>Ga0302118_10001840_pt1 | contig 10544 bp, 8 predicted proteins | sample AG5_331_MG_FD_203126 | JGI IMG/M metagenome (GOLD analysis project Ga0302118, IMG submission 203126) | Marine microbial communities from Western Arctic Ocean, Canada - AG5_33.1 | ecosystem: Environmental > Aquatic > Marine > Oceanic | place: Canada: Western Arctic Ocean | collected 2017-10-01 | reverse complement strand
CAGCACGCTGCCGTCAAAGCTTGGATCGAGGCGGCGGATTCGTTCTGCGAGCGGAGGATGGGTGGCGAACATTGACTGCAGTCCGCCGCTCAGTCCCTTGCTGAAGAAGAGATGACTCGCCTGGGGTGCGGACGGGCTCACCAGGATCGAGCCCCCGTCGAACCCCGCGATCTTCTTGAGAGCGCCCGCGATGCCATCCGGATTCCGGGTGAATTGCACCGCCGATGCATCCGCGAGGAACTCTCGTTGGCGGCTGACCGACGCCTTGATGAGATTGCCAAAGAACGTCCCCATGAAGCCGACGATCATCAGCCCGAAGCCGGCCATCACAATTGCAGTGCCACTGTTGTCGCGGCCCCCGCGGCGGCCGCCAGCGAACATCGACGACCGGAGCAGGAAGTAGCCGATGATCCCGATCAGGAGAATGCCGTGGATGGTGCCCATCAATCGAATGTTGAGCCGCATGTCTCCGCTCAGGATGTGGCTGAATTCGTGCGCGATCACGCCCTGCAGTTCGTCGCGGTTTAGAAGGTGGATGGTGCCTCGCGTGATTCCGATGACCGCGTCGCTCGGTGTGAAACCTGCGGCGAACGCGTTGATGCCATCCTCGTCCGCAAGCAGATAGACTGGCGGTGCGGGCGTTCCACTTGCGATCGCCATCTCTTCGACGACGTTCAGGATCATGCGCGCTTCCGGATCGTTCGTATCCGTCGCGATCAGTTGGCCGCCGAGCGATTCGGCCACGACCGCACCGCCCCCCCGAAGCTGGAGGGTCTTGTACAGGCTACCGCCGGCGACGACTGCGAAGGTCGCAAGCACGACCTGGAAGAGCAGCTCAGGCTGCCAGTATTCGATGGGCATGGCGGCGACACGGCCGTACGCATCGGTCTTCTGTAGGTTCGCCAGGAACAGGGCAAGTCCGTAGAGGAGCGCCACAATGCCGACCACCGCGCAGCCGAACAAGAATACGAGTCGTGAAGTCTCACGGCGCGCCGCCTCTTGGTTTTCGAAGAATTGCGTAGACATTCGATTCTATCGATTGCTCAGGAAAACGAGATCTTTGGAGGTTCGGCGATTGCCTGACTATCGAACTCGAGCAACGATGCGTCGGTCGCGTGGCCAAACGTGCCCGCGAACAGAACAGCCGGGACACTCTGGCGGTAGGTGTTGTAGGCGGTCACGGCGTCGTTAAACGCCTGTCGGGCGAACGACACCTTGTTCTCGGTCGACGTGAGTTCCTCAGTGAGTTGCTGCATGTTCTGGCTCGCCTTCAGATCCGGATACGCTTCGGACAAAGCGAGTAAGCGTCCCATCGCGCCCCCGAGCACGCCTTCGGCCGCGCCGAGTTTCTTCATTGCGTCGGGATTGCTCGGATCTCCGGCTGCGTCGGACAGCCCGGATGCGGCCTGGTTGCGAGCATTAATGACGGCTTCGAGGGTTTCCCGTTCGTGGGCCATGTAGCCTTTGACGGTCTCGACGAGGCTCGGGATCAGATCGTGACGTCGCTTCAGCTGCACCTCGATCTGTGCAAATCCGTTTTCGTAGCGGTTCTTGAGCGCGACGAGCCGGTTGTAGATTCCGACGACGATCATCGCCACGACGACGACCACGACGACGATCACGATAAGTTCAGTCATGTTGTGTCCTTCTCAGGTGCGATGGGTGGCAGATCTGGATCTCGCGAAATCAGAGCATAGGTCATTCCATTTCTTTCGTAGTGTGTTCTCACAATACGTCCGAATGACGTTGATCGAGCAACGCAAGGATCGTCGAGGCTTGCAGCACGCCCTCTTCATCACGTCGAAGCAGCGGGGGGCCGAACACGCGTGGAAACGTCCGGCGATCTGCACGAAGTTGTCCCCGCGATTTCCTACGCATCCGAAGACTGTTTCGGCCTCCACTTGGTACTCGTCGAAAGCGATCTCCAGCGCTTTCATCGACATCATTGGCGATCGCTAGACGACTCGGATCGCCACTCGATGGCAGGCGTTGTTGAGGTAGCCCTTCGGATTCCAACCCGGGACGATCATCGGCTGCTGCCGCCCACGGTCATCCGTCGCCCTGGCCCATACTTCGAAGTAGCCGCGCTGTGGAAAGTGAACCGTACTTTTCCATTGCTGCCAGGCGAGACGGTTGGCGGGGTCGGATAGGTTTGCGCGAGTCCATGTCTGCCCGAAGTCGATCGACACGTGTACGGAGTCGACTACTTGATCGCCGGCCCATGCGAATCCGCCGACTGAGAGTGGCGCGCCGAGGGGATGGACCGCGCCAGACGGGAGGGACGTGACTAACGATTTTACGGGCATGGATTCGATGATGCACATGTCGGCATCGGGGACCGATTGGCCCGGAGCCACCGGATTGCAGGGCACTCGATAGGCCTTGCCTGTCATCTTCGCGCCGTCGTGAACACGGTCACGGACGTCGATGCGACGCAGCCATTTCCCTGAAACCGAACCCGGCCAACCTCCGCAAACCAAGCGCAAGGGGGCACCATGTAGCGCCGGAATCGCTTCCCCGTTCATCGCGAAGGCGATCAGGGTCTCGTCTTCGAGCGCCTTCTTGATTGGGACACCGCGAGAGATCACAACTTTGTCCGGATTGCCGCTCGCATGTAAATCCGCCCCCAAATAGCCGATATAGACCGCATCTTCGCGAATGCCACAGGAAGACAAAACGTCTTTCAGCCTAACGCCGGTCCATTCAGGGCAGCCGATCGCCCCGGTCGTCCACTGATTCCCTCGCGCGCGCGGTCGATATTCCGCTCGACCATTTCCGCCGCACTCGATCTGGAGTTGATAGCGATATGAAGGAAACTCGCGCCGGAGATCAGCAACGCTGAAGCTTCGCTTTTGCTGGATGGATTCTCCGCCAATCTCGAGGATCCACTCCGCGGGCGTTATTGCGACCGGCGGGATGCCGTTGTTGCGAACGAAAAGACGTGAGGCCGGCGTGACAAGATCATTGAGGAGATGCGGCGGCGTCTCCGCATTGAGCGGACGATCGTTGAGGATGACGAGGCCCGGTTCCTTTCCCTCGATGGCGAAGCTTTCGTTCGTTGCGGCGAACGCTGCGGGAATTAGCCCGGCTGGCATTCTTCCGGAAAAAGGAATGTTCAAGCCAATCGCCACACCGAGGGCCGAGATCCCAGCGCTTCGCAGAAAGCCTCGCCGGGTCCCCACATCGCTTCGTCGACCCCAGATTCGCTCATCCGCAGAGAGAGGATCCTCCCCGTAAAGTTCGAATAAGCCTCGTTCGAATCTACCGTGACTCATCCGCTCTCTCCTTCGGTCCGAAATGGAAGTGCAGGCGCAGGCGGTAGCAAGTGCGGTGCTAGGCCGGGGCGCCTGCCGTCATGATTGTCGCGATCAGGTCCGTACTCAGCGGCGAGGTAGTCGAGAATCTGCCTCTCGACACTGGCTTCGAGGCGCCAGAATCCCTGCTTGGCCTGCATCCAGCGAATGATCTCATGCCAGCCTGCCCACGTCGCACGGTTCTGTTGTACGAGTCGCCCCGAATGACATCCCGTACAGTTCGCAATGACTTGGTTTTTTCCGGGCGCCTCGCTGAAACCCGATGCGTCGAACCGCTTCACGGGCGTCGTCGGGTTCGTCGGGTTCGTCGATATCGTCGGGTTCGTCGTCTCGATCATGGTCGGCGTCGCCGGCTGCGCCACATCGCGAGCCGAGGACACAGTCCCGAAGCATCCCGTGATCAAAATGAGTACTACGAAAGAGAGGGATGCGATTCGTGTGCGTTGCGATGCCGAATACATGCCGGAAAGATAGGCTTTGCCGAACGATCGCACTATCAGATGTCGGCAGCTTTAGATCGCCTGCAACATCCTGAATCGGCTGACGGATCTTGGAATGCCAAAATTCCTCGCGATTGAAACCGGAGAGAAGTTGCAAAGTTGCGGAGCTGTTGCCAAATTCTAATTCATGCACAAATGCCTAGCCGGGTGCACAGCACCCGGCAGCACGCTTACGTCTTCCTCGCAACGGACTCGAATCCCTGCCTGCTCATATTGACGCAGTTCGCCGGAAGAATGGGGCAACAATCAGATCAATAAATTCACCAACGTTCCCGATAAGAGTGCGGAACTCACTACTTGTGTTTTGTACCCGCTGCAAGCCAAACAAGGGAACTCCATGACTTGTCGCCACCTGCAATTCACAACCGCTCTTCTTGTCGTGACACTCGCCCTTGCATCTCAATCGACCGCACAGGAGCAGGATGACGGCGACTCCGTACGCAGCACCCGACTCGGCCTCCTTGTGCCGCACGAAACTCGACGCGAGAAGCGACGAGCAGCAAAGGCGGGGGGCTGGGCATGGACGTTCGCTGGGTCCGCGGCCGCAGGATACGACTCGAACCTTCATCTTGCTCCGGGCAACGAAGTCAATAGTCGGGTAGTCGGTAGTGGGGTATTTGAGGCCGCGCTAAGAGCCGAGGTCCTTCACTACTTCAATCGTGATAGTCGGCTGGAGCTACGCGCAGAAGCAAATGCCGTTCCGTACACCGAGACCACTGAGGTGAACGACTACAACCAGAAGGTCTCCGCCTTCTACGGTCAACGACTCAGTGAAAATTTCAAGTTTCTGCTCAGTGCCGACATATCACACAAAAATGATAACGCTACTTTCATCAACGGAGAGCAACTCGATCGCGATTTTGAATCGTGGAACTATCAGGCTCGCCCCACTCTCTCATACCGATTCCATTCGGATCACAAGTTACGCATTCAGTACCGGGTGAAGTACAAAGATTATGTCGAAACCCCTAGTCTAAACTCTCTCGACTGGCTCAGTCATGGCCCGAAAGTGTATTACGACTGGGACGTGCTCGACAAAGTAGAAATCGAGTTGTCCTATGCATTCAAGAGTCAGAACTATGATGAAGAAATAGCGAGCCTTTCGGACGGCACGGAAACCCCGTCGAACCCAGATGAAAGGCACTTCTTCCACGATCTTCAAGCAGGCGTATCGTGGGAAGCCTTCGACTGGTTAAAACTCAACGTCACGGGCGGCTTCAAGCGCAAGGACGATCAGTACCGTGATTTCGAGTCCTACAATAGTTTTATGGCGAAAACAGGCGCCACAATGGCGCTCGGAGCGTTCATGGTGAGCGCCGACATCAAGTTTCAACATCGCGACTACGACAATCGCCCGAACGATACTACCGGGAAGCTTATGTTCGACCGGGTCGACTTCGCACTGGCCGGCCGAACGCAGTTGACTCCGAGCATTGGCGTGTTTGCCGGCTACGATCTCCGTTGGCGCGATACGAACAAAAATGCTGGCACCTCGTATCGCAGCTACACCGCCCATCAAGTCATGATGGGCGTGGCGTGGGCGCATTGAAGGTCCAACCTTTCGCAGTGGGTTCTCAATCGTGAAATCCGTTTGGATCCCGATCGGGCTACTCCTGATTGTCGCGAACGTCCTCGTGGTTGGCCGGCTTTGGCGCGGCGGAGAGGAACTCTCTCGACTACGCCCAGAGACTCACTACCAAGTCAGTTTGCGAATGGAGACAGATCTTCATGGGCAGCCTGCCAGTATCCACACCTTTCTTCCCGTCGGCGATGAGATCCAGACTCTCACTTCCGAACGCATTGAGTCGCAGCACTTCGCCTATAAATTCGAATCTCAGGGCGAAGACCGTTCGGTTACTTGGCGAACAGATGACGTGACCGGGCATGAATCTATCCTCTACAGCGCAACCGTAGACGTTCGGAACACGCTCTACGATTTTAGTGAAAAAACACAGATGCCAGTCCACTTGCCCTCGGACGTTGCCCCATTTCTTGCTGCCAGCGAGACCATCCAATCAGATGCCCCCGAAATTCGTGATCATGCCGCCGCGTTGTTGATTGACATCGACGAGACATCAACTCCAATGCGCGTTCGGAAGCTCTATGACTTTGTCCATCTCGAGATCGTAGGAAGCGACTATGAAAACACACTCGATGCTGTAACAACGCTGCGTTGGCGCGAGGCTTTCTGCGGTGGCCAATCGCGGCTGCTCATTGCACTGCTCCGGGCAAGCAACATACCCGCCCGCCTTGTCGGAGGCTTAATTCTCAACCGCGGGGTCAAACGGACAACACATGTCTGGGTTCAAGCCTGGATCAACGGCGTCTGGGTCCCAATGGACCCTCTGAATGGCTACTTCGCAGAGCGACCAGGACACTACCTAGTTCTCTACCACGGCGACAAAGCACTTTTCTCGCGAACGAGCAACGTCAACTTCCAGTACTCGTTCGATGTTCGTCCAGTCCGCGCCGCACCCGACGAACATCTCCATACTCCGAGCGAATTGCTCGATGAGTACGGAATCTGGAATAGCTTTCGTACCGCCGGCGTGTCCCTCAACCTGCTGCGGGTCATTCTATTACTGCCCGTCGGCGTTCTCATCGTGATTTTCTTTCGCAGCGTCATTGGGTTTACGACTTTTGGGACCTTTCATCCAGCATTGCTGGCGGTCGCTTTTCGAGAGAGCGGCCTCGCTTGGGGCATCGCACTGTACGTAATCATTTTGGGTGCGGGATTGATTGTTCGGGCACTGCTCGACCGCATCACGCTTCTTCATACACCTCGTCTGGCGTTGAGCTTACTATTGGTTGTCGCAATCATTCTGGCTGTAACGCTGATCTCCGTAGCATTTGGAAATCAAGCGCCTGCAAATATCAGTATGTTCCCGATCGCCATTCTCGCGATTACCATTGAAAGTTCGTTCACTCGCTGGAGCGAAGTCGGCGCCAAACGGGCAGCGTTAATTTTCCTTCAGACGTTGATCGTGATTTCGGTCGTGTACCTTTTCCTCGACCTCCATGCGATTCAAACGTTGATTTTCACGTTCCCGGAAGTCTTGCTCGTTGTCGGAGCAGCCTTTCTCGGACTTGGGCGCTACCTCGGCATGCGCTGGTTCGAGTATTCGCGGTTTCGCTGGTTACTTACTGGCGAGCGGTCATGACTTCATTTCTTCAACGACTGCGCATTCGCTTAAGGGCCGACCACATCCTCGGCATGAATCGACGTAATTTGCAGTACATCCAAGCCAAGAATCCCAGAGCGCATTATCCCTTGGCCGACGACAAAATACTGGCCAAGAAGTTGATGGTTGATAGTGGTCTGCCCGTTCCGGAAACCATCGCGGTCGTCAACCGCCGAGATCAAATCGACACTCAGGTCCAGGCGCTGCATAACGTCGGCGGGTTTGTCGTGAAGCCGAGCCGTGGGTTCGGAGGTGCGGGTGTACTCGTCATCACACGATCCGAAGACGGGTTTCACAAGCCATCCGGCGACCGCCTCACCGATGCGGACCTACGCCTCCACATGGCCTCGATCCTAGCGGGGATGTTTGCACTCGATCATATCGAAGACGCAGTCTTGATCGAACGTCTCGTCCGTGACGATTCCGTACTCAGCAAGATTCATGGTGGAATCGGCGTGTCCGATCTCCGGATCATCGTGCAAGACGATGTGCCGGTGATGGCAATGCTACGTCTCCCGACACGCGCCTCGAACGGAACTGCGAACCTACACCAACACGGCATAGGGATTGGTGTCGATCTACAAACGGGCCGAACCACGCACGCGGTCCACGACGACCAACCAATCAATGCTCATCCCGATACTGGTGCGGCGCTGCACGGGATTGCGATACCAGGTTGGACGCGTTCAATTGAACTTGCAAAACAAATCAACACCGTATTCGGGATGGGTTACTTGGGTGCCGACATCGTGCTCGACGCCGATCAGGGGCCCGTCATTCTGGAGGTGAATGTGCGGCCGGGGCTTGCCATCCAACTCGCAAATCAGACTGGGCTACGCGCCGTACTTGAGGGGCGGCATTAGCATGTTGGCACAGCGTATTTTCATCTATTCGAACGTAACGTTGTCAATTGTGCTCGTGTTGGGTCTGATCGTGGCCGGAAAACTTTCTGTGGACAACGCACAATCCGTCGTTGTCCCGAAATCCTACGCTTGGTCGGCGCTCGGCGGCGAGTCCATTGATGCATTTTCGAATGATGGCGCAAAACTATCTTCGGACGCCCTTGACGTTGAAGAAGACGCAGGCCCACACCCGGCATCTATACAAGCACGTGGCTTAGTCGCCCTAGACCACGTGACCGACGCGATCTCCTTGCTCGAACTAGCAATTGATCGCGAGCCCCAAAACCCCGGACTGCGCAACGCACTCGGTAGTACGCTGCTGAAGGCGGACCGCAATGAAGACGCAGTCAAAAGCTTCGACAAAGCAATTTCGCTCAACAACAACGAACCGAAGTATCACTACAATCGGGCGACTTCGTTATTGCGCTCCAGTGACTTCCTCAACGCAATTCTTTCATTTCAAGATGCCCTAGCGCTGAGCCCATACCATTCACCTTCGCGATACAACATGGCCCTAGCCCATAGTGGTTCAGGAAATACCCAAGATGCGAAACGCGAATATCGGCAACTGATCGAAGAAGACCGCGGAGCTACAGGAGCAAGTGCGCGATTTAATCTTGGCGTCATTCTCATGCAAGAGGAGCGACTCGATGAAGCACTCGAACAGTTCGCGCTGCTGCTCCGGAGCCAACCAAGCCACGCTGACGCGCGTTTCAATCGCGCTCTAATTCTTAACCGTATTGGCTCGAAAGACGAAGCAAGCGAGCAGTATCGCCGACTTCTCGACGTGCGTCCTGAACACCTTCGAGCACGACTAAACCTCGCGGCTCTGTACATGAAGGATGGTGACTGCGACGCCGCAATCGTTCAACTCGATCAGCTAGTTGCGCGTTCACCGAATTACGCGCTCGCACATTACAATCTCGGCGTTTGTTCTCTGCGTAGGGAGCAACCCAAGAACGCCGTTCCTCATCTCATGAAGGCAACTTCCCTGGCACCCAAACTGGGTGAAGCGCACTATAACCTTGCCCTCGCATTTTCTCGGCTCGGCGACGTCAAAGCGGCTCTCGAACGCTATTCCGCTGCTGTCGAAACGTCTCCAGAAATTCCCAGCTACCACTACAATTACGCAATCGCACTAAGCGAGAATGGCCGACTGGATGACGCGATCACCGAATATCAAGCTGCTCTTCGCCTTGACACCGAGTACTTCGAAGCACGATACAACCTCGGCATTGTCCACTATCGAAACGGCGATTTCGACGCAGCACAACATGTGTTCGACAAGGCACTCAAGCAACGTCCCGATAGTTACGAGAGTGCATACAACCTAGGCTTGGCACTGTTGAAGTTGAACAACGAGAGCCGCGCCGAAACCATTCTACGCCGGGCTGTCGCCCTCGAAGAGACAACCGCGGCGTTTTACAACTTAGGACTCGCACTGGCACGACAAGACCGCCATACCGAGGCGAACACTCAATACGAGGCTGCGCTTCGAATTGACCCCAAACACGCTCGTTCGATCGAACGACTTGCAGAAGGAAATTCGGAACTCGGCAATCATGATGCGGCGCTCACAAGGCTGGAACAACTGAGCCGAATTCAACCTGACGATCCGACGGCACTCAAATCAGGGATCCGGCTTCTTCGCCTCAATCAATTTGCACTGGCAGAGCGATACCTCGAAATCGCCACCGGAAACCCTGGAAGCGTTTCAGCCCGATACAATCTCGGACTTGCGATTGCCCAGCAAGGAAGACTTGAGGAGGCGGCTTCGAGCTTCGCTGAAGTACTGATTCTCAAGCCGGACCACAGTCGTGCTCTCGAACGATTGGCCGAAACATCTATCGCGCTAGACGATCACGATCGTGCGATTACCGCTCTGAAACGGCTAGTCACTCTCATGCCCGATGACCCGACTGCGATCAATGCTGGCATTCGCGAGCTAACAGACGACAACTACCAAATCGCCACGCGATATTTCGAGGCCTCCGCAGCGGGAAGTCCTCGCTTGCGTGCGAGAAGCCTGGACTTGCTAGGCCGAACATTAAGCCGCGTGGATCCCGAGGCCGCTCTCGCGCATATACGCGCTGCTGTCACAGAGTTTCCAAACGACGAGGCGATCGCGGAACGACTTCGGCGGATCGAGTCCATCGTGGCGCGGCAGGCCCCTTAGGCATTCCAGCCCTCATCGTGACTCCTCTACTTCAGACCTAATCCTTGTCAGGCCACCCGAAATTCCAGCGCTTGTAGACTTCGCGCGAACGGGCGCATGGATTACAACGAATAGCGGCCACACGATCGCCTTTTGGAAAGCCACGGCACCAAAGAGCACCGGCGCCCCGGTCGGCGACGTCGAAGTGGCGTAGACGATCGCGCCAAAGCCTCCCGCGAAGAAGAGCCCGTACTTCACGCAGTAGAAGGCGCCCCCCGCGGAGAAAGTCGGCTGCACCTGCGATGCCCAGGTCCGGCACGAAACCGTACCCGCTCGAGAAAGGGCGCCCCAGCAAGCACCCGCGGTCGTAAGGGCGGTGGGCCTGCGGGTTGGACACGGTCCAGCAGGCATCGCACCCGCAAGGCCCCGGGAAACGCCGCTGGCGCGGCTATAAAAATTTCAGAAAGACTGGATCTTTTGTGGGAAAATGT
>Ga0302118_10001838_pt1 | contig 10558 bp, 10 predicted proteins | sample AG5_331_MG_FD_203126 | JGI IMG/M metagenome (GOLD analysis project Ga0302118, IMG submission 203126) | Marine microbial communities from Western Arctic Ocean, Canada - AG5_33.1 | ecosystem: Environmental > Aquatic > Marine > Oceanic | place: Canada: Western Arctic Ocean | collected 2017-10-01 | reverse complement strand
GATCTGGTCCGGTCGGGTCGTAATCAGAACTACTTGTAGAGTTTTGTGTCGCCCACAGACAGCCAGCACGATTCACCTTGGCATTTTCGTCAAGCCCGACCAGTTTGTCTCTGTGCTGAGCATCCTCTGTCTATGCTCTGGCATATCTACAGGCAATCAACCATCTATGGAAGAAATCTGATTCACGATATATCCAACATGGGGGTTTTGTTTGTTAGACCGCACTTGGGAGCAGTGCGAATCAGGAATTAGTGACGCGATCAATCAGTACATTGGCGTGTACGTATGATCGAATCAGAAGCCAAGAACTAAAGCAATATGAAAGCAAGTTGATGTAACACGCTAGTCAGCGTTTCAAACTTCAGAAAATAACGTCTGACGGTCACTCAGAATCGTAACCACTCTCACGCGTCCCGATTGCCCTCCCCAAGGAGGGAGGACCGAAGTAGGCAGATTGCCATTATGAGTACATTTCTCAGCGGAATCTTATGTGGGATCGAAAAGATTGGCGAGTATATTTTCGGCATAAAAAATGACCCCGAATTGCCCGGGGTCATTTTTGTATTTTAGATGGTAGCCCCGCGGAGAATCGAACTCCGGTCTCAGCCTTGAAAGGGCTGTGTCCTAACCGCTGGACGACGAGGCCGTACGTTGTGAGTAAGTTGCCTGTGGACACCACTCTTTTTTAGCACTAAATATCAGCATACCGCAGAGTGAGGGAAACGGCGATTTGTGAAAACCACTAATTTTGGTGGTTTTGTTAAAAGTGCCCGCTCAAATGAGAGGATTTAGGTGAGGGCGGAATTGTTTGCTAGTTAAGTTGTTTGATTACTCGGTTACTACGTGTACAAAGGGCGTTCTGATGTATCTAGACTCCAATTACGAAGAGCGTCAGTGTAAGCACTTAGTTGTGTTATTCACCAAAATGAAAACAAGGTGCCAAACCATGCTCTACGCGGCGTCGTTAACATAGCGAAACACCACTGTAATAGTTTCCGAAACTGCTCTCCAAGTCTAGATGTCAGTTCGGATTATTGACAATGAATTGGACTCAATTGAGCCTTGCAGCGGTTTCAAATATAAAAACGATTGCTGAGTACTAGAAGATCCAGACCGAGACGGCGCACGGTTCCTGAGAGTTCGATCCAGGCAAGAATGAAACTTGGGTCCCTGTATGCAATGAAGACCACTGACTCGAATCGGTCGTTGTGTTTGGCTATTTCGCAGTACTCGCAGGGCATTCGTTGGCGAGCGGGCATCTGGCGCATTGAGCGATTCGGGCTTTGCACATTTGGCGACCGTGTGTGATCAGCAACACATGCATATCGTAGCGATCGTCTTCAGGAATAAGTTGTTCCATGATTGGGTGTGCCTGATCGGCAGTGGTTTTATCGGCGATCAGTCCTAGTCGTTTTGATACTCGATGAATGTGAGTATCGACCGGAAATGCTGGCATACGTAGCGAAAACGCCATTACAACCGCTGCGGTTTTTGGTCCGACTCCTGGCAGTGATATGAACCATTGGCGAGTTTCTTCTAGCGGTCGTGCTGCAAGGAATTCGAGGTCAAAATGTCCGATTCGTTTGAGAATTTCTATGAGTATTTTCTGAATACGAACGGACTTTTGATTCGATAGCCCGCCGCGCTTTATAAGTGCGGCGACGTTCTCGGCTTCCGCTTCGATTACCTGACCCCAAGTTGGCAAGGATTTACGCAGTGTGTCGTACGCACGTTCGGCGTTGAGGTCGGAGGTGTTTTGAGTGAGGACGGTGAAAATAAGCTCGTCGATGGCGATCATTCGAGGTCGCCACTCGATTTGCCCGTAGACGGATTCGAGTCGTATTTTTACGAGTTCGGACGTGAGCGTGGGTTTGCGCTTTGCGGACCGTTTGGGAGACCGAGAAGGCATAGGTGCCTTAGTAGTTACGTGTCTGAACGTATTCGGCGAGCGAGAGCAGTGAGTCAAGCGACTCTGAAGCTGGAATACCTTCGAGCGAACGGACAGCTGAATCGATGTAGTCGCTGGCTACTTTGTGAGTCTGTTCAAGCGCACCTGAGCTTTTTATCGCTTCGACTGCTGCAGGCAGTAGATCGATCCGGGCTTCTTCTGGTGCGTTAAAGAGATCAAAAATTTCTTTGGAAGCGCCATTTTTAGCTGCAATGATCGCAGGGAGGGTGAGAATTCCTTCTCCGAGATCGTGACCAGCAGGTTTACCTAGTTCTTCACTGGTAGAACTGTAGTCGAGAAGATCGTCGTAGACTTGGTATGCCATGCCGATGCTGTAGCCGTAGTCACGGACGTTTTTGACAGATTTTTCGCCACCGCCACCGAGAACTGCCCCGCTTTCGGCGGCTGTACAGAACAGAGAAGCGGTCTTGTCGTAGATACGCTGCTTGTAGTCGTTGATTGGAACGCCGGAATGCCAAGCCGTGTAGATTTCGTTTAACTCACCGCGGGCAAGTTCGGTGATGGTTTCTGCGAACCGCCTGACGAGTCGAACGTTGTTGGTGTCGCAGACATACATTGCTGATGTGGCGAAAACGAAGTCGCCGATTAGCACAGCGACGTTTCGACCCCAGAGCTTGCTGGCTGTTTGGTGTCCACGTCTGGTGTCGGCATGATCAACAGTGTCATCGTGCACGAGCGTTGCGATGTGGAGCAGTTCGACAGCGGTTGCCATATTGATTGGCATTTCGCCTTTGCCTTGTCCGAAAAGTCGAGAGGCAAGAAGCGTTAATGCAGGTCGAACTCGTTTACCGGGAGTAGCGAGGACGTGTCCAAGCTGTGCATCAAGATCGACGGCCTGTTCCGGTGCGTTTTCTGGTGCACGATCGGCGATGGTCGCAATTTCGGCAATTACGGATTGTAAGTCGTCGGCGACTGGCTCGTAGATGCTTTCTTGTGTAATTGCTTCAACCATAGATGTTTAAAAGATCATTCCTGAATGAGCTGGGACTATGCGCCGGCGAGGCGGTTATTTTCTTCTTCGATTATCGAAACATCGAGCTTACGGAACAGCGGTTCTGGCTTCGCTATCTGTGTGCCCGGAACGATTTCTCTTCGTTTCCATCCATCCGCTAGAGTGTTTGAACCTTCAGCTGTTTCAGCACCAGCATTGAACAGCATACTGTGAATCTTGTCGGCAGAAGTTGGCAAGTACGGGTAGAACACTGTTCGTAGAGTAGAAATTATGTTCAATCCGACCCATAGCGTAGTGCCGGCTGCTTCTTTGTCGATTTTGACGACTTTCCACGGTTCTTTTGAATCGACGTATTGGTTGCCATGACGTGCCAGGCGCATTGCAGCGCGTAGACCGTCTCGGAAGCGTCGGCCATCAATGGCTTCTGAAACTTCCTTCAGGGCAAGGTCACATGCTTCGAGTACGGCTTTATCGTCGTCGTCCAGTTCGAAAGGAGTCGGTACAGCGTTGCCGAAGTTTCGAGTAGTGATCGTAATGATTCGGTGTACGAAGTTTCCGAACGTGGCGACAAGTTCATTGTTGTTCGCAGCGTGGAATCCTTCCCATGTGAATTCAGAGTCGGAGGTTTCCGGCATGATCGAAGCAAGGTAGTAACGCAGAGGGTCGGCTTCGTATCGTGACAGGAAGTCTGTGACCCAGATTGCGTTTCCGGTGCTCTTTGAGAATTCGAGTCCACCGATATTTAGATATTCGTTTGCGACGACATCGGTAGGAAGGTTGAGTCCGCCTTTTCCGAGCAGGATCGATGGCAGCATGATCGTGTGGAACGAGACGTTATCTTTGCCTTGGAAGTAGTACGACTCTCCGTCTGGATGGACCCAGAATTTCTTCCATTCGTCTGGCTTGCCTTGCTGTTCGCCCCAAGCTCGGGCTGCGGAAAGGTATCCCAGTACAGCTTCGAACCAAACGTAAATCCGCTTAGATTCCCAGCCTTCGAGGGGAACTTCTACGCCCCATTCTATGTCTCGAGTAATTGCTCGGTCGTGAAGACCTTCACGGAGCATTCCGAGCGTTTGGTTACGAACGTTGGGTCGCCACTCGTCTTTTCCAGTTACCCATTCTTCGAGCTGTTTCTGGAAATCACCCAGCTTGAGCATCTGGTGAGTTGTATCTTTGAACACGGGTGTTGAGCCATCGCGCTTGCTGCGGATGTTAATCAGATCAATCGGGTCGAGGGTTCGATTGCAGTTGTCACACTGGTCGCCTCGTGCGGATTCGTGTCCGCAGTAGGGGCAAGTGCCTTCAACGAATCGGTCTGAAAGGAATCGTTGCTCTGTCTCAGAGAACGGCATCGACTGAGTCGCCTCAACCAGATGGCCTTTTTCTCGGAGCGTGATAAATAGTTCCTGAACCACTTCGCTGTGCCGATCGGTATGCGTGTGCGTGTACAGATCGTAGGCGAACGACATGTCGGATAGCGCTTTGCTCCAAATCTCGTGATAGCGCATTGCTACTACTTCTGGAGCTACGCCTTCTTCGGCAGCTTTTAGGGCTGTCGGCGTGCCGTGCATGTCAGAACCAGAAACCATTGCGACTTCATTGCCGATGATTCGGTGGAATCGGGCGAAGATGTCGGCGGGAACTACCATGCCTGCGATGTGGCCGAGATGAGGTTCGCCGTTTACATACGGCCAAGCGACGGCGACAAGAATTTTGCGGGGCAAGTGAGATTTCCGGTTTACTGCTAGTGGAGTCGCGACGGTAACTTTTTTTTCAGTGCCGTAGAAGATTTCATACTGGAATTCATTATAGCTATGGTCGACTTGTAATCAGCGTTGATTTGTGATGATTACTTTGGGAGCAAGATTAGTCATATGTGCCGGAACTATTCTTTGCCGAGGGATAGCCGATAAACTCGTTTTTTCGGTGCCCCGGTGAGTTCGACTGTCTGGTCGACGAGTGTTCGCCCGGTTAGGCCTTCTGATTTTAGATTAGCTAGGGCTTCTGATATTTCACCGTCAGACATTTCGGCTGGCGCTGTGTCGCCTGCACCTTCGATTACGATGACGAATTCACCACGAAATTCTTTGAAATGATTGATTGATTCGCTGGCGGTGCCGCGGAATGTTTCTTCGTATAGCTTTGTAAGTTCACGGCAGATAACAAGTTTGCGGTCAGGAAAAACTTCGTTGATATTTCCTAGTGTCGCCTTGATTCGGTGTGGTGATTCGTACGCGACTATCGGACCGGGTTCGGTGTATATGCCTTTGAGGGTGTTTACTTGTTCGGGCTTTTTTCGCGGGAGGAATCCCAAGAATAGGAATCGATCAAACGACCAGCCTGTAATTGATAGAGCTGCGACTGTTGCCGATGGCCCAGGAAGTGGGATGACATTGTGACCGGCATCTATTGCTGCTTTTACAAGTGCTGAACCGGGATCGCTTATTCCGGGCGTGCCAGCATCGCTTACTACTGCCATGTCAGCAGATTCGAGTTTCGAAACGAGCGCATAGAGTCGTTCAGGCGAGGTGTGTTCGTGGAGACTTTCGAGTTGTGGTGAGATACCCAGATGACTCATGAGTTTTCGCGTAACTCGGGTATCTTCAGCGGCGACCACTGGTACGGAGGATAGTTTTTCGATAGCGCGTGATGTTAGATCGGAAAGGTTTCCAATCGGGGTTGCCACGACGTAGAGGGTGGACACTGTTTAGCTTTTGGCGTTGGCGGAATCTAATATTTTGTCGATTGCCGCATCGTGCTGATCGTCGGCATGGTAAGAACTGCGAACGAGTGGCCCTGAGGCGACGTGCTTGAAGCCCATTTCAAGTCCTGCCTGTTCGAGTTCCTTGAACTCTTCTGGGCGGTAAAAACGGATGATCGGGTGATGTCGCTTCGATGGGCGCAAGTACTGGCCAATTGTAAGGAGATCGGTTCCGACGTCTCGAAGATCCTGCATTGTTTCGAGAAGTTCGGGCTTGGTTTCACCGAGTCCGACCATCATGCCTGACTTAGATGGCATGAACCGGTTGATCTCTTTTACGCGCTTAAGAAGTTCGAGCGAGAGATCATAGTTTCCTCTCGGGCGAACCTTTTTGAATACACGTCGAGTCGTTTCGATGTTGTGGTTCAGGACGTGAGGTCCTGCGTTTACAACACGTTCGAGAGATTCGAGTTCGCCTTCAAAGTCAGGAATAAGCACTTCGATTTTGCAATCGGGCGTAGTTCGTCGAACTTGAGTGATCGTATCGGCGAACACGCCTGATCCGTAGTCAGGCAAATCGTCACGATCAACCGAGGTGATCACGGCGTAGCTTAGCTCCATCTGTTTGACGGTTGATGCGACACGGATCGGCTCAGCCAGATCAACGGTTCCGGGCCATCCGGTTTTTACGTTGCAGTAAGAGCAGGCTCGTGTGCAGGTGTCGCCGAGGATCATGAACGTAGCAGTACCGCGATCCCAGCATTCGCCGATGTTCGGGCAGGCTGCTTCTTCGCAGACTGTGTTCAGACTGGCGCCTTTGATTTTCTTTCGAATTTCAAGGAAGTTTTCGCCGCCTGGGGCTTTCACTTTGAACCAATCGGGCAGTCGTCGCTCGACGGTTGGAGATCCTGTATTTTCTGACTTAGAAACCAAAGATTTATATTCGTTTTGAATCGTATGCATGGAGCATATGGTCGATACCATCTCCCCAACTGAGCCTTAACAAGTTCAGAATAACAGATAGGGTAATTTTTTCGGCGACGGATTTTTTCGTTATATGCCCTTTGAAAGACGATAAAGGCACTAATTTCTGAATGGTAAAGCGCAAGCGACGACAACGCTACTACGGTCCGGATCTGACAGAACACATCGATTTGAACCCTGGCGATAAATTCGAGATTACCCTCGGCGAGATCAACGATGCTGGCGATACTGTCAGCGAGATCCATGGCGCCCCCGTAGTTGTTTCGGGCGGCCTTCCCGGTGAAGTCGTTATCGCTGAAGTACAGAAGAAATTTCCTGAACGTATCGCAGCGATAGTTGCTCAAGTACTAGAACCACATGCCGAGCGAGTTGAGGTTGAGTGCAAATATTTTCTCGCTTGCAGCGGTTGTCAGTGGCAGCACGTTTCGTACGGTCATCAGCTACATCTGAAGCGAGAACGAGTTCAACGCGAGATTGATAAGTACGAAGCGCTTTTTGGATTAGAAGTTGATTTGACTGTCGAGAGCGAGAAGCGACTTCGCTACCGGAATCACGGTCGATTCACAATTGGTAAGTACGAAGATGCCGGGCAAGTGGGCTACAAAAACGCTGTAACGCGCCAGTTCGTGCGCATCGAAGAGTGCTTGCTGATGGATCAGAAGGTCAACGATACGATTGCGCTCGTTCAGGATAAGATGGACGGTCAATCTCAGATGTCGATTAGAGTCGGTGTGAATACTGATTCAATGCTCGTTCAGCCAAAGATGGAAATTCCTGGTCTCGAACTAACCACTGGTGTTCAACACTATAAAGAAGAGGTCAGAGGATCTTGCTTCACCGTCGCTGCTTCATCGTTCTTCCAAGTGAATACTGGGCAACTTTCGCGAGCTGTCGACGAAGTGCGTGAGCTGCTTGATTTACAAGGCAGTGAAGTTATGGTCGATGCTTACTGTGGTGTCGGCGTGTTCGCTGTTTTGATGTCTCCTTATGTAAAGCGCGTGATCGGTATAGAAGAGTCTGCATCGGCGATCGAAGATGCTGGTAAGAACATGAACGGCGTTACGAACGTGGATTTCATCGAAGGTAAGACAGAGCACGTAATGGCAGATTGGCCATTGGATGACGATGTCGATGTGCTTTTGCTGGACCCACCACGAGTCGGTTGTCACCCTGACGTTTTGGAATCCGTGAAGAAACTCAAGCCAAAAAAAGTGTTGATGGTTTCTTGTGAACCGGCGGCTATGGCTCGTGATTTGGATCTGCTTTGTCAGAGCGGAATGTACAAGCTCGAAACCCTTAGACCTGTGGATATGTTCCCGCAGACACGTCACGTCGAAACGATCAGCATGCTCACATTGCAGGAATCGTAGGACTAAATCTTTGATTAGCTCGTCAAACACAAAGCTAGTGCTCGCCAGCGGTTCGCCGAGACGGGCGCAGATACTTGGCGAAGCTGGGGTGTCACTAGAAATCGTTCCGGCTGACATCGTTGAAGATACCGTGTTTGCAGCGGCGCTCGACGGCGAACTGAGCAGCGCTGTTCAGGCACTTGCATTGGCTAAGGCGAAATATATTGCTGAAAAACGAGCTAGTGAATATGTTTTAGGTGCCGATACGATAGTGGTTCTGGATGGCGAAGTTCTCGGTAAGCCGGGATCGTATGATGAGGCTGTTTTTATGCTTCGCAGACTGAATGATCGTTCACACGAGGTGATTACTGGTGTTGCGATCGTAAATTCTGCCGGAGAAACTCACACTAAACATATGAGCACTGCGGTGAAGTTTCGTAGGCTAGATGAAGACGAAATTGCGGAGTACGTTTCCTCAGAATCTCCGTTTGATAAGGCGGGTGGCTACGGGATACAGGACGAGTCGTTCGCTCCGGTTGCGAGTTACGATGAGTGTTATTTGAACGTTGTTGGACTACCTATGTGTGTAACGCGTCAACTACTTGTGTGTTCAGGATATGAATTTTCAGGTGCATTTAGCTGCGCTGGACACAACACGCCCAGTTCTATTGAACATCGAGAATCGGGGCTACAGTAATGAGCTTTTTTGGTCTCGGTGGTTTAGAGATAGTTCTTATTGGCGCAATTGCGTTATTCGTGCTTGGTCCCAAGCGATTGCTTGAAGGCATTCGTGATGGACGGAAGGTGTATGCCGACCTGAAGAGACAGCGAGATACGTTGCAGTCGTTGATCACTGAGGCGATTGATATTGAAGATCTCAAAGAGAAGATCGACGCTGACGGAATCAATGACGCTGTGAAGTCACTTGAAGACGATCTTAAGATTGATAAAGTTGCGGATGACATGCCCAGATCGAACTCTGTTGTCGATAAGTCGGTACCACGAGATTGGAAAATTAGTGTGCCACCGATTCAGGTCGATTCTGAATTATGGGACGCAATTCCTGATTTGAACATTTCTGGTAGTGACGTCGATGCTACTGATGACGGAGCAACTGATCTGGGGAAGAAGTCTGGCTCATCAGAGGCGTTTGATACTGAGGAGAGTGCGGGGCAGACCTCAGAAGACAGGAATAATCAGGTGAAGTCGTGAGTGACAATGCCATGTCGGTTTTGGCTCATATTAATGAGCTGAAACGTAGGCTTTTCAGGGTCGCCATCGTTGCTGTCATTTTTATTGCCGTAGCTATCGTTAATTTCCGATGGATTTTCAACGAATTTACGGCTAAGGCGCGTGAACTGATTGAATCTGCCGGTGGTGACATTATTCAGCTAACGCTCACCGAGGCGTGGGTCGCGGCCGCGAAATTGGCGATTATGGCGGGAATGACCGCAGCGTTGCCGTACTTGTTATGGGAAATGTCGAGATTCTTTCAACCGGGGCTGAAATCGAACGAGCGGAAGTACATTTACCTTTTAATACCAGGTGCGCTGATTTCGTTCGCCATTGGTGCGACGTTCGCTTATTTGGTTTTGATTCCGAGATTGTTCGAGTTCATGCTGGGGTTTCAGGGAACTCTTGCAGTACCTACGATCACGGCTGCATCGATCGTTTCGATGACAGTTGGGATAGTTTTCTGGCTAGGAACAATTTTTGAGCTACCGGTTGTGATGTTCCTATTGGCGAAAATCGGCATTGTGAAATCAAAATGGCTGATTGGAAAGATTCGCTGGATGATTCTAGTGGCGTTTGTGTTCGGAGCTGCCGTAACTCCAACTGATCCATTGTCTCAAGTGATCGTAGCTGTCCCTGTTATGGGGTTATTCGGCATCGGCATCGGTCTAGTGAAGTTGGCCGAACGCGGACGCGACAACTAAACACAGCTATCAGTGGGCTGCTGTGGCTTTCGCCCAGTGCGAATCGTTTGCTCTCCAGCGATGACCCGATTATATGGACTTGGTGTCGTCGTTATCGTCTGAGTCTGCATCGGACTTTTTGTCCTTTGAGTCGATGGCAGACTTGAATTCGTTGATTGCCTGACCCATGCCTTTGCCGACCTGTGGTAGTTTGCCAACTCCGAAAAGGAGTAGGACAATCACGAGGATGATGACGACTTGGAGAGGACCGAATTGCGAAAACAAGGATAGAGCTCCGGGTTGTCCGAAAAAAATGTTGAGCCTGTTGATCTGGACCTAAGTCCTATTCGAAGTATACGCCGAGAGGCTCCACGCGACGAATGACCGCGCGGGTTTTATTCAGCGTTATGCTCCATATTCGCCAAACGCAGTAGAACCTGAAACGAGACTAACCGAGGTAGCGCCAGACGGCGACTACTCGGCTTAATACTTCGATATCACTGGATGCGAACATCATTGCTTCCATTTGAGAGTTTGCTGGCTCTAGCCGAGTTCGTGCACCTTCAGAGTAGAAGTGTTTGAGCGTGGTCGTGTTGTCGGACTTGATTCGGACTGCCGCCATTTGACCGTTTCGAACAGAAGATGCCTGTTCCATGATGACGAGATCGCCATCGGAAATCAGGGCGT
>Ga0302118_10001835_pt1 | contig 10561 bp, 8 predicted proteins | sample AG5_331_MG_FD_203126 | JGI IMG/M metagenome (GOLD analysis project Ga0302118, IMG submission 203126) | Marine microbial communities from Western Arctic Ocean, Canada - AG5_33.1 | ecosystem: Environmental > Aquatic > Marine > Oceanic | place: Canada: Western Arctic Ocean | collected 2017-10-01 | reverse complement strand
GCACCAACATCCGCCGCCTTGAGGGCGCGCTGATTCGCGTGTCCTCCTACCAATCCCTCACCGGCAAACCGGTGACTCCCAACACCGTCGAGAGTCTGCTCAAGGACGTGTTGCACGAGGAGGGGCGAACGGTCATTTCCATCGATAACATCCAGAAACGTGTTGCCGAGCATTACGACATCCGCTTTGCCGACATGACCAGCCGGCGCCGGCCGGAGAATATCGCCTTCCCTCGCCAGATCGCCATGTATCTGGCCCGCGAGATGACCGGCAAATCCCTCAACTCCATCGGCGAGGCATTCGGCGGGCGCGACCACGGCACCGTGCTGCACGCTTGCCGCCTTGTGCGCGACCGCATGGAACAGAAAATCGACGTGCGACAGGCCGTCCGGTACCTTGAAGGCCAACTTGGCCGCTAATCCGCCGCCGCTTGACCAAGCGGCACCTCGAAAAAATTCGCCGAGCGGCCCATGACACTCGCCGGGACTCCTAACGCCTCTTTCAGCGCGACGTCACGATCCCACGGATTCCCGATCGCCCCGATCGACTGCATCTGTTTGCGCGTCAGGTTTAGCGGGTAAAACCACGGCGACACCACGGCGGTATTGATGAGCGGAAAATCCGAACCGTAAAGCAGCCGTCCCTCGAGCCGTTTCTCGGTGATGGCCTGCCGCAAGTATCCCAATTTGTTGACCTGCGTCATGCTTGAGATGTCCGTGTAAAGATTCGGATAATCACCGAGCATCCCGATGAGCCGGTCGATGTCTTCCTTCCCCTCGTTTTCGCCAGTGGACGCCGCGTGAGCGACAATCACCTTCACCCCGAGCGAGAGCGGCAGCTTCAGCCGCACTGGGTCGGCCAGCTCATCCCGCGCGTGGGTGAATGAGCGCTCCTGCCCCGCGTGCGTCAGCAACGGCAAATCCAGCGCCACCATTTTTTTGTAAAACGGCTCGTGTACCGGGTCAGCAGGATCGATGAACTGGATCGACGGCAGCCACTTGACCAGCAGCGCCCCGTTATCCTTCGCCCACTGCAATCGCTCGATCGCGTCGGGCCGGTGGGGATTGATGCTCGCCCCAAAATACAGGTTTGGGTGCTTGACCGTCTCGGTGGCGACAAACTCGTTCGGAATGTAAAACTCCGTCCGCGAGCGGTCGAGTTGCCCGTTGGCATCCACCGCGCCGTCCATCGCGAGGACGATCGCCGCGCCGACCCGCCGGCTCTCCGCGATGCCCTTGGCCAAGCGCTCCATCAGCAACTGATCCCCCTTCTCCTCCACCTCGGCCACGGTCACCCCGAACGCTTTCATGTAGATTTTAAACCGGAAATTATTCCGCAGTTCCTTGGAAACAAAGCAGCCGCTGCCACCCGCGCCGATGCCGGCCACGTGACAGTGCATGTCGAGTATCAACCCATCATGCGGCTTGGCTAGCGGCAGGTACGGCCCGGAGAAAAAAACCTCCCGCAGCGCCAACAACAACAGCACGCCAACGCCCAGCCACTTGGCCAAACGCACGCAGCGGCAACACCATCGCCCGCGAGTCGGGCGTGGCTCATCCAGTTTTGTTTTCGTGTCCATTCGTCAATCCAAACTTGAGTTTCCCCCAGGCCAAACGCACCCTCAGGGCATGTCAGAGATAGCGGAATTCCTCCATCACGGCGCGGAACAGATCACACCGAAAATTCTCGAGGGAATCCACAAAAAACTTCCCGCCCTCAAGCTGGAGTTTGCCGAGATCGATGCGCCCAAGTTCCCCCACCTCGCCGAGCAACTCGAGTTTTTGGCGGACGTGGTCGAGGATTATGTCGAGGGAGCCGACGACACGCTGCCGTTGGTGGCCGTGGCCGAGGCAGCCTACGCATTGGTTTACGCCCACAGGCAGCTTGGCCTTATCCCGAATCATTTGCCACACATCGGCCACGCCGACGAGTCGTCGATCGTCCGGGCCATCCTCATTGAGAACGAGCGCGTACTCTCCGAATACGCCGAGCGGAATGACATCGACTGGGTCACTGTCAAGCCGTGATGAGCCCCTCGAGCGCCTCCGTAAATTCCCGGGCGTACCCGGCGTGATCCATCAGCGGCGATCGCTGCAGCCTCCCCCGCAAATCGCCACCCAGCTTGGCCAAGCGCCTCCGCCGCCTGCCCGGCCTCGGCTAGCGCGGTGCCAAGCAGTAGATGACCGTTGGCGTCGTCAGGGGATTGCTCGATACCGCGTCGGAGACTCGGCAACGACCCGGATGCTTCATCTCCACCGCGCACCGTCAAAGCTGTGTCTTGCGGGATATTTTCCAGATGCGCCGGTTGCTCCGGACGTAAAGCGCGCCGTTCGAGACAGCCGGCGAACACTGGATCATCTCGCCCAAGTCCATTTCGCCGGCGATGCGCCCCTCCGGCGCCGACAAATCCACCACCTGCGCCTTGCCCTCCTCGTTGAAGGCGTACAGGTGATTGTCCGCCACCACGGGCGAGCCGCCGAACGGCCCGTCGAGGCGCAGTTGCCAAAGCCGCTTGCCGCTGTCGGTATCACCGCACGTCAGCACGCCGGCGCTGTTCAGGCTGTAAACCCGGTCGTGATGCACGAGCGGGCTGGCCGTGTCCGGGCGCAGCCGCGACGAACGCCATTTCTGTTTAAACGACCTGCCGTCATCCGCCAACTCGAGCGCCGTCAAGCCGTGCGATGGCACGTAGAGGACTCCGCCGGCCAGCGCGCTCGACGGGATCGTCGATGCGCCGTCGGCGTAATGCCAGGCGACCTCGCCGTTTTTCGGGTCCACAGCATGGATGCCCCTGCCGGATTGCAGCAGCAGCATCTCCGCCCCCGACCCGATTTTTTGCACTGTGGCCGTGGTCCAGTTGGCTGACTTCGGACGATCCACCCTCCAAATGTTCACCCCGTTTTGTTTGTCGAGCCCGGCCGTGAACGACTCACTGTCGTTCTCCACCTGCGCGACCAGCACCCCGCCGGCGAGCACGAGCGACGACGCCATGCCGAGGCTGTTGCGAGCGTTCGGGTAATCCAGCGTCATGCCGCGAAGCCACTTGAGATTGCCGTCGAGGTCCAGGCAAAATAGGTCATTCGATGAAAAGATCGCGAACAGCAGCCGCCCATCCGTCACCGGCGTGGGGGCGGCGATGCTGGTTTTGTTGTGGCACATCGTGCTGCCCATCGCCCAAAACTGGCGCTGCCAAATCACCGAGCCATCGGCGGCGTTGAGGCAAATTATCTGCAACTGATCCTGCCGCGTGCCGCCGCTGGCAGTGACAAAAACGCGGTTGCCCACGACGAGCGGACTCGAGAGCCCCCGGCCCGGCAGGTCGATCCGCCACGCGATGTGCTTCTTCGCGTCAAGCGCGACCGGCAGCCCGACTTCATCCGAGATGCCGTTGCCCAGTGGCCCGCGAAAGCCGGTCCAGTCGCCCGCCGCAGCACCGTTGGCCAAGGCGGCAAAAGTGAAAGTGAGTAAAAGTTTTTTCATGAGTGTTTGGTTATTGGGCAGCGACTTCACGATTCTTTTTTGCGACGGAATGAATCGCCGTGCCGGTCGCGTCGCACACGCGCAACTGGAACTGCCATTGCACTGTCCAATCCTCCACTTGCTCATTCTGGCAGGCCTTGATGAGAATCGTGTTTCCGCCCTTCTTCAACTGCACCGGCAGCCTGTACTGATCGATCCGCATGCCCCGGTGATACTCGTCGCGCCCAAAAACCAACTCGCCGTTGAGCCAGATCTTCCACGCGTTTTTGCAGCCAAGCCGCAGCTCGGCCGGCCGGTTGATGCCGGAGACGAACTCCGTCTGCGCATAGCCGGTGACCTCCTTGAGATCGCCGTAAGGCTTGTTGAAATCCACCATCCCGTACTCGTCGCTGGTCGAGTAAGGCTGCCACTTCACCTTGCCGGCCGTGCCGTCGTACGACGCCGACAAGTCCGCGTTTTTCTCCGGCCCGAACACCGACTCAAACCCGGCGCGATCCTTGTTTTGAAACGGGCCGGCCATTTGCCAGTCCACGAGAAAACCGAAGTGCCGCGTTAGGTTCACCTTGCGGCCAAGCTCGCGCAACGCGCCGGAGATGGACTTGATTTGGTCGAGATCGCGGGCGGCATCGAGCGATTGCCGGTACAGCAGTACGGCCGCCGGCTTGTTACCGGCCTTGGCCAAGCCCCCCGCCCGCCCAAGCAGACGGGCGACGGCTTCGCGGCGAAGATCCACACTAGGGTCGCCCAGCAAACCGGGGATGAGTAGCCCGGCCGCCTCGGCATCCACACGCCGAATCAGCTCGAAGGCCAGCGCGCGCGGCTTCGTGTCGTGACTCCTGTTCAGCAGAAATTCGCCCAGCTCAATCAGCGGCAGCGTGCCGCCCTTGGCCAAGGTGTTGCCGGCGATCACCTCGGCTGCGCCGCGGAGGTAGTTCGCCGCGAACGGGTTCGCCCCGTCCATCGCCGCAAGCAACGCCGGCAGCGTGTCGGCACCGCCCTTACCCAGGCGCTGCAGCGCCCGGCCGGCGGCAGTGTTGCCCTGCCCCTCGCCACCGACGGCGCGCAACGCCGCCACCGACTTGTCAAATTCATCCGCCAACGCCTGGCCAAGCGGGGCCAAGCCAAGCGCCGCCAACGCCACATACAAACAAGAAAGCTTCACGCGCAAAAAGCTACCGACGCCTCAGGCTAGACAAAAGCTTTTTGATAAAAGAAACGGGCAACTTTTGAAGCCCCAAAGGGGCGTCATGCGATAGCCCGGGGCAACGCCCAGGGAACCGCAGCGAGAACAAATTCAAGCCCTGAAAGGGCGGCATCCAGTTCAATCCCAAACATAGCGTTCATCAAATTGAATTCCGTATTTCCCAAGAGCCGCCGATATTCATCCTGAAATGAAACTTTGCGATGATGCTCTGCCTGATTGGTTATGTAAGCTTCCAGTGCTGATCGATGGGAGGGACTCACCGAGAAGATACCGTAACCCGTTTGCCAACTGAATTTGGAAAAGCGCTCCCCTTTCGTTTTTAGCCACTTGTACGATCCCGTCTTGAGTTCTTGAACCAACTTCGCTGGTGATATGGTGCGCGGATGGGTAATCAACAAATGGATGTGATCCGCAACCGATCCGGATTTGATTAAAGTTCCCTTGTGATCCTCAACGATACCTCCGATATAGGCATGGAGTTCATCGCGGATCTCGTCAACCAACCATGACTCTCTATTTTTCGTGGAGAAAACAAGATGAACAATGATTTTTGCGAAGGATTGGGACATGGAATGCCGCCCTTTCAGGGCTTTTTATGTGTTGGCCATTATTCCCGGGGCGTTGCCCCGGGCTTTCGCATGATGCCCCTTCAGGGCTATGTTGGCAGCTTCAGTTACTCTATTAGTAATACGCGCCGAAGAGGATCATCATCTCGTCGGTGCTACGCAGGCCGAAGGTGATGGTCTCATCCGTCCAGTTGTTGTAGGTGGTTTTCAGGCGGATTTTCTCGCCTCGTTTCACCACCAGCGGCGGGTCGAACTTCATCACCGGCGGATGCTTCCAGTCATAGGAAATATAGAGCAACTCCCCGTCTCTCTTGCCGCCGGCGATCTCCACGCGAAACTCGATGGTTTTCTCGTGCGAATGCGAGAAGAGCTGAAAAATGTTCATCGTCTCGGACGCACGAAAGTCAGCGGTCACCGTGGTCTCCCTGCCGGGTGGTAGGTCGATGTCGGTGTTGTTCATGTTGATGATCTTGGCCTCGTGCTTCACCGACGCCTTGTCGACGGTGTGCAGGTTCATGTACACCTCGCCGGTTGAGGGTTCGCCGGTGCGGTTGACGTAATGCGTGTTAAGATCGAGACCGGTCTGGGCCGGGAGCTTGAGCGCCACGCCCTCGGGGAATGCGTAGTCGAGGCGCGACGTCTGTGTGCCGGCGAAAAAGTCGTGGAACGCCATCGTCGCCAGCACCAGGGGATCGTCCTCGCCACTAGACAGGTGCAGGTCGCGGAGCTTGTTCGGCACGAACAACTGCTTGGCAAACGGGAAAAACGGGCGCGATGAATCGAGCAAGTAGCCGATGAAATGGTGACTGCCCGGCTTCATCTCGATCTGGACGCGGTTCACGTAAATCGGTTTCTGGTTGTTCAAATTCTTGTACATGAAAAATTCGCGCTCGAAGTTGGCCGGCACATCGAACGGCCCGACGTGCAGCTGGATGCCACTGTCCGGCTTGGGCATGGCCGTAAACGGTGGCGGCGTGTAGCGCTCAAGGTTGGCCAGGGCGGAGACCTTGGCCACGGTGCCGTGCTCCGGCGCGCCCTCGAGAATCCATTGCAGGATGAACTTCAGCTCGCCGTCGGTCAGCGGATCCATGCCCAGCGGCATCAGCGAGCCGTAGCCGGGGTGATCGTCGTAAAAATGCTGCCCTTCGGCGGTGTTGATTTTCTCCCACAGAAAACTTTTGCCGACGCTTGCCAGGCCCTCGGTGCCGACGAGTTCCAGCCCGTTGCCGAGCGCGTAAGTGTTGGCCGGCTTCCGGTTGACAAGCTGCCCGTAGGCGACATCCGGCGTGAGGAGGAGCTTCGACTGCTTGGCAAACGTCGTGCCCTCGCTGTGGCAACCGGCGCAGCTCGGGCCAAGGATGCGGTCGCGAATGATCCCCCACGTCGAGGGGCCGCCCTCGTAGCGCACGCGGTAAAAGCGACTCTTCGTCGACCCGCCCCCGTCCTGAAACACCGTCTCCTCGTCGGTCGCCTTCAGCAGTTCGACATCGTGCCACTGCTTCAGGTCGGTGGAGCTTTCCACGTGAAACCCGTCACCGAGAAACCGGGTGAAGTAGTTCACAGCAGGGCCATCGACGCTGAACTGAAACTGCCCCCCTTGGCCAAGCCCCTTGGGCTTCAGCGCAAACTCCAGTCCGCCGCTGTCGTGACCCTCACCATGTCCGTGCTCGCCATGCGCCGTCCCAACCCAGGCCGACCCGGCCACAACCACCATTCCCAATATTCTAATAACTCTCATTATATTCAAAAGACAACATACACCCGGAGGCAGGGCAAAGTTACGCGCCCTCGTCCTTTTCGGCGCGGGACGTTTTAGTGCCGCCCACGCGGGTGGTCGGGTCGACTTCGAAATCCAGCCGCACCAGCCTCCGCGACTGGTCCTCACTCGGCGCGCTGGCCGGCACCGCTTGCAACTGCTTCATTCCCGCCGGGAAATAGATCAGGAACGTCGCGCCGGTGCACACCGTCGCCGCGAGGCACCACCAGAATAGCCAGTCGTACTCGAGGCCAAACTGATCCCTCTCGCCCAGCACCCCCCAGGCCACGACGAACATCTGCAGCACAGTGGCGCATTTGCTGATGAAGTGCGGCTGGATCTTCATCTTGCCGCACCAATGCGTGATCACGAAAAAACCCAGCAGCAAAAACAGGTCGCGCCCAAACACCACTCCGATCATCCAGACCGGTAATTGCGGAAGATGGTCGCTTGAAAAACTCAGCACCACCAAGCCGGATACCAGCAGCAACTTGTCCGCCATCGGGTCGAGAAAGGCACCCAGCTCACTGCGCTGCTTGAAACGCCGCGCGATGTAGCCGTCCACCCCGTCGCTGATCGCCGCCACCAGATACGCCACCACCGCCGTCCACCAACTCAGCTCCGTGCCCGTGTCGGCGAAATCCAGCAGGGAAATCACAAACACCGGCACCAGCATCAGCCGGAATATCGAGATGTAATTTGGGATCGTCATCAGTCACGCGGCTCGCCAAGTGGCGCTTGGGGTTTAAGTCAACGCGCCTCTCACCACATTGCCGTGAACGTCGGTCAGGCGGAAGTAGCGGCCCTGATACTTGAACGTCAACCGTTCGTGGTCAATGCCGAGCAAGTGCAGCAGCGTCGCGTGAAAGTCGTGCACGTGGACGCCGTCCTTGACGACGTTGTAGCCGTAGTCGTCGGTCTGCCCGACGACGGTGCCGCCCTTCGCGCCGCCGCCAGCCATCCACAGCGAGAAGCAGCGGCCATGGTGATCACGCCCAAAGTTATCCTTACCCAGCGTGCCTTGGCAGTAGTTGGTGCGGCCAAACTCGCCACCCCAAATCACCAGCGTGTCGTCGAGCATCCCGCGCTGCTTGAGGTCGCGAACGAGCGCGGCGGATGGCTGGTCGGTCTCGCGGGCCTGCGTCCGCAGGCCGCCCGGCAGGCCGCCGTGCTGATCCCAGCCGGGATGGTAAAGCTGGATAAATCGCACACCGCGCTCGGCCAGGCGTCGCGCCTGCAGGCAGTTCGCGGCAAAGGTGCCTGGGTTTTTCACATCGTCGCCGTACTCGCGCAGCACGTGCTCCGGCTCGCCGGAGATGTCGGTCACCTCCGGGATCGACGCCTGCATGCGGAATGCCATCTCGTACTGCTCGATGCGTGACTCAATCTCGGCGTCGGGATTACCCTCGAACTGCAGCTCGTGAAGTTCGCGCAGTCGGTCGAGCATCAGCCGGCGACTATCACGCCCGATGCCGTCCGGGTTTTGCAGATGCAGCACCGGGTTCGCGCCGGAACGGAAACGCAACCCCTGGTTTTCCGACGGCAAAAAGCCGCTGCCCCAAAGTCGCGACACGAGCGGCTGGCCGCCCTTGCCCTTGGTCACCATCACCACGAACGATGGCAGGTTATCGTTTTCACGGCCCAGCCCGTAGTTGAGCCACGCGCCGATGCTCGGCCGGCCGGGGAACTGCGAACCGGTCTGCATGTGCGTCACGCCCGGGCCGTGGTTGATCGCCTCGGTGTGCATCGAGCGGATAAGGCACAAGTCATCGGCGACGCCGGAAATGTGCGGCAGCATGTCGCTGATCTCGACGCCGCTCTGGCCGCGCGGTGCAAACTTGAACGGCGATCCGACCAGCGGCAGCGACGCCTGGTTGCCGGACATCGCGGTGAGCCGTTGGCCCCGCCGGATCGCCTCCGGCAACTCAGTGCCGTGTTTCTCGATCAACGTCGGCTTGGGATCGAACAAGTCGAGCTGCGACGGGCCGCCGCTTTGGAACAAATAAATGATGCGCTTGGCCTTGGGCGCGAAGTGCGGGCCGCCCATCACACCGTGGCCGGTCGGCGCACCGGGCAGCGCAGCCGGCTGGAGCAGGCTGCCCAGCGCGATGCCGCCCAGCCCCATGCCGAACGAATTGAGGAAGCCGCGCCGGCTCATCCCGACGGTCGATTCAAACCCTGTGCACAGCGGTGATTTCATCACAGTAAAAAAACAAGTTAACGCTTCACGACCGACTCGTCAAAGTTCATCAACGCCTTAGCCAGGACGCCCGCGGCAGCGACCCGCGGCTTGGCCAAGCCTTTGGCCGGGCGGCTTTCGCCCACGCTCAAAAACGCGGCCGCGGCCTTGGCGGCCTTTTCAAAGACCGCCAACTGCTCGTCGTGCAGCCGACGCAACAGCGCCGTCTCGCGGTCGGACGGCTCGCGGCTGGTCAGCGTGCGGAACGTGTCGCGCACCATGGCGCCGATGTTGTCGCCGTGCTCGCGCACCATCCGCTCGCCGAGCGTCCGCGCCGCCTCGACGAACTGCGGGCCGTTGAGCAGCACCAGCGCCTGCAGCGGCGTGGCGGTGTTTTCGCGCTTGGCCCGGCAGACGTCGCGCTTGGCCGCGTCGAGCGCCATCATCACCGGCGCCGGGCCGGTGCGTTTCCAAAACGTGTACACGCTGCGGCGATACAGCCCCTCGCCCTTGTCGTGGCCCATCGGCTTGAACGACTCGGTCAAGTCGTACGGCTTGGCGCCCACGCCGCCCATGCGCCGGCTCAGCAGCCCGCTCGCCGCGAGGGCGTTGTCGCGGATCATCTCGGCGGAAAGACGGTAGCGCGGCGCACGCGCCAACAGAAAATTTTCCGGGTCACTCGCCTCGAGCGTCGGGCGCGTCTCGCTCGCCTGCTGATACGTGGCGGACATCACAATCTGCTTGAGCAACCGCTTCACGTTCCAGCCGTGGCCGGTGAAATCCTTGGCCAGCCAGTCGAGCAACCCGGGGTGCGTCGGCCGTTTGCCCTGGGTGCCAAAATCCTCCGGCGTGCGCACCAAGCCCTGCCCAAAACAAAGCTGCCAAAAATGGTTCACCGCCACGCGGGCAGTGAGCGGATTTTTAGAATTGACCAGCCACTGCGCGAGGCCAAGCCGGTTGCGCGGCGCGTCTTTTGGGAAAGGCGACAACGACCCCGGCGTGGCCGCCTCGACACGCTCGCCCGGCGCGCTGTACACGCCGCGTTTCAGCACGAACGTCGAGCGAGCCTTCAGTCTCATTTCCTCCATCACCATGATTTCGCCCTGACTGTCGAGCAACTTGGTAACGCGCTCGCTGGCGGCCCGCAGCTTGGCCAACTGCGCGGCGTGCGGCTCGTTTGCGGTGGCCAAAAAATAGTCACGCAGCGTGGCGCGCTCCGCTTGGCCAAGCGCACCGGCCGGCTTGGCCAACATCGCGGCCAGCGACTCGCCATCGTGAATCTGCGCCACCTCGCCGCCGGTCAACTCACGGTTAAAAACGCGGAAGTCATCGACAAGTCCCTCAGCGAAACCGACGTCGCGGAACCGCTGCCCGAT
>Ga0302118_10001833_pt1 | contig 10563 bp, 6 predicted proteins | sample AG5_331_MG_FD_203126 | JGI IMG/M metagenome (GOLD analysis project Ga0302118, IMG submission 203126) | Marine microbial communities from Western Arctic Ocean, Canada - AG5_33.1 | ecosystem: Environmental > Aquatic > Marine > Oceanic | place: Canada: Western Arctic Ocean | collected 2017-10-01 | reverse complement strand
TGATTTGAAGTCGTATTAGGATTCATACCCCAATCCGAACTCTGGCCTGTGACCTTCAGATATTCTAAGAAAAAGTCCGCTCCCCGCCCCGGGAGTGGACTTTTTTGTTTGGGTGTTCTGAGATGTTGTGGCGAATGACGTTGCTGCGGATGCGCGAGTCGATCTGTCGTTGCTAGTGCCCTGGACGGATCGTTGCTGAGTTAAACAGAACGGGTGCAGCCAGTTGGCTGCACCCGCTTTGATTTCGATTAGTAGTTGGTGAAACTACTAACGCTGTTTACCAGCGTTCTCGACGTTCGCCACCGCCACCGCCCCGAGGAGCTTGGTCGCGTGCTTCGTTTACAACGATCGGTCGACCGTCGAGATCAGAGCCGTTCATTTCTGAAATGGCATTCTCGATTGCGCCTTCTTCTGTGAAGGTCACAAAACCGAATCCGCGGGACCTACCGGTCTCACGGTCACTGATCACCTGTGCCTCATCAATGTCGCCGAATCGCTCGAAAGCGGCTCGGAGACCGGACGAATCCGTCGCCCAGGCCAGGCTACCAATAAATAACTTCTTACCCATAAATCAAGCCTCGTATACGTGGGAATCCCATCGAATGTTCGTTTCGAACATATCCAGTGCCGTATGTACGGTTATCGTCCCACGATCTCTTTTAGCATTTGACTTTATGTACACCGCAAGATGTCATCATCGTTGATGCCCCCCTGCTTTGGACTAGCCACATGCGAGACATAATATAAGGGTAATTTCTCCGAATATGGGGTTGATTTTGTGATTGAAGATGACCGTCGTACGGTGAAAATCAAGTGAATTTTTCGCTTTTTTGTGTTTGATGGCGGCTATTCGTCGGAACTATGCCGTAACGGAATAATTGGTAGTGTCTCAAATACCGGTTAGTCGGATATACGTTTTCATCCACAGCTTGCGGTGAGGCGTATCGGTGTTTAGTGTTCTTTCGTCGCATATCTGATATCGATCAAAACGGCTCCGTTCGGTCAGCTCGATCGGGCGTCTTGCCACTCGAATTAGGAAATGTAGACACCACGGCAATCACTTGGACTAGACCAAGAACAAGGACTCAATATTTCAATGCAAGATCCCAAAGATATCCAGGACATCAAGCGGCCTTCCAAGGAACTGATCGACAAGCTGTACAAACATGTGAGTTCGGCCACAGCCGCGGGTGATCTAAATAAACTGGGCGTTCCAGATGCCTTCATTCAGGGTCCCAATCCTTACACCCCCGGCAAAAAAATCGTTGGCCCGGCTGCCACGTTGCAGTTCATGCCCAAGCGCGGCGATGTTTACGCTGACGGTGAATACACCGATCCCGAACTGCAGTTACACAGGCATGCTCTGTACGGCACTCAGGCGGGTGACGTAATTGTTGTTGATGCACGCGGAAGCTTGAGTAGCGGCGTGTTCGGCAACATGATGCTGACTTACTTCGTTGGTGCCGGTGGCATTGGCGCAGTGATCGACGGCTGCATTCGTGACTTCCCGGAAGCCCCTGAAAATCTTGGTTTGTGGATGAAGGGCGTAACACCGAACTTCCACACGCAGACCACGCAGTTCCCGTACGCAGTGAACGTTCCGATCGATTGCTCGGGAACTTACGTTGCCCCTGGTGACATCATCATCGCTGACGATGACGGTGCTGTGGTTGTTCCGATTCATCTCGCCGAGGAGCTGGCGGAGCTGGGCGAGGTTCACGCTGAATGGGAAGAGTTCAGCCGTCAGAAGCTTGAAGCTGGTGGCGATCTGCGCCTGTACTACCCACTTTCCGACGAAGCTCGCCCAGAGTACGAAGAGTGGAAAAAGGCAAACAACAAGTAAGTGGCAGCCAGTGGCTGGTTCTGTTGAGTTGATTTTGAAAAGCCTGTGGATTATTCCGCAGGCTTTTTTTATTGCGGTAGATCCCACGTTCAGGGGCCATCCTGAGTTCTTTGAAGAACAGCAGGCAGGCGGTAACCTCGGGGCAGGCTAGTCGGAGTCCTGCTGTCTGAGGCTGTTGCCTAGAACCGCAGCAAGCCCACCCATCAGCACGAAAAACGTTGCGCGTATTGGAAGCTCGGTTAGTGCATGATCGGTGGCGTCGAAATAAGCGATGATATGAGCCGAATACCAGATGGTCAGCAGTACGGCGTATGCGATGCCGGTGGATAGCTTTGCACGATAAACAAATCCAAGAATTACAAGCGGAAACACCAGCCACATTTCTGATGTGCTGTGGATTTCACCCGAAGCGCGAATCGCAAGATTCGACACCAGTAACAAAAGTAGAGTGTCGACCGACGAAGCTATGAGCGCCGAACGTTTTGGTGAAAGGTGGTTGTGTTTGTTCGCATGGCGCAGCCAAATGTTGACCACGAACATGATCGCAATTGCGCCAACTGCGTACTCCCAGTACGGAAGTCGGTCTCGGCTCGAAAACATGACCAGCGCCAGCGGTAATGCCGCGACGAGACGGAACATGATCGCACCGCGCTCCAGATGGCGTGATGTTGCGAAAAGCTTCGTTTCGAATCGTTCGATAAACGAATAACGTTGTGTTTTAGCTGGGTGAACGCTTGTCATCGCTCGCCACCATACCCGGCGAGACTCTCGCATTGAGTGTGGGGCAGGTCAGGGATTCGCGCCGAATCTTTACCTTCGTGACCCTGCTGCACACCTGAGCAAGTTTCGGGCTATGGCTTCCAGACTTCGCCATCGACGATAAGTTCTTCGATTGCTGCGACGCCTGAACGGTTGATTTTCACTCGGACTTTTACGTCATCTGCCTGTTCGATTTCGAGTCCTCGGCCTTCTGGAACGAAGTACTGCTCGATGCCGTATTCGACGGTGATGACGTTGTCTTTGTTCGAGGTCACTTTGCCCTTGATAAATATGTCGGTTCGATCACTTGGGCCGCCGGTTTGGACATCATAGGAAATTTCGTGTTCATCGACATTCGTTATAGAGACGTACACCGTATCTCCTTCGTTAAATTGCCCACGTACAAAATATCTTTTCGATCCTGATTCGATACGATTGCCAAGCGTGCTGATCTCGTAGCGCAGTATTACGTGCTCGCCTTTGAACAGGTCACGTGGGTCGACAGGAACCGTTTGCAGCACAGCGGTTCTTCCGAGAGCCAAGATTGATTCTCGGTAGCCGACGATTCCGAGCAAGAACACGATCTGAACGATGATCACTGCGATGAATAAACGTTTGACCCTAGGAGTCATGGTTTACCGCCTCGGTCATTCCAAACTGCTGAAGCAGCTTTCGTCTGGCTCGTTCCATTCCGTAGCCAACGCCTAGCAGCAATATGCCGCCAACGACGAACGCCAGTGACGTATCGAGCATGTCGACGGTCAGTTCGATATATCGGGTCGAAAGATCGATTACGAAGAACACGATTCCGATGTTCACCAGTGCTTCACGCTTGTTCACGATTCCTAGCACGATCGTGCCAAATATCAGAAGCACAAGCAGTAAGTTGAAGGCGATGACGTAGGGCGTGGACGAGTCGAACGGGAGTGCCGCTGCGAACCAGCCGAAGGCGATTACCAGTGCGATAGCGCCCGATTCACCGTATTTCGATACAAGGGTGGCGTCAGCAGAAGTAGCCGTGTTCCGAATGGCAGCTATTACAGCGGCGATTGTGATCGCTGAGATTATTGCTCCGATTGCGATATACGATCCGCTAAGCGCCTGGAATTCTTGAAGACTGCCCTGGCGAGAATCTCGGAATACTTCATCGAACGTGAGTACGTACGTCACCCCGATTGCCAGCAATGTTCCGATTACAAGATATGGGCCCGCATGGAATTTGAGTTCGTTTCGGCGGAGGTGGAGCATGCCTGTCGCATAGAGAGCTGTGGCGATGAGAAGCAGGCTGCCCATCACCATGAAAGCGCTTTCTGTATTTTGGCCAATTTCCGCCGTTTTCCACGAGATTCCTATCGTGAAAATGCCGACCGCCATCACGGTGATTGCCTTCGATCGGGCCAGATATGCGAGCGGGAGTATGCCCAAGAACCACCAGATCATCAGATCGGGGTTATTGGTGGAGAGATGGTAGCTCTGAGCCACCAGGAACACGTTGGCTCCGAACCATGCAGCGCCGGTGAACATGAGCGCTCCGCCGACTTTGGGGAAGCCCCTCACGAACTTGAGTTGGTAGGCGACCCAGTATGTGGCGGTTTGTCCGCCGATTAGAAGGGCGAGCTTGGCGATTGCCGGGATGCCCTGCCAGTTGGCGGCAACGAACGAGATTATTCCGGCTCCGATAAGAATGGCGCCGAGAGTTGATAGAACGACGATAAGTCGGTTGAAGCGCATGCCGAGTCGGAACGGAGTTTCTGGCACTTCTTCGAACTTTAAGATGGCTTCGGACTGTTCGTTGGAGATGAGTCCAGATTCACGCCACTGACTGATTCGACCCTTCAACCAGTTCTGGCGCGGGTCGTCTTGCGTCGTTGCCGCAGGTTCGGTGACATCTGGGGATTCGGACGGCGTTTGAATGTTCTCCTGATCCGAATCGTTATTTGGGGTCTGCTCAGTCATCTGATCAAACCTTACTCGATCACTATTACGGAAGTGCCACGGGGCAGTTGAACGGATTTCGAGGTTCCGTTCTTGCAGAAGGAACGACGTTGACATCGTCGAAATGCTTTTTAACGCAGAAGTCGCCGTATTATTCAGACCCGATCGTATCGAGATCCGTTCAAAGAATCCGCTCCCAGAAATGTCCACGCCCCCAGCCGTCGGTCTACTCGGAGTCCAAACCAAGGACCAGATGGAGCAACCTCGTGAATAGCTCCGACATTATCCTTGAACTCGCCGAAACCATTGGTGACGTACACACACTCGATCTAACCTACGGTCTTGGAGTGTTTTGGCGGCTGTTCACGCCAAGTCAACTTACGACGAACGACCTTTCTGAGGTCGCAGATTACCGTCAGAACTTTACGGCAACCGATTTTGATGATCGTTCATTCGAGCTTGTGGTGTTCGATCCACCCTTCACGGTGAACGGTCCAACGAAGCAACCACATCAGCTGCGGTATCACTCACATCGTGATCAAGAAGGAGCGCCGCAGAACATCAAGGATGTACGGCGATTGCTTGTCGGTGGGATAAAAGAAGCATGCCGAATCTCTGCTAGGTGGGTACTCGTCAAGACTCAGAACGTTGTTGAGTCAGGTCAGTTGCACGCCAACGTAAATTTGGCATTGAACACGCTCATCAAATCCGGATTCAATATTGTTGATGAAACCGAGTTTCATTCAAACCGACGACCCCAGCCTCCCGGTAGACGAGTTACCGGATTGGGAGGACGCCCAAGCGTGTTCATTCTGGCTGAGCGTGACCGTAGTGGCGTAAACCAGTCGACCGCAAAAGTACACATTTACCAGCATCCACCTGAATCAGGTCACTGTGTGATGCGCTGTCGAGAAACAAAGCACCGCTCACTCCGATGAGACTCATCGTAAATTGGACGCAACTTGAAGTGCGATCGATTACCGGCTCCTAAAAATCATCCCAACTCTCGATGAGTGCCAACTGCCGTCAGATAGCGAGTTGAATCAAACGAAGAATCTCGCCGGTATCGGGCTAAATGCGAGTGAAATGCTCGTTGCGGTGAACTTGCGGTGGAGCAGAATTTGCCCGAATATCCACTTTTTGCCATGCCGAAGAGATCGTAAGTTGAATCAGTGACCCAAAGGTTGGATTTTTGAACAGATTTTTCTGTTGGGGCCCATCACAGACAAACGACCCACTCGAATGGCCGAGCTGTCAGCTTAAATACAGGGATGAATCCTGTATTTAGGTCGGCTGGATTTTGTGGTGAGCACTGAGATCTGACAGAACCATCGGAATGTTGACAGCACCATTTGCATTGTTTGTTTGACGAAGATTTCGCCGGGGCTAGTTACTCGTAATCAGCATCCGTCGAATAACTCCACCCGTCCCCCCCGGATCGCCATCTTAGATCAGCTGCCATGCCTGCTTGCCAGCACCAACTGTCGCCCCACCATCTGCCGTTCCAGGTTGGCCCCCATGTGCCTGGATCGCAATCCCATCCTATACCGCCGGCCAGCCATCCTTCACCCTCAAACTTTTGTGCATCTTCGCCTTCATGAGAAAAAGTTAGAGTTACATCACCTCTGCCAGAAATCACGCAGAGAGCTTCGCCGTATGCGAAGCCTCTTAATGATCCGCCGTATGCTGTTTCTTCACCTGTGAAGTACCAGATTTCGATCTCACCGCCGACATTTAATGAAAGCAGGCACCCATCTTGAATTATTGGGAAGTCACCAAGTGCCCTCATGTACACGCCCGTCATTGCATCTTCTAAAGGCAACCGTTCAATCAGGTCAGGATAATCGGCAGCGAGTACAGTTGCGCTACTCTGGTTGATCCTGCCGAATAGCATCGATGCGCCCACACTGCCACTTTCATCACCCCAGTCTTCGACTAGCTGTCCAGAACCCGTGACTCCCACGTATAAGACGTCTTCGCCCAGACCAAAAACACCTGATAATACGGATATTTCTACAACCTCGAAATTAACCCCGTCATAATAAGTTACTCCTCCGTTAATCCCGACATTCTCCTCGCCCGTACTTACAGTAAGCAAGAAATCTGCAGCATCGATGTCGTAAGTGAACATGTGTGCTTCGACGTTTTGGCCAGCGATCGTAAAATCACCCGATTTGTCATAACTGAGCGATAGGCTAGGCGTCCTAAGGAAAATATCATCGCCTTCGGCGATCTTGATTCGAAGGGCAAGATCGAATCTGTCGAAATCACTTCCGCCAACACTATTTTCGGTGAACAGCACATTTCCTCTCACCTGATGAAATTCTGTTACATATGCAGAATCTTCGTCTTCGTACTTTAAGGCTGCGCCTACTCCGCCACCTAACTCTAAAAGTGCTATCAATGTATTCGGGTTAATGTCATTTTCGATCTGCTGTTCGATGTGTGCGACATCGAAACAGTAACTCTGGTTAAGCACTGGATCATCAATAAGTTCATATGTGTCATTGAAGTCCCAATTTCCATCACCCCAGATCTGATAAAGGACGCTTTGGCAATCTTCAGGACCATTGATTTCCGCGGATCCCGTGTAGAGATCGAATGTGGACTCACTTATTGGTTTGTTACCACCGTTACCTATGAATTTTTTCAGCCATCGATTCATATTTTCTTCGTTTGGAGGCTGCTCAGTTGAACCGTTAATGGATTCGTTCAATGCTTTCACCGCTGCCGGTACGGAGGCGAGTCCAAGAAATAATCCCGTGCTCGTTTTGATGCTTCCTTCTGAGATTTCAGAGTCAATAACGGCAGAGGTGTCGAAAGAGATTATTTCTAGAGCGTCATACGGTAAAACCGACACTCGATCCAACCCAATCAAAGAGATGCCGAAATCTTGGTTTTTGGAGATAACCAGAGGGTAGTCTAGCTCCAGACCAGCCTCAGAAATCCAAACTTGTTTCGCTGATAGACCGCTACTGCCGACGTAATCTACGCACCTTGCACAGACATTTTCAGTTTCCGCGTGGGACGTGAAAACATGCAGCTCAACATCCGGCTCGCTGTTAACAGTGGAGACTAGCGCACCAAAATACGGAGTAGTGACTGAACCTTTGTAACTGATCCATCCGGGACAGTCGGTGTTGCAGTCAGGTTGATTATTTACATTTGCAACCTGTTCTATCTGGGGGTCAGTTAGGGAAGGGTTTCTTAGCGTTACTCCGTTTTGAGGTTTTAGCTGGTAGGCGAGTCCATCAAAACGTGTGGCCGGTACCTGGTTGAATATCGTTCCTTTACTTTTACCGTCTGGTTCCCATCTGGATTTTATTGCTGACCATTTTGTCGGTTCGCCGTTTGGCTCATACATGTGCGGAAGCCTGATGCCACCGTTTAGGAAAAGCCTCTTTCCATCTTCTTCTGGGACCTCCAAGAATTCAGCTACGGAAGGTAGCATTGCAAGATTCCAGTAGTCTGCACTTACTTCCGTTCCCCCTGCTGACGCCTGTATTTCTTTTATGCAGCCTCCGTCAAACTTACTGACCCTGCCTGCAAAGCTGAAGTCCGCGGGGTACGGAAGGTATATTTCAGCATCGACAATAGGTTTGTTGGTGATATAACTATGATTGAACCTCATATCAAACCGACTTAATTTGGTTTTGTAATCTTCAATGAGAACCCCGATACCATCTTCAGGTACGATCACGGACATCGCATTGCTAACACCGACCGAGGCAACGTTGAGATAAGATTCCACATTCATCTCGGTTCCAGCGCATTCCCATTTGACCTGACCTGTTTCTCTGAAGGTAAACCCAGGGTAAATCCACATTTGTTCGCCTACGATAGTTTGTACGCTTAAGGCACCCGAAGGATCACCGATATTCAAGGTTCCAGTTACCGTTGGACTCCAGAGAGATTTGTCAGGGTAACTGTTGAATATTCGGCCACCACCGGGAGTGAAAAGTAAATCCGGATCCATGACCCATTGATACATGTGACTATTGTTGCTGGGTTGTTCCACTGAATATATCGGAGGGACGTACAGAGCGGACTCAAATGAATTTTCCTCGGGAATAGAGAATCCATTTGGCAGCCATGAAATATCCGAAGTCAGTCGGATTTTACCTTCGATATCACCGCCTTCCCCTATGACGGATTCATCGAATTCTGATGTCAGCAAGTTGGTAGATTGGGTCTCTGGGTCAGAGATATATTTGGTGCTAGCGGTACCCGCCCCAAGCCCACCGGATTTAATCAGGCTGCTTGATATGTCGAAGACGGCTTCTTCTGCTGATATTTTCGATGAATAAGGGATAGACACCACGGCTTCTACAGAAGCTTTAGATTTGAGTTGTGTGTCTAAACCCTTTTTGTGAATCTGAAACGCATTGGCGTCATATATCGAGTGTTGAAGTATGGCATCGTTAGAATTTGGTCTGGTGTTTTCGGGTGTGCGGTCAACCGGCCCAATTATTCCACGCCCGTTATATCGCTCATAGTAGTGCCCGGTAACATCGGCATTACTGGTTATCGTTTCATTACGGATTATCAGGCTTTTCGTTATAAATCCGAGCGGCAGTTCATCCATCACAAAATACCAGTCGATAAGCTCTGACCAGTCGAAAAACTGATTGTCGGGAACTGCTTCATAAGCTGCATCTGGTATTGCAGACGCTAATGTTTTTTCGGCAATAAACTGAAAGTTCTCAGTGATACCTGTATTCGCTATATCTATCAGTTTGGTTTTCTGGCCGCTTTCGACAAAAGTCATAGTTTCACCGACATGGACTGTTATCTTGGCATTTGCACCATTTAGGTCACCTGATGATACGAATTTAATGTCGGATACTGAGAAATCTAAACCTGCCCAATTGTTTATCAGGATCGGATCGTGACTGGCCTTGGCTCCTCCTGACAAGACTTCTCCATCTGAATCAGCCTTGATGTCTTCGAATGAAACTTTAATTGCGTAAGACTTCGATCCTGAAGGGTGCGAGAATACTGCATACCCGTTACCACTTCCCGCAAACGTTCCACCACTGCTGGTTCTTGAGAGTTGGCGAGTGTCAGTCCATTTACAGACGAAAACCGATGCCTCATACCGTTCGCCGGGACCAAAAACCAGCGTGCTCGGGGCTTCAAATGTGCCCACGTCTGGCATCGGGTGCTGTTCACATTTACCACTCGCTGGTTCTGAGCCAGCGAGTTTTGGGAGGGCATCTAACGTCAAAGATTTTGGTGATGTTGCATATTTTGTATCACCTGATAAAGCATCTATCGCTACAACCACGTACCAGTAAGCCCCGTGGGAAGCTTCTTTATCTATGAATGCTAATCCTCTTTTCACGAGAGGCGCTCCGGATGATGTAGATGGTTCTCTGACATTTCCGTAAAACGGCGCATTGATGTTTCGACCTAATACGGGGGCTATCTGTACGTATCCCGAATCTTTGTGTCTAGATCGGAAAATAAGGTATGCAAAATCGTCACCCGATTCTGGTTCAGATTGCTTACTCGCGGATCCCGCTATACTGTCAGTTTCTTCACATCCGACAGAATAATCGCCTGGTTTTTCAGGGATCTCGGCATATTTCCCCCAGTTGAGCTCTACGCCACCTTCCTCCGGAACAAGTGCAGGATCCGCACACCATCTAAACAAACCTATGTGCATACTCTGACCTACAGCTATTTTGCCATCTTTTGTCAGTAATTCCGCTGCTTCCGAAAACCGCTCGATCGAAGCGATTTTTGGTGGGAGCCCATCTCTGAATGAGGATACTGTGTACTGATACGTAACCTTGCTTGCGTTTTCGATGTTTTCCGGATAGTGCTTGAAGGTGCCAGTCAGGTATCCATTGCCAAGGTCTGTTGCTTCTGCAGTTTCCAATTCGCCTATATGTTGCAACGGTTCAAAATCATTGAACATATAGATATTGAAACGGTCAAAAGCAGGGAATTTATCCGCTATCCATTTCACAACATGAACTGGACTGCCATTCTCCTCCTCCTCCACCACTTCCAGGATGATC
>Ga0302118_10001829_pt1 | contig 10579 bp, 13 predicted proteins | sample AG5_331_MG_FD_203126 | JGI IMG/M metagenome (GOLD analysis project Ga0302118, IMG submission 203126) | Marine microbial communities from Western Arctic Ocean, Canada - AG5_33.1 | ecosystem: Environmental > Aquatic > Marine > Oceanic | place: Canada: Western Arctic Ocean | collected 2017-10-01 | reverse complement strand
GCAACCAGGGCTACTTGTTTCAATTTCATAACCTGCCTTTTCGGGAAACCCGTTCAAAACTTGTTCGAACTATGGCACGGTTAAAGGCGCGATTCTACTGACAGCGCATAGCCTTTGCTTTAGGATTCCGCGCAGACAGAACCCCCGTGTATTTGAAAGGATTTGCTGATGAGACTGCTTCTGGTATTTGCACTGACGTTTTCGATTTTAGCTGGCGCAACAGAACCCACACCGATGGAAGTTAAGATTCAAGCTGCCATCGATCACGATCGCCGAACAGATACCGATCGCGAACGCGACAGGAACCGTCAACCCATAGAGTTGCTGACTTTCGTTGGACTGCAGGACGATATGCAGGTATTGGAACTCCTGCCTGGCTCTAGCGGTTGGTATACAAAGATCCTGGGGCCCGTGCTTGAGGAGAAAGGCAAGTTGTATCTGTCGATCGGCACCAACTCCGTCAGTGCGATGATTGCCGATCAACCAGGGTTTTCGACAACGGAAGTCATCCCGTTCGACGGTATAGCTCAATCAACGGCAGAAGAACGCCGCGCAACTGTGCCAGAGTTCAGCTTCGGTATCCGCAAGCTCGATATGGTGCTTACCTTTCGAAATGTACATAACTTTGACGCTGCTGGCCGGGCTAACCTGAACGCGGCCGCCTTCGAGGTACTGAATAAAGGAGGCCGATATGTTGTCGTGGATCACACAAGAAGACACATGCAGCCAGACAGCGCTGAAGTATGGAGAAGAATTGACCCCGTTCAGGTCATTAAAGAAGTTCAGGCCGCTGGGTTCAAGCTTGTCGATTATTCCGAGCTGCACTACAAGCCTGACGATGAATTACGACACGAGGTTGGAAGAAAAAGCGTGACGGGTAATACTGACCGGTTTACGTTGCTGTTCGAAAAGCCTTAGCCGCGCTTAGAGGAAGCGCCTGCTGTACTACTAACGGTAATCACAAAAGGATTTTAATTCTTCTATTAGTTGTTCCGGGCAGCACCTCGCCCTGAAGTCAACATCGACGTATTCGAAGCCGATAGTCCTGTCCTTGCAGACGATAAATGTCGCCGCAACAGGCAACTCCCGACCATCGCTGCCATTCACTTCATCCAACATTAATCCCCAGCTTTCGAACAGATTTCTTTCTACCTGCTCAAGCCCATATACAATACCAAAGTCCTTGGCGATTTTATTATCGCGATCATAAATTACCTGGTAGCTTTCACACCGCTCACCTGCCGTCTGCGGCCGTTGCGGAGAAATCGCAAAATACGCGCACCCAAGTCTGGTCAATTCAGGTTGAATATTTTCGTAAGCCTCTATCTGTGCCTCACAATACGGGCACCACAAGCCGCGAAAAAAGTTCAGAACAACGGGGCCACTCTCGAGCACTTCATAAAGTTTACGATTAATATTGTTAGCGTCGATAAACCCAAAATCAGGGACCGTCTCGCCCATCTGGAGACAGCGGGTATGCATTTTATCCCGCCGCAATCTGGCAATGGTCCGGGTCAAAATAGCGAGTTCCGAGGTCAGCAGCTTCTCGCAATTGTTGGCGCGAAGTTGAGTCAATTTGTCCTGAAAAGCAGATTGGATCATCTCGTTGTCTTTATTATTATTACGCTCTTCTGTGGTCGACATTATTACTGGATGTGTAGTCTTAAGAAAGACATTACAGCAATTTATTCATATATAATGGCTAATTGTCATATTTTAGGTAAACTCTATTCTTTTTTGGAATAGGTATCGCTGATGGATCGTCTGTCCGCCATGAACATGTTCATTCGTGTTGTTGAAACCGGGAGCTTTAGTGCCGTCGCAAAAGAACTGCACAGTACACAACCCACAGTGAGCAAAAATATCGCCGAATTGGAATCCTGGCTGGGTGCAAAATTACTGAATCGGAGCACCCGAAGCTTACGCTTAACGGAAACCGGCTCTGATTACTATGAGCGCTGTGTCGCCATTCTGCAGGATGTGGAAGATGCAGAACAGAACGTCGGCTTGCTACAAACGCAACCAAAAGGTCTGGTGCGAGTGACGGCAGCGGTCGCTTTCGGACGGCTTCATATAGTGCCAAGGCTTGAGAATTTCTTTGCACGGTACCCGGATATTAAGATCGACATCACCCTCAACGATCGGGTAGTTGACCTGATTGAAGAAGGGGTCGACATAGCCTTTCGTATCGGCAACCTGCGTGACTCTAACCTGGTAGCCCGCAAGTTGTGTGCAAGCCCCACCGCCACTGCAGCCTCACCCCAATATCTAAAAAAGTATGGCGTCCCAAGACATCCCAGGGACTTAAAAGAACACAACTACGTGGTCTATACAGACCTTGGCAGCCCCGGCCAGACCACCTTCAGAGAATCTGGCGAACCACTCCACATCAAGGTATCAGGCAACCTACAGACAAACAATTCAGAGGTACTTCGCAGCGCTCTTATAGACGGACTTGGAATTGCCCAGGTACCACGCTGGCTGATAGGCGACAAAGTGGCTGCAGGCGAATTGGTTGAGGTCCTGTCAAAATTTCAATCCGCACCATCGAACGTGCATGCGGTTTATTCTCCTGGTAGACACGTCCCATCGAAACTACGATGCTTTATCGACTACTTTGCTAACGAATTCAAAAACTGCAATGTGATCAACGGCCCTGATGCAAAGGCCGCCTAACGTTAAAGCAGCGTCTTAAGGAATGCCTCAAGTGTTGGCACGGCTGTCATATCCCCGGCCCTTGCCAGCTCAAACACCACAATCAAAATTCCTATCCAGCCAATCGTCATAAGCACGGAAACCCAACTGAACAAGCTGGCACGCAGAGGGATTTCTTTTCGATGGTCAAACGGTTCATAAGGGCACGAAGGGTCGCAATCTTGGCAATCGGACATGTTTTACCTGACTATCAGTGACTAACAGCCAGCATTCTATATATTCTTTATATAATGTCTATATGGTAATATAGAATTCTATTGATTCTATTTAAGAATATATTCGCCAGCCTTCTTATCGGACGGCGGTCCCCTCGGGCAACAGGTTCTTGATGACCCGTTCTGTCAATAGAACTTCAGTATCGATAGAGTCTCTTATCGCACTATCAGTAAGTTCATTGTTCACAATTTCCCTGGCTTTCTCTAGCTGGAAGACCTTCGCGCGATCAACTGCCACCAGGCCCAGGTTTATCTGTGATTTTCGACCAGACAGCTTCTTGCTGATAGCTTCTGCCTCTTCAAACAGCTGTTCTGAGCGATCCCCCTTCCCGAGCCTGGCAAGGAATCGCGCATATTGGCTGGTGAGCAGCCCCCTTTCCGACAGCTCATAGATTCGCTGCATCCGGGGAGTAGATTGTTCAATCCGATTGAGCGCTTCCCGGGTTCGGCCTGCGTAAAAGAATGCACTCGATAGTCGCAGTTCGAGTCTGGAATATTCCACTTCATCTTCCAAGGTTTCCATCCAAGACAAGGCTTCATAGAAGCGTTGCTCATCTAGCAGCATTTCCGCCACCTTCACTAAGAGTTGCTGCTTACCTTTGTCATCGGCAGCATTGTCAATGGACTCCCTCGTTCCGACAAAGTCCCCCATGTACGCCTGGGCAAGCGCTATCTTGCCGAAGGCAACCGATCGTGGCTGATGCTCCAATTTCGTCGCTGCCAGCACCGAAGCTTCTGACAGAATCTCACTGGCCAACGTATTGTTGCGGACGTCATAGTAACGGCGCGCCAATTTGGTGAAGGCAGATATTCGATCATTAAGTAGTGAAACCTGGCCTGCTATTTTCTGCGCATTCCGCAGCAAATGCTTGGCCTGCGCTTGATCCCCAGCGTTCATGTGAGCTACTGCCAGCCAGGAGATAAAAGCAGATTTTTCAAGCGGCTCCTTGCTGTCATTCGCCATCCGCTGGACACTGCTTATTGAATCAGCCGGTTCTACAGGGCTACCCACTGCAGCCATTCTTTGGCCCAGATCAAGAATCACTTTTGCCCTTGCATCAGGATTCTGGATCTTAAACAGACCTATTTGCACCCTCGCCCTTAGCACCTTGACGGCCAAAAGGTCCTCTCGCATCAGGCGGCGACGAATTTTCTCATTCTCCGCCTCTTTCCGTATTTTTCTTCCCATTCGGCAATGACAAGACCACATTCCGGGCATTTTCCCAGCTTGCTGCCTTTGCCAACCTGTTCTTCGTGTTCACAGAAAGGGCACACAAACAGAACCGTAGAATCCGGATTAGTCTTTAGCTCAAGACCCCACGCCGCTTTATCTCTATCACTGGGCTGGAGGTTACATTCGGCGCCGCATTCCTGAATAGCGCTGAGGTATTTTACCGCAATCGACTCCTCTACATCCGTCAGGATCGCGGTTGGATTCACTGTGGAGAACCACGAATCTAAGGTTGCGGCGTCAACACTGAGGGTTGTCTGGAGTTTTTTCTTAACCGCCGCGACCTCTGCTCCATTTTGGACCTGGGGGTAAAGAACAAGATTGACTGCATCCGCCATGAACTAATGCCTATTCCCTGTTAATGCTGGTTGGGTGCAAAGGAACCCGCCACATCCTCTTATTGAAGTCAGGTTACTTCACTCGTTGGTATCAACACATAATCAGGGCTAATTTCAAACGCGGCGACAAGATCGTATGACTGAACATCCTTATCGTCGTTACCACTTTGCCACCCATGCCAAGGGTATTTGACCGCACCGTTGTCCAGCAGTACAGGCTTGCCAGCCTGATGCTCAAAAAACGGTCCGTGTTCATCGCCTCGCTTCATGACGTGGACATCTCTCGCATCAGAATCAGGGCCGTGAGTTTTATACATGCCTGCTGTCCCGCTTCCATTATTAAGAACCAGGTGAACCTCGGCAAAAGCTGGTCCCGAAAGAGATGGATCCTGAGCATGGTTATGGGTGGAGACGTCACCATTCTTCCCGCACGTCCAAAAGTTTACGTAGGTAATTTCCGATTCTTCTGAATCCAACAAATGAAATCCATTCGCCATGTGATTATCAAGCTGTTCAAAATAGTCTGTGAAAGCACCGAACCTTTCTTTAAAACTCTTCCACTCCAGACACTGCGCCATCGGGCCAGCGAAAACACAGTCAGACATATCATGGATGTTAGGTAGTAAATCAGGAGTTTCAGTTAACAACGCACAGAGCAACCCCTGTGATCCTGATAACACTCGCGGCTTTTCGAGGCGGGTCGTTCGAACTGCATAATTTTCTGCAAAACAATCACGTCCGAGGTTAGCCAATTTCCCAACGATAACTTTAAGGTAGTGGTTTTTACCTTCCAGCTCAAGCGTCTGGTGAGGTGGTAGAAACACAAAACGGATTTCCCAACCAGCGATAGTCCATACTTCGGAAAGCTGGATTGCTTCCTGGGCAGTCAGGTCAAAACAAAGATCAATACCACCCCTTGGGTTACCTGTATTCATCGATACATTTGGCGCAATTTCACTCATTTTCATAATATCTATTCACCAAGGTCGCCACTTGCACTGCCATACCCGGCCAACGGCGCATAAATTTAATACTGCCAATCCGTTCATTCATTGATTTATTGACTAACATTAACCCATAGCCATCAAAAACCCGGGTTAAAATCAAGCCTGCAAGATAACACACAACATAGAAAAACTAGCACTGATAGTCCCTAAGCTACTGTTTTTTAAGTCACCTAAGGTTAGTTGCTAAGGGAAGTTACGGGTATAGATTTCCAGAAAGCTCGAATGATGGGAGAGACCTCCAGACTTTTTTTCCTGGTACAAAACCCCACATGAAAATTTTCCAGGTCTGGTCCGCCTTCTACCACCTCTACCTGATCAGCCAGCGGGCTATCCTTAATGACCAGCTCAGGGACAAAACCAACACCACATCCCAGAGCGACCAATGACAGTATCGCCTCATTACCCGGCACCTCAGCATATACGTTAGGAGAAATGGACTGGTTGCGAAGCCATACATCAATGTTCTTTCGAACCTGCCCGGTCGATGGCAGCACCAGAGGGACTGATGACCAGTCAATAGGTTCGATATCCAGCAACTCACCCAATCGATGATTTGCTGGTGCGACCGTTTGCAACGGGATGGAAGTAATGATGCGTTTCTCGAGTTGCTCATCATCCTCACTACCGTCGACAGGTAGCGCTGCCACTACAACATCAATCCCCTCAGCCAATTTTGAGAGCGCGTTTACCGCATATCCGGTTTCCAGTTGAATATGAATTTCGGGGTACTGCTTTCGAAAATCAGACAGAACAGTTGGAAGAATACTCTGACTGGCGGTGACGGACGCAAACAACGTCAACTGTCCCCGCAGGACAGCAGACTTACCCTCGAGATCCCGCTGCAGGGTTTCCCAGCGTTTGACGATTTCCAGCGCGTACTCAAGAAATATCTGTCCTTCCTCTGTTAGCAGGGCAGATCTGTTGTCGCGCACCAGCAATGGATGCCCTAGCTGATCCTCGAGCCGCTGTAGCGCACGACTAACTGCCGAGGGAGACATGTGTATCTCTTCGCTGGTTTTCCCGAAGTGGAGGTTTCGGGAAAGCGTGATGAAAAGTCTGAGACTGGGAATATCCATGATGTTCAGATTACGCCCACGGACACCCTTCTTGCAATAATCGCAAAAGCGGTCCAGATTGTGTCGACATTCGAAACAATCCCTTATTAATGATGGCCAACCAACTATTTCTCAGACCTGTTGTGTTGACCGCGATCAAAGTCGCACTTGTTGTCGGTACGGTTCTCGCCCTGATCAATCACGGTCCGGCACTATTAGCCCTGGAACTGAGTCGCCAGCAGATCCTGCAAATCGCGCTGACCTACTTGGTACCTTATGGTGTATCCACCTACTCATCGGTAAAGATGCTGAAAAATCAGTCGGTTAGGCCCCATAACCCCCAAGCCTAGAAAAAAGACCGCGTTCTTGCCAAACTATTGCCCTCGTCAACATAACGGTCTTAAGTCAACATGGGTTCCGCCAGGAAATACCACCAGGTCTACGGATCATTCAACATGCGCCACGGCCATCTTGAAAGTCCTACTATTGTCTACGAGACCTGGGGTGAGCTGAACTTCCAGAAAGATAACGGAATTTTACTTTTCACCGGTTTGTCTCCTTCGGCCCATGCTGCCTCTTCCGAGGTTGATCCCTCATCCGGTTGGTGGGAGCAGATGGTCGGTGAAAGCAAGCCGATTGATACCACCAAGTATTTCGTCATTTGCATCAACTCTCTGGGAAGCTGTTTCGGCTCGACCGGCCCCACCAGCATCAATCCGGAAACAGGCGAGCCCTACCGACTCGATTTTCCCGTACTAACGATTGAAGATATCGCCCGTAGCGGTCACGAAGTCGTTAAATCCCTTGGCCTGGATCGACTGCATTCCGTTGTTGGCGCATCCATGGGTGGTATGACATCGATTGCTTACGCCATACTTTTCCCTGAAATTGCTGAAAGCGTCGTCAGCATTTCTGGCTCAGCAAGGGCCGCTCCTTTTGCTATTTCCCTTCGTTCCCTACAGCGGGAAATTATTCAAAGCGACCCGATCTGGAATGAAGGCAATTATGACGTTACAGAAGAGCCAGTGCTGGGTATGCGGCTTGCACGCAAGCTAGGCATGCTGACTTATCGAAGTGCAGCCGAACTGGAACAACGTTTCGGTCGTGAGTTGATTCCTGAAGAACGACAGACAGGCGAATCTTTTGGCTTGGACTTCGAGGTTGAATCCTACCTTGAAGCCCACGCCAACAAATTCATCGGTACCTTTGATGCCAACTGCTATCTCTACCTCTCGCGGGCGATGGATCTATTTGACGTCGCTGACCATGGCGGGTCGGTCGAGCACGGTTTAGCAAGAGTGGGGGCCAGCCGGGCTCTGGTCATCGGTGTTGAGACAGACTTACTGTTCCCAATATCGCACCAGAAACGTATTGCTGATGGACTTGTGGACGGGAAACGCGAGGTTATCTTTCACTCGCTCGAATCCATCCAGGGACACGATGCCTTTCTGGTAGATATGGACCGGTTCCGTCCCATCCTGTGCGACTTTTTCAACTGCAGCATGAACCAACCCGGAAAGCTTCGCGAAGCCTAGCCTCGCAGAAATTTATTTTTGGTGCATTATCACCAGAGCTTCTAAACCCGATCTGTTCATACACATTTGTTCTTTAACTTCTGCACCAAACAGGCGCATATTTAATCCAGATCGCGAGATCGAACTTAAGGCGGACAATAAAACCTGCCATAGCACGAAAGATGCCAAGGACAATGATCTCCCCGTGGGACGCTTGGAATCGTAAAGTGCGAAACGGAAACGTTTGCGCAAACAAAACCGTAAGCCTTGCATTGCAAGGCCTCTTTTTTGTACGACAAGGGTTTTTGTACGATAAGGGTTTTAGTACCCCTGCAGGACGCCGTATCTGTCCCTGTGGAACGCTGAACCACCCAGCGCATGTTCGCAAACTCGTGACCGTTTCATAAAGAACCCGATCTCGTACTCGTCTGTCATGCCGATACCACCATGCATCTGCACGCCTTCACTGCTCACCAGGTTGTAGGTGTCATTCAGGCGCGTTTTTGCAAGACTGGCGAGTTCAGCAACCTGCTCTGAGTCTTCGTCCAGTGCCGTCAACGCCTCCAATACAACAGACTTCGACAATTCGACTTCACAGAACATCTGTGCAGCTCGATGTTTCAGCGCCTGAAAGGAACCGATGGGAACACCAAACTGTTCACGGGTCTTGAGATATTCGATTGTTCGTTCGAAACATTCCTGGATACTACCCAGCATTTCTGCTGCCAGCAGAATGCGACCAGTATCGAGCACTTTATCCAGCACATCAGCGCCCTTTCCTTCTTCACCCAGCATCACGCCTTCTGCACCAGCAAACTCAATATTCGCTGCGTTTCGGCTGTCAGCCATAATGGTCCGTGTCACTGATACGCCGCTCGCCTCACGATCCACTAGCACCAGCGTTAGGCCATCACGATCACCGGCATTGCCTGATGACCTTGCAACGACCACAAGCTTGTCAGCAACATGGCCATCGAGCACAAACTTCTTGCTACCTGTCACCTTGTAACCACCACCCGATTTTTCGGCGGTGGAGCTGGCGCCGTAAGGGTTGTGGTGAGGCGTCTCTTCGACCGCAAGTGCCAGTAGCAGTTCGCCACCTACTACCTGGCCAAGTAATTCAGTTTTTTGTTCCTGGGTACCACCATGGAGGATAGCGCTGCTACCTAGGACTGCAGTTCCAAACAAGGGAGAAGCAGTCAGGGTTCGACCACATTCTTCCATCACTACGCCGAGCCCCATGTAACCAAACCCAAGGCCACCAAAATCTTCGGGGACAGTAATACCAGCCCAGCCAAGCTCTACCATCTGACGCCAGGTATCTCGGTCAAAACCTGATTCATCTTTATCATCACGCAGACGACGCAGTTGGGTAATGGGGGTGTTGTCTGAACAGAAATTCTTTGCAGAATCTTTCAGCATGTTTTGATCTTCGTTTAATACCAATGGCATTTCTTAACTCCTAAATCTAGTCTGTACCAATTCAAACAGCGGACAATACTACCATTGTCGCAGCCAGGATGCTGCCCGGCAATAAAGGTGAATTCACGGTGGATATTTAGCGACTTGCGCGACTATTTGCCCGTAAATTTTGCGGGTCGTTTCTCAAGAAACGCTTTCACACCCTCCCGGTTATCTTCCGATGCCCCGGCAATTCCCTGGAGGTTAGCCTCCAGTTGGAACTGTTCCGAGTAACTGTTGGAAAAGGTCTCCCAATAGGCTTTGCGCATGAGGCCGAGGGACCTTGGTCCGTTCGCCAGGCGTGTAGCCAAACCTAGCGCTTCTTCCATCAGCTTGTCGTCATCTACAACCCGGTTAACCAGACCCCAGTCAAGGGCAGTTTCAGCGGGCAAACGTTCGGCGAGCATAGAGAGTTCCACCGCCCGCCTCCATCCAATTATCCGGGGAAGCAGATGGGTAGCACCACCATCGGGTACCAGCCCGATATTGGCGAATGCCTGAAGGAAGTAAGCGCTTCGAGCTGCGACAACAATATCCGCCATCACGGCAAAGCTCATGCCTACTCCCACGGCCGGGCCATTGACAGCACTCACCATGGGTATTTCCATATTCCGGAGCTTGGTCATTACCGGGTGATAGTGCGTTTCAAGAACACTGCCAGCAGGTGGCAGGCCATCAGCCGCCTCCTTTGGCTGCAAGTTGGCGCCCGCACAAAACGCCCGACCTTCTCCAGTTATCAACAGACATCGTGCATCACTTCGGATGATATCTGTGATGGCAGACGACAATTCCTGAACCATATTGGGCGACAATGCGTTCAACACCTCAGGCGCGTTTAACTTTAGGATCGCTACATGATCAATATAGTCGATCGCAACATTTTCATAGGACATATTCAGCTCAGCAGTTTCTTTGGTTGATTTACAAGTTAATGATTAATGGTTTTGTGATCAAAGGTCAACAGCTTAGTGGGCTGCCCGCCCAGATCATAGACTACTTGGGGCGGAGACCTCTCGCGTAGTCATTGAGGAATACACCTCCCG
>Ga0302118_10001827_pt1 | contig 10593 bp, 7 predicted proteins | sample AG5_331_MG_FD_203126 | JGI IMG/M metagenome (GOLD analysis project Ga0302118, IMG submission 203126) | Marine microbial communities from Western Arctic Ocean, Canada - AG5_33.1 | ecosystem: Environmental > Aquatic > Marine > Oceanic | place: Canada: Western Arctic Ocean | collected 2017-10-01 | reverse complement strand
TCTCCGCGGTTCCCATCCCTCGGCTGGTGACGGTGGGGGTGCCGATCCTCATACCACTGGGGCGCCGTGGAGGGGCAGGGTCGTAGGGAATCATGTTCATGTTGACGACGATTCCGGCACGGCCCAGCGCAGCCTCTGCGATGTCACCGGTCAGATCCATCGAGCGAAGATCAGCGAGGATCATGTGATTGTCGGTACCCCCTGAAACCAGTCGTAACCCACCAGCGCTGAGAATCTCCCCTAACTGGACCGAGTTCTCGACCACCTGACGGGCGTAGTCACGGAACGAGTCCGTCATCGCTTCACGGAAGCAGACAGCCCGGGCCGCGACCTGATGCATCAATGGACCACCCTGGCCCCCGGGAAATACCGCGGAGTCAATTTTCTTGCGCCACTTCTTTCGGCACAGGATCAGGCCGCTCCTCGGTCCTCGGAGAGTCTTATGAGTGGTGGTGGTGACCACATCTGCATGCGGAACCGGACTCGGATGCACACCTGCGGCGACCAGGCCAGCGATGTGCGCCATGTCGACCATCAAATGGGCACCGACCTCGTCGGCGATGCTCCGAAAGCCTGCAAAGTCGATGACTCTCGGATAGGCACTGGCACCGGCGACGATCAGCGCAGGACTGACCTCGTGCGCCATCTTGCGAACCAGATCCAGGTCGATCATCTCGTTTTGCTGGGATACTGGGTAGTGATGAAAGTTGTAGATCTTACCGGTGAGGCTCACCTTGGCCCCGTGAGAGAGATGGCCACCATGAGCCAGATCCATCGCCAGCACCGGATCACCGGGAGAGATGAGTGCGGAATACGCCGCGATATTGGCCTGAGTTCCTGAGTGCGCTTGCACATTGGCATGATCTGCACCGAACAGTTCGCAGGCACGAGAGCGGGCATGTTCTTCCGCCTCGTCGACCACTTCACAGCCGCCGTAGTAGCGTCGACCGGGGTAGCCCTCTGCGTACTTGTTGGTGAGTACCGATCCTTGAGCGGCCAGCACTGCGTCACTGACGATGTTCTCGCTCGCGATGAGATTGACCTCACCCTTCTGACGCGCTTCTTCTCGGACGATGATCGCGGCGATTTCGGGGTCAGTCTGTTGAATGGAAGTCATCTGGGTTCTTCCTATCGAGCCGACTGATCGGTCCTGGATTGTTGTCGTAGCCAGCTTTCAATGAAGGGTTGGAGGTCTCCATCGAGAACAGCGTCGGTGTTTGAAGTCTCGTGATCGGTTCTATGATCTTTTACCATCTTGTAAGGATGCAGCACATACGAGCGGATCTGGCTGCCAAAAGCAATCTCGCTCTTGATGCCCTGGATCCTGTTCATTTCCTCACGTCTTTTCTGCTCCTCTGCCTCGAGGATCCGAGCCTTGAGCACACGCATAGCCTGGGCTCTGTTGGCGTGTTGACTGCGTTCATTCTGGCACTGAACCACGATTCCGCTGGGAATGTGGGTGATACGAACCGCTGAGTCGGTGGTGTTGACGTGCTGTCCTCCCGCTCCACTGGCGCGATAGGTATCGACTCGAAGATCCACCTCCGCGATTCCGACGTCATCCACGACATCGGTTTCCGGAATCACCCTGACCGATGCAAAGGCGGTTTGTCGCCTGGCCTGGGCGTCGAAGGGTGAGATGCGAACGATTCGATGGACTCCCGATTCGGCACGAAGGTAGCCGTAAGCGTGATCCCCCAGCAGGTGGATGGTGGAGGATTTCAGACCCGCTTCTTCGGCGAACTGCTCATCGATGATGGTGGTTCGGTAGCCCTGTTGCTCAGCCCAGCGCAGGAACATCCGCTGAACCATCAATGTCCAGTCACAGGCATCGGTTCCACCGGCACCAGCTTGAATTTCGAGATAGGCATTTGCGCTGTCGTACTTGCCACGAAGTAGCGTCTTCAGTTCCAACTGATCGGCACGCTCCAGTAGCAGAATGCTATCCCGTTCGATTTCTTCGAGAGTTTCGGCATCACTATCTGCCACGGCCAGTTCGACCATCGCCAGGGAATCTTCCACCAGTTGCGCCAGGTCTTCGATGCTTTGTACAGATTCCTTGACCCGCTTCAACTCGGCGATGGTCTTTTCCGCATGGTCACGATCATCCCAGAAGTCAGCGACAGACATCTGCTCCTCGAGAACCTTGAGGCGCGCCTTCTGCTGGTCATGGCAGGTGGCATCGCGGATCCGCTCGAGCAGGGATTCGATGGCGTGCAGTCTCGAGTTGATCTCGGCGTTCACGATCCGTCACCATCCTGCCAGGGGGTTGTAATTGATCTGGTACCCATGGTGCCGCCGAGAGACCTCCGGGCCAAGAGGACCCGAGGACTCGGGCCCAACTAATCTCAAGAAATCAGCGGTTTTTTCGAGATGGAGGGGAATTCGGGGGGGGGGATCGATCGGCACGGCTCGAAGTCAGTCGCCAGGAGGATAAGAAAGAAGGGCCCGACAGGAGAATCTCCTGCCGGGCCCCATCATCTACTGAGCGGTCAGGCAGCGATGGCTGCCCACTCCATGGAGTGGGTGCATCAACGCACGCACCTCTTAGCAGAGCCACGGACTATCATCAATGGATCACCTCCTTCCGGGTCAACACCCGGCCTCGCACGGACATGGCTTCCGCAGCCGGGGGACAGGGTCCCGTCCAGTGGCGTCCCACCGGATCGGCTGGAACAGGATCGGACACGGCAGTGTCAGACGCTGCTAATCGCAGAGATCGACGTCGATGTCGACTCCTGTGCTACGATTCTATCACTTGGCCCAGATGGGGGAATCGTCGGCGCAGCAGAGCGGCAGAAATGCCCTGAATTGGGTGAATTGGCGTGCCACTTGGTCCGCCGATCCAGGTCATGATGGAGTGGCAGGAGGAGTACATGATGGGTGCTTCAGAGAGCCTCCATTCGCGACCACTGATCGGCCGCCTGGCCCCCAGTCCTACCGGCGTCCTGCATCTGGGGAATGCTCGTTCCTTTCTCCTGGCATGGCTCTCGATTCGCAGCCGGGGGGGGCAATTGGGGCTACGGATCGAGGACATCGACGGTCCTCGAGTTCGATCGGGGGCCATCGAGAGCACCATCGAGGATTTGCAGTGGCTGGGGCTCGACTGGGACGGGGAAGTGCAGATCCAGAGTGATCAGCGGACGCGTCACCAGCAGGTGCTCGACACGCTGACCGCAGCGGGACTCGCCTATCCCTGTGTCTGTACCCGAAGTGAGGTGGAAGAGGCTGCCACTGCGCCGCATGAATCGATCGGTGTCGATGCTCCGGTGTACCCGGGGAGTTGCCGGGGGCGCTGGAGCAGCGAGCAGCAGGCGACCGAGGAAACGGGTCGAGACTGTGCCATCCGCCTGGCGGTGAGTGAGGACGCCATCGCCTTCGAGGATCGATTTGCAGGGCGCTGTGAAGGACGGATCCACGGCGATTTCGTGATACGCAAGCGCGATGGAACTCCTGCTTACCAGTTGGCGGTGGTGGTGGATGATCTCGACTCCGGGGTCACCGAGGTGCTTCGAGCGGACGATTTACTCCCATCGACACCGCGTCAGATGTTGATCTATCGTCATCTGGGGGCTGAATCACCCGATTATATCCATGTCCCGCTGGTCGTTGGGCCCGATGGTAGGCGGCTGGCCAAGCGCCACGGCGATACCAGTCTGGCTCACTATCGTCGAGAAGGGGTCTCTCCGGAGGCGATCATCGGGGCTCTGGCGCATGGCAGCGGATGGGTCGAAGAGGGATCTCGATGTCGACCGGAGGATTTGCTCGCTCGATTCGACCTGTCGAGTCTCCCGACCGAACCGATGGTCTGGTCCGATGATCTGGTTTGATGATCTGGTTTGATGATCTGGCCTGATGAGCGGGTTTGATGAACGACTCCGATGAGCGCTGACTGAAAAGGAGCATTGAACTTTTTTTGATGATCCGGCATAGTTTGGGAGTCTCGGTCTGCCGCTCCGGGATCTGGTTACTGGAGTCCTTTCGGATGAGATCTGTGCATTGCCGTAAGTTAACGGCATCCTGTTTCTCGACGATCTGTAATTCTGTGGTCCGTAATTCAACGGCCCGCGATTCCACGGTCCGTAATTCTATACCCCGCGATCTCATTCCTCGCAATCCAGAGGTCTGCTCAACCGAGCCACGATTCACTCGTGTCGGCCAGTGGCTCCCGCTCGATTCGACCTCCACCGCAGCGATAGGGAGGCCCTTTCTGATCCTGTGCCTCGCCCTGTTTTTCGTTCCCTGCGGGAGTGCGGCACAGATCAACGATCTGATCCTGCTCGAGGGAAAGCTGTCGACCAGTCGCCCACTGATGAATACCGATGTACTGGCGATCGCCTTGCCAGAGTCCTCCGATTGGCGGCACATCGAGGTGCTGCTGGTCAGTGAGGGAATCGAGGTGTCTCTCACCACTGCCGATGTCGACGGTCAAGAGCGGCACCTGAGGTTTTCCGATCAAGAACTATTCGGACCCGACCCGGGTCGATTCTCAGGACGAGAACTGCTGGTCCGGATCACTGAATCAGGGCAGCCGGCGGTCCCTCATCGGATGGCTTCCGCTGTCGATCCCGCGCCCTGGTATCCCAGTGGATCCACTCCCGAAGATGTTCTGGAGCGTGCCGCGAGGAAGTTGAAGGAAGGACTGACGAAGCAGGCAGCCGAGGACTTGCTGACGATTCGAGATACCGCGCTGGTGCCGGCACTTTCATCGGAAAGGATGAGATTGAATGCAACGGTGCAGCAAGCCTATTCGGATGTCAGTGCGATCCACGGTCGCACTGCAGAGCAGTTACTCGAGTCTGCGGTTCTTCGCGCGCCCGCAGGATCATCGACCAGAGAAAAAGTGCTGATCGATCAAGCGTCTCAGAGTATTCGTAAAGCGACGTTTTCATCCAATCGAGAGACCTGGAGGAGCGAACTGACCGAGGCGCTGTCACGGGCGCGGTTGGCTCTGTCATCGGCACGTGAACTCGACCATAGAGACAATGCGGCGGCAGCATTGCTGGAGATTGCTGCTGCGGCTTCATGGCGCGGTTGGGCACTGGAAACTCGCGCAGCGACGGAGGCTGCGCTGGATCTGGCGGGCGATCCCGATACTCGCTGGAGGTGTGCGCTGGCATTGGCTCGCTCTCACATGGTCACGGGGAAACTGTCCGAGGCACGCACCGAGGCTCGTGAGTCCCTCTCCATCGTCGAACAGATCCGTGGAAATCGCCACGACGATGCGGCAGCGATGGGTCTGCGTCGACAGCCAGCGATCTTGCTGGCAGACATCGAATCACGCAGAGGCGATGCGCTCTCTTCCTTGATCGCCGCCGAGAAGATCCGGATTCGAAGCCTCGGGGCCATACCGATCGACCGAGCGGCACTGGAAAAACTGGCACGCGATGCTCAGGGGCTGGCCACGGTAGTGGTGGCGCTCGATGCAGGAACGGTGTTGCTGGTCTGGTCCACCGTCGGCGGAGAGTGGCAGCACCGGCGAATCGATCAGCGCCGAGGAGAGGCGCTCGAGCGTGGGATGGCACTGCATCACTCTCGAGGAGCGAATGCCGAGGCAGCCGACTGGCTCTCGAACCGACTCTTCTCTGCGGATCTGAATCCTTGCGATCGTTTACTGCTGGCCCCGATCGGTGGATTGCGAAGAATCCCCTGGGGCATCCTCACCATCGATGGGGAAGCGCTGGTCGATCGCTGCAGCTGGAGTCTGTTGCCTGGACTCGGCAGCGGGCCGCGAGCGCTCGAACCGCTACCCAGGGAGGGATGGTGGACGGTGGTGGATCCGTGGGTCCCCGATCGATCTCGATTGCCCGGATCCAAGATGGAGGGGGAGCGGATCAAGGATCGTTTTTCGGCGGTCGAGTTGCGCTCAGGAGAAGCGGCGACGGTGGCTGCGGTGGAGCAAGCGGCGACGGTCGCAAAGGTGCTCCACATCGCCTGTCATGGAGACTTCCAGCCCTACGACCCAGGCGGTTCGAATCTGCGACTGAGCCCTGCCGGCGAGTCCGATGGAGTTCTCACCGCGGACCAGTTATCGCAGATGGAATTGACCGATTGTCGGCTGCTGGCGCTGACCGGATGTGAGACGGCATTGGGGTCAGCGAGCGGGGCCGACGATCTAGCGGGATTTCCGCGGGCGGCGCTCGAAGCGGGCTGTCAGGCGATTTTAGGGACGCTTTGGCCGGTCGAAGACGCCTCGGCAGGTCGATTTCTCGGATCGCTGGTGGCGGCCACGGATGGCCAGATAGAGCCCGCAGAGGTGCTCAGGCGGGCTTGTAGGGCCAGAAGAGGGGATCCGAGGGATCGAAATCCTGTCGCCTGGAGTGGCTGGGTTCTGGTTGAGAATGGTTGGTAATGAGCCGATAATCCTGGATTGCCCTCAGGGCCACTCCCCGCCACTCCCGATGGGTGGTGGAAACGAGGCGGACCTGGCGAGATCGGACTTTGTCGGGGGAAGAATCTGCGTCGGGAACGTAAATCGGGGAACCGAGCGGGGGCTTCAGACGCTAAGCCACCTCAAGAGTGCGAAAGAGGGTCGGATCGATGAGTTGGAGAATGGGAAGGTGACGCAATCCTAAAGCATGTAAAGGGCCACTGGCCCCTCTGGCCACTGTTGTTTCTATTCGTGATATCGCCAGGATTCGGCGTGAACTCGTCGCATCCTGGGTCGGGTACGCTGATCGCTCAGGTGCCCAATCTGACCTTCGTCGAGTTGTTCCATGTGAATGCAGAGGAAGTGCTGCAATTTCTCCGCGGAGTTCCGGTCCTTTCCGATCATGTCGAAAATGGTGCGGTGGCGATGGTTCCCAATCGCTCTCAGTCGTTGCTCGTCACGGCGGATCCACCGACTACCGAGGCGTTGATCCGGATCATCCGGGAATTCGAGAACCTGGAGGTCAGGGATCGCCTGATCGAAAAATCGATCACCATCCGATATGCCGGAATTCAACTGGTACTCGAGACGCTGGCGGCGGGCAAGATTTGCCAGGTGTACCATCGAACCGAGGAAGTGAAGAACGACTCGACCAAGCAAGGAAATCGAACCATCACGCGGACCTACAAGAAGGCGGTCTATGCTCGCTATGAGGCCGCCAGCGAGACGGTCCTGCCATCGTGGAGTTTACCGGAGTACCCCTACATTCTCGAAATTCCTCACGTCAATCCGGTCGAATTGCCGCCGGTGAATCTCGGCAGTGGAATCGACGAAGCGGCACTCTCCCTCACCTTCAAGGATTCGCCCTCGACAGAAGCACGCAATCGATTGCTGGTCGTCGGAACCGAGAAGGACATCGCCAGAATCCAGGGATTCATCGATCAGATAGATGTCCCTGCACGGCAGATCATGATCGAGGTTCAGATCATCGAACTGGAAGCCGATTCCCTGACAGATCTGGGAATCGACATGCTCGCCTACGAAAAACGTCACGCGGTGATCGACTTTGCCTCACCGCTACCTGGCGACCCGATGCCCCAGGTGGGCGAGAACTTCAACCCGATCGAGCAAGCGGGTTTGTCATTCCTCTTCGATGACACCACCGAACGCCTTTCAGCCCAGTTCCTTGCCGGAGTCCATGCACTGGTGCGCAAGGGAGATGCCATCATCAAGGCACGCCCGAAGTTGTACGCACTCGATGATCGTCAGAGCCAGCTTCACCTGGGAGAAAAGATTCCGACCTTTGTCTCCACCGATGTCGTGCGGAATTCGAATGGCAGCAATTTCGTCGAGAACATCAACAAGGTGGGAACCGAGCACATCGGGACCACCCTGGTGGTGAAGCCGAGGATCAGCGGTCCGGACGAGAATGAAGTCTCGATGCTGATCGATATCACCGTCAATAACTTGCAGGGACGACAGCGTGTTTTCGAGGAGGACCTGCTCGGAATCCCAGAGATTGCCATCCGGAATTTCCGGGGACAGGCCAGGGTCAAGAATCACAGGCCACTGATCCTGGGCGGCTTGATCAAGGAGAGTGAGTTCGATTCCCGCAACAAGTTGCCACTGATCGGAGACATCCCGTTTCTTGGTGACCTCCTGGGGCGCAGGAACTCGCAACAGATTCGCTCCGAGATCATCATCGTGCTGACTCCTCACATCCTCAGCGAGGATGGCATCGATCCGATTTCGACTCCCAAGGAGAGCGCCCACTTCGACACCTACAACAGCGTGCTCTTCAACGACCGCTACATCCTCAAGGGACGTGACCTGGTCGGACTGGATCCGATCAGCAGGACGCCGGTGGAGGGGTTCTCCAGCGAAGAGGTGATCGACCTGACGCTGCTGAACATCGTCAAGAAGCGTGAACTGGTCAGTCGGTTGAAGATCTTTGAAGACTACCTTCCAGAAGCGGCTGGAACGCTCAGTTCATTCAAGAGGAAGCATCCCGAGAAATCGATTCGCACCTGGAGTGTCGAGGAGCGCCAACTATTCTTCCAGGCGGCTGCAATCCTGGTCGAGAACATCAAGAGCCTCAATCCAGGGCTCGACTACGACGACGTGGTTTCTCCGAGGCGTGAAATCGTGGTGCCCACCAGCCCGTACCATGTCAGCCTCTCGTACGACAAGTTGAAGACCTTTTACGACAAGGGAGACCTGGTGGTGTTTCGTGGCGAGACCAATCTGTCGGAGGATACGATTCGCAGTCTCGGAAAGATCTACACTCGCTCCCTAGAGGAGTTCGCCTCCTTCCTCGAGTTGCTCGGTCGTACCGACCAGCAGCATGGTGATTTCCGTGGCATTCTCGAACAGCAAAGAAGCATCCTCTTCCCCTCTGCGGAGTCGGCACAGGAACTGACTTATGGCGACCTGTGCAGGGACCTTGACCGTCGTGGTCTCGATTTCATCGGTGTAGCGACCTTCCTCGCCAACCGTCTCCAACGGGCAGTTTCCGACGGTGAAGTTCCGCTGGGAGTGCTCGAGGATGACCTGGAAGCATTCCAGAACAGAACGGTCACTCTCGATGAACTGGGAGATCGCCTGCAGACCCTGGACGAGCGCTGGGATTTCCTCAACGATTCACCGTTACGACCAGTCAGGGGGCTGTGATGAAGTCGCTATCCGTGTGGAATGCACCTCTGGTCAATCATCTGCTCGGCACATTAATGGCGACCTTGCTCGTCAGTTTGATGGTCCTCGGCTCTGGCTGCAAACCGATGGACAAGAGGAGTGAAACGGCCGATGTCTTGAAGGATATTCGCGACACGACGGTGATCCCTGACCTTGGATCTTACGACGAAGCGATCCGCAAGAAGTCGGTGGATCGCATCCTGATGAGCCTGGAGAAGGCACCCGATATCACCCGCAATCTGCTGCTGGCGACCATCGATGATTCGATGGTCAGTGCCCGGACCAAGAGAGTGATCTGTACGCTACTGGCGGACCAGGGGGATTTTCGCGCGATGGCCCCCTTGACCCGGATGCTGGCGGAGGGATCTCAAGCGGAAGACGACCTGCTCGAGACCGCACTGCTCGAGTTCGGGGAACGTGCAGTGTCGGGAGTCTCGACGGTGCTGGCAGAAGGCGGACCGATTGCACGGCGCAATGCCGCGGGAATCTTGCTCGCCATCGGTGGCTCCAGTGCCCACGACGCGCTGCGCTTGAGACTACTGATCGAGAAGGACCCTGAAGTTCGATTTCTCTGTGTCTGCGGGTTGGTCGAGGATCGCCGAACAACCTCGTTGGCACTCCTGGGAGATGCTCTCGATGACATCGATGAAGAGGTGAGAAGAGCGGCATGGGGTGGGTTGTCTCATCGAGCCCGTCCTCCGGGAGGGATCCTCTTCAATCCTTCTGGACGTCCTGAGGTGAGAATTCGTCAGGCGCTACAGGTGCGGAAATGGCTCGATGGTGGGGCAGTACCACTCTAGTGCGGGCAGTGCCACTCTGGTGTGACGAGCAGTTCCATCGATCGATCCAGTCACGAAAAGGGCCGGCAGGGGAAACCCCTGCCGGCCCTTTTCACAACAGATCAAGCGTCCGACGATCAGACTTGAGTCTCTTGCTCTTCGATGAACTCCTGCCAGAAATCTTCCGGCATGTCGAGCGCAATCTTGAGAGCTCCGTTGGAACCTGCGTACTGCGGCTCCTCGACTGACTTCACCTTTCCTCCACCGTACTCGACGAGGGCTTCCTCGAAGGCTCGGGAGAGTCCTGTGATCTGGCTGCCGCCGCCGCCGAGCAGGATGTGATTGCGCATCTTCTGCTGGAATTCCGGGTCGTAGGTGGCGATCAGATCTTGCAGTGCTTCGACGGTGGGGGCGACGATACCGGAGCACGCCTCGCTCACCTCGGCAGTGATGTCAAACTCGGTCGGCTTTCCCTTGACCGGGAAGGTCGCCACAACCGGATCCATGTGGGTTCCGACACAAGCGTGATCTTCCTTGATCTCGCGCACCATGTTGGAGGAAAACTGTGCCTCCGGATGGTTTTCGCTCAGCAACTCCATCAATCGGGTGTCGATGGCGTCTCCACCGAAGTGGTGAGTTCGTTGATCCTCAGCCTTCGGCATCGTGGCATGGACCCGGCACAGATCGACGGTTCCAGCACCGATATCGACGACCAGGGTGTCCGCCAGGAAATCGAGGCCGTAGGCCACCGAG
>Ga0302118_10001823_pt1 | contig 10623 bp, 9 predicted proteins | sample AG5_331_MG_FD_203126 | JGI IMG/M metagenome (GOLD analysis project Ga0302118, IMG submission 203126) | Marine microbial communities from Western Arctic Ocean, Canada - AG5_33.1 | ecosystem: Environmental > Aquatic > Marine > Oceanic | place: Canada: Western Arctic Ocean | collected 2017-10-01 | reverse complement strand
CAGCTGATACGCGCGAGGTTTATTCTGAAGCTAAGTCGTCTGGCTTCGACACCAAGATCATGCGCAAAGTCGTGGCACTTAGGAAGTTAGACCAGGGTGAACGCCAGGAACAAGAGGCTCTTTTGGACACTTACCTCAGGGCTCTCGGCGAAGCTTAACCAACTTAATAGCGAGATAATAAACTCGAGATTGCTGCGGCATGCTGGGAAACACCGGCTAAAGGCTTAAGCCCGATGTGAAGTCGTGATTACCATATTAGTATTATTTAGTATCTTACCACATTGGCGTAGGTCAGTCAGTGAAGAGGTAGTGCAAGTAGAGCTGAGATTGCTAAGAGAGCTTAGAGATAACTCTGAACCCTCCACAACGCTGAGAAACGAAACCTAATACAAAGCTTCAAGACCCACTCTAAATTCTCTTAGTATTGCGTGACGCCTGATTTTTAGTGTAGGGGTCATCTGCCCATTTTCGACAGTGAATGAGTGATGGGAGATAACAAATTTTCGGACTTTTTCGATCACCGGAACGGTCTTGTTAGATCGTAATACTGCCTCACCTATGGCTGAGATCAGTTGCATGTCCTTGGCCAATTTCTCCAGAGAATTCTCTTTGCCGTTGGATCTTGACCATTTTTTTAGCCATTCTTCGTCGGGAACGAGCACAGCTGTTAAGTAGGGGCGTTTGTCTCCAAATACCATTGCTTGTTCGAGTTCCTCTTCGAGGCAGAGGGTACCCTCAACCCGCTGTGGAGAAATATTATCGCCACTTGAAGTTACAATTAAATCTTTCTTACGGTCAGTAATGATAATGTGACCGTCTTCGTCTAAATACCCTATATCCCCAGTATGCAACCACCCATCGTCATCGATGGCTGCAATGGTTGCGTCAGGGTCGTTCCAATAGCCGAGCATAACCATTTCGCCCTTAGATAATATCTCGCCGTCTTGAGCAATTTTGACGCTAACTCCGCGCGCGGGTGGCCCAACTGCATGCAGTTTTACGTTGTTTGGTACATTCGCGCTAATAACAGGTGAGGCCTCGGTTTGGCCATACCCTTGAAGAATGCGGACGCCAAGGGCGGTGAAAAATAGGCCAACTTCATAATTTAGTGGCGCGCCGCCTGAAACAAGGGCTTTGAGCCTCCCGCCAAAGCGTTCGCGTATCTTTTTGCGGACTAAACGTTCGCAAACCGCGTCGACTAGTTTATCCCATAGCGAGAGGCTCTTAGGGTTCTTGTATCGTTTGGTTCCAAGCTCGACGGTTTTTTCGAACAGCCGTATGCGAAAGTTACTTTGTGTCTGAACGCTTTGGTGTATGCGACTGCGCATCGTTTCATAGAGGCGGGGGACAGCCGTCATAATTGTTGGGCGAACTTCTGCCATGGTGTTGATCAACGTATCCACGCGCTCGACGTAAAATACTTGGGCACCTAAGCAGATTGGAAAGTAGATGCCACCGACGTGCTCGTAAGCATGGGATAGCGGCAGAAAGGAGAGAAAAACTTCTTCGCCTAACTCAAGCTCTTTTACGATCTGCGTTGCTCCATCGCAGTTACATAGAATGCCGCCGTGGGTCAGCATGACGCCTTTTGGTAAACCGCCTGTACCGGACGTGTAAATGATGCTGCACATGTCCTCGCGCTGTGCTGTAGCGACGTGGTCCGGTATATCGCCACCCCGACCAGCTTCAAGAACATCGGCCCAGGCTATTGTCTCAATATCTGAGTGAATGACAGAATTAGGGTTATCGAAGATGATGACCCGGAGTTTATGGTCTGCCTCAACTGCAGCGGCGATCAGCCGGGCGGCTAGCGTGGGATTAGAAACGATAGCGAGTTGCGCACCTGAATCGTTAATTACGTGGAGGTGGTTGACGGCTGTATTAGTCGTGTAGGTTGGTACTGAAATTGCACCAATCGCTTTGATCGCGATATCGGCTATGAGCCATTCAGGCCGATTTTCACCGACGATGATGACACGGTCTCCTGTCCTAACGCCCAGCACGGATATCAAACCATTCGCTGCAGCTCTTACTTCGTCAGCGGTTTCCCTCCAACTCAGAGAGATATAGACGCCATCTCGTTTTGCCCATACGAAAGGTTCATCGGCAAAGCGTGTGGCTTGGTCGAAAAACAAAGTTACTAGATTGCGCACTTCCCGTGCATCGATCGCCCGCTCGGTCAACGTTTCCCCCTATATCGAGTCTGCACCCCTGGTACTAAGTCAAGTCTACGACGGGAGTGCGGATGAAACCAGTATGAGAAAAGCGTAAGGTTGGCGAACCGCTCCAGTCCGCCTATATGTTTAGATATTAGTGCCGCTTCGGTCGGCAAAGGAGACGCTATGAACGAGATAACCCTTCCCCAGTACCAAAGTAAGGAATTTGGTGAACTCCCTGTTTGGGAGCTATCTGACCTTTATTCAGGACCGGAAGGAGATGATCTAGAGGCAGCCTTTGAAGAGGTCGCGCGTCAGGTCGGTGTCTTCGCCTCATCTTATGATGGTATAGTTGAAGAGTTAGACGGCGAGCTCTTCGGTCAGGCTATTGTCGCCTACGAATCGATCAGTGATTTACTTGGGCGAATTGGGTCGTTTGCCCAGCTTTATCAAAGCCAAAACATCGGAGATTCTGATCGCGGACGGTTTTATCAAAACACAATCGATCGCATGACGACGCTCTCGAGCCGAACTCTGTTCTTTACATTGTCCATTAACAGGCTTGATGACGAAGCCTTGGAGATTAAGCTGTCTAACCCAGTGGCGGCTAGGTACCGGCCTTGGCTGAGAGACCTGAGAGTGTACAAAGACCATGAACTGAGTGATGCACTAGAACGACTGCTGCATGAAAAATATGTCACAGGACGTGCTGCGTGGACACGTTTGTTTGACGAGACAGAAGCGGGTATTCGTTGCGCTGTTGACGAAGAAGTGTTGACGCTAACTGAAGCTTTAAACCGTTTATCTGACACCAAACCTGAGCGCCGCAAGTCTGCTGCTAAGGCTATCGGAAATGCCCTCGGAGAAAAGGGGAGCCTGTTCGCTTACATCACAAACGTGATGGCTAAGGATAAGTCTATTGAAGATGAATGGCGTAAGTATCCGCGCCCTGTGTCATCTCGCAATATGGCTAACTTAGTAGAGGATGAAGTGGTAGATGCCCTAGTCGCCGCAGCCAAGGGTGCATACGCTGATACGTCGTATCGCTATTATGCTCTGAAAGCGCGATGGCTTGGCAAAAGTAAGCTGGAATACTGGGACCGGAATGCGCCGCTGCCGTCTGCGGAAAATCGAGTAATACAATGGGACGAAGCGAAGGCTACGGTGCTAGATGCCTACGCGGGCTTTACACCTGAAATGGCAGAAACAGCGGCGCCGTTTTTTGAACGGGGTTGGATTGACGCTCCAGCTTTTCCCGGCAAAGCATCCGGTGCGTTCTCACATCCTACCGTTCCTTCAGCGCACCCTTACATTTTGCTAAACTATCTCGGTAGCCCTCGCGATGTCATGACGCTGGCTCATGAGCTGGGGCATGGTGTTCATCAGGTCTTAGCCGCTGGTCAAGGTACTCTATTGTGTGACACGCCACTTACGTTGGCAGAGACGGCATCCGTATTCGGAGAGATGCTTACCTTTCGTTCCTTGCTAGAAAAAGAGGAGCGACCTGAGCAGCGCCGTGCACTCTTGGCCGGCAAAGTTGAGGATATGCTGAACACTGTAATCCGTCAGGTCGCATTCCATGAATTTGAGCGGCAGGTTCATGATGAAAGAAAAAAGGGTGAACTCTCGCTCCAGCATATTTGCGAGATATGGATGGCTGTTCAATCTGAGAGCCTCGGACCAGCTTTTCGGTTTGATGAGGAATACAAATATTATTGGACTTACATCAGCCATTTTGTCCACGTGCCTTTTTATGTCTATGCTTATGCCTTCGGGGACTGTCTCGTGAACTCACTCTATAAAGTTTACACAGAAGGGGCGGTGCCTGACTTTGAAAGCAAGTATCTAGAGATGCTTAAGGCTGGTGGCACGCTCCGCCATAAAGAACTATTGGCACCCTTTGGTTTAGATGCATCGGACCCAGCGTTTTGGGCGCGGGGCATGGAAACCCTGACGGGGCTCATTGATGAGCTCGAGATGGTCGCTTAAGTTTTCATGGCTTCTCCTAAAAAGCCCTTGTTGGAAGGCAACAGTTTATCTGGCCGTGTACAGCGTTACGCGAAGGTTGGTAGTGCGGTAGGTGGCTTTGCAGCTCGCTTGGCTAGTCAGCGTTATCTTGGGCTTAAGGCAGACCCAACGAAAGGCGCAGAAAACTTGCGTGCGGCCCTCGGCGGGCTGAAGGGTCCGTTAATGAAGGTGGCCCAAATTTTATCTACGATTCCCGAAGCGCTACCAAAGGAATATGCCCGGGAACTATCTCAACTACAATCGAACGCTCCTCATATGGGATGGCCTTTTGTTAAGCGGCGGATGACGGCGGAGTTGGGCACTAATTGGCGGGGTTGCTTTGCGTCCTTCGATAAAGAAGCCGCGGCTGCTGCATCTTTAGGTCAGGTGCATAAGGCAGTATCACTCGACGGTGAGGCATTGGCATGCAAGCTGCAATATCCAGATATGTCTTCAGTTGTCGAAGCGGATTTAAAACAGTTGAAGCTAATCTTTTCTCTGTATCGGCGCTATGACGAGTCTATTGATCCGTCTGAAGTTTACGCTGAACTTACGGCTCGGCTACGTGAGGAACTCGACTACGAGAACGAGGCGCGTAACCTAAGTCTCTATCGCCTCATGTTGGCTAATACTGATGGCGTTTCTGTACCTACCGTTCATGATGATTTATCGAGTAAACGCTTACTCACCATGAGTTGGGAGGAAGGAAGCAATATTGCTGACCTCCAGGGCCTCAGCCTAGAAGACCGAAACACCATTGCCGAGAATATGTTCCGGGCTTGGTACATTCCATTCTATCAGTATGGCGTTATTCACGGCGACCCACACCTTGGAAATTATTCAGTACGAGATGATCTCTCGATTAATTTGATGGACTTTGGCTGCATTCGAGTTTTCCGGCCAGAGTTTATCCGTGGTGTCATCGATCTCTATCGTGCGGTTGAGTCCGGTGATCGTGAGTTGGCTGTTCACGCTTATGAGACATGGGGATTCGTAGGGCTCGATGACGCAGTGATCGATGCCTTAAGCCGTTGGGCTTCCTTTATCTACGCGCCGCTAATGGAAGACCGGCCGCGCCTGATAGAAGAAACCAATGGCATAGACTATGGCCGTGAAGTCGCCATGGGGGTGCAGATGGAATTGCGCCGTCTTGGTGGGGTGAAGCCACCGCGTGAGTTCGTGTTGATGGACCGTGCAGCTATTGGTCTAGGTTCAGTGTTTTTACGCCTCGGGGCGGAGGTGAATTGGCACCGGTTGTTCCATGACACTGTTGCTGCGTTCGACCCCAAAGTTTTGGCTAAGCGACAAAAGAAGTTGCTAAAGCAGACGGGGCTTGTTCACTGGCTGGAGGAAGGGGCTTAACTCCCCTTTGTACTCTCATAATGCTGGTCTAGGATTTGGCTAACTTTTTCAGGAGATAAAACTATGTCGATACTGCCAACATTAAGCCGCCGTGATACCTTTCTGTTTGCCGCTAGCGCTGCAGCAGCCTCCACGCCATCTATGCCGACATTAGCCTCGAGTGTTCCTGCGGAACTTAATTGGGACGACCCTGCGGAGCGTGTGCGTATCCAGTCCGCCATGAAAGGCTCCTCCGGCGAAGAGACAATATATTCGTTCTTCCGGCTTCATCTGTATGGCTATACTCATTCGGGCAACCTCATTCCATTTGCCACGATGAGCAACTTTAATGTCGGTAAATGGCGGACGCTGCCAAACGGCAACCAAGCTGCGAAAGTGTTTGAGGCAGGCGTTTACACGAAGTTTGACTCTGATGAGGTGCTGGAGGTTTGGGAAAACCCGGTTACCGGAGAAAAGCGTAAGCCTTGGCGATTTATAGGTGGACCGCTATCAGTAGAAATAGGACCGGACGGTATGGTTACTGGGGACCTAGCGACCCTCAAACCAAAGCCGCTTCAGTTACAGGTGTTCGGCGATACGGTCATGATACCTAGTGCGTCAGCCTTTTCGTTTCCAAATCCAATGACACCAGAGGCATTCCCAAAAGAATCGGCGGGAGACACGTATTGGTGGGATTCTCATTATGTGTATTTTGCCAACCTCAAGGACGTAGTGAATCGAGAAATCACAAGCGTCCAGTCTCATATTCAGTTCCAGAATCTTGTCAGTTGGCACCCGTGGTGGGGCATGGGCGGTCAACCAGGGCGGACCTGGGGGCGAGCGTATGGCGCAAAGATTAGCGGGCCGGAACAGATACCAGCAGCCTACCTGAAGGCTTTTGAGGACCAGACCCCCGAGATTTTTGATACTGACAACTGGACCGAGCCGCGCGATGATTTCCCAGAATATATGGCTGATCGCCACGGTTAATCTTAATGTCTGAGTTGCTAAACGACCTGCGTTATGGAGATCGTGATGTGAGCTAATCTTAACTTTAGGGTGTGACACCATTTGCGATGGGCAGAAGGTAACGTGAGTCTGTTATGTGAGGCCCGTGTTTTATTAATTTGGCTCTAAAGTGGAGCCTTGGGGGAGAATACCTATGACTTACAAAACCCGTTTGATGACCACTTTAAGCAGCGCAATTTTGTGTGCTGGTTTATCTGTGGGCGCTACTAGTTCGGCAATAGCGCACAATGTATTGAATGTTAGTGAAGCACCAGCTGGGCATTTGTTCCCGATGGTGCTCAACGTCAACCATGGCTGCAAGGGGGCACCTGTTGTTGGTGCCCGCATTCAAATTCCTGATGGCATTGTTGATGCAAAAGCTGTCGACAAACCGGGCTGGGAAATTGAATACAAGATGAAGCAACTTGAAACGCCAGTTGTGCTTCATGGTCGTGAAGTGAAAGAGGTTGTCGGCGAGATCGTATGGAAAAACCCGACTGATACTGTGCCATCTGATGGCTGGGCGGCCTTTGAGTTCCGCGGCACGATTCCAAAAGATGCTGGCCGGGTTATGCACTTTAAGAATATTACCGTTTGTGAAGGTGGCAAGACTGACGCTTACGTGGATTTGCCCGAACAGGCGTTAGACGTGAATGACGCTGAGTTTTCAAAAAAGGCGTGGGCCTTTATGACGGCAACTTCAGGGCCGGCTCCGATGGTTATTGTTCGTGAGTCAAAAGGTCAATATCCATGGGACTGGACAGCGGAACAAGCCCGGGGTGATGCGCCTTAGTAAGAATCTATGGCACGCTGACACCAAATTTTTACCGTGTTGTTGAGGGCCCCGTCTCAGATTTGAGGCGGGGCCTTTCTTTGGGCAATTTGAAGTGTGTTTTATCGACGTGGACGGTCGCAGAATTCATCAAAGGCGGCGGCATGACCGGCCATACCTTTGTCGATCATGGCTCGCAGTAAATTATCACCAAGATCTGCAATGCTAACAAAGACGCCTGCCGGTGAACCTAATACGCTTGCGAGAGCACTCGCCTGTATCTCGGGCGAATGAGAGTCAAACACGTCCCGGCATTTTACAATCGAAAGCCCATCAAGATGTTCGTCATGTCCGCTCTCTGATAAGCTTTGAACGCTAATCGTATAGGCTGCGAAATCGAGTATACCTGGAGACAGACCTTCTGCACGCATCAGGATTTTTCCTGACGCCGTACGATTCAATTTTGTCGTAACCGCCACGTAGGCCTTGGCCCGCTTAATGCGTCCGTAGATGACTTCATCTTGTCCGCCGGATCGTCCCATCCATTCTTGTTCATTAAATAGAGTGTCCTCTGGAAAGTCCGTTTCGGTTCCGTTCGTCAAAGAGCAGTATACCATACCTCCAGCAACCTCCTCTACGATATAGGGGCGGCCGTCCTTGGTGTAGGCCGTGGAACCAACTGGAAACCGCTCGGTCATGTTCTGTCTTTCTTAAGGGCTTTCTATTCTTACGCCCGTGGTTCATTCCATTTCATTGAAGCAGGAATACTAGTGAAGTGAACACCGATTTTTATGATCCCAAAAATGGGCAAGGCACACAACGTGTATTCTATAAAAATCAGGTTTTCTCGTGGTTCAGTTGTTTCGAGGACCTGAACGCACTCCAAAACCTGAAATGGTAGATAGAGGCCGGGGCGCGGTAACGGTAACCCGTATGACATTCTGACAACTCTTAGAAAGCATCGGTTAGGTAACAATTTTGAGGAAGAATAAAATAAAGTAGGGCTTGGTTGTAAGTCACACTATTAATTTTCCAGTGATGCCACCCCACCACAAGAGGTTGAGCATTGGCAGAAAAACCCCAATCAACCGCTACGCCTTGAGCCAGATCTTGAAACAAATTGGCCACTAGATCATTAGTACTTGAGGGGTGGTAAATCGTGACAACTTTTAATGCTGACGGCTATGATTAGGACTTCGGTGGCAGGGAAGGTTATCTTTTTGAAGAGAATATTCGTGGCTGTGGGAGCGGGTATAAGCATGATTTTCTTCAATAATACGCCACAGTTTAAGGCGCTTCCGTTATTCGTGTCTCTATCGATGCTCTAGGTCGGCCTTCTGGAGGGTGCTGCGGGACCATGGCTGAGGCAGGTCCCCAGAACGGTGGAAAGCGCATAATTAGCGTTGATATCGTTAAGGCGACGGCTTGCCCCAGCAAAAACACATATGGGTTAGCGAACAGAGCCAAGTGTAAAAGGCTAACGATCAGATTTGGGAAATGTGCGAGAAGAATTTTTTTTCGATTGAATTCCAAAACGTTATGGTCTGGAGAAACACGAACGTCCCAGTACTTAGAATGCCACAGACCATTGAGAGAGCCGCCGATGAGAAATGTCCCAGTTGCAGACGCAACTGGCCCGAAACCAGCCTTCTCAATAATTGACCAAATGCTTAGGAGGAGTTCTCCAGTGGCAAATCCCCAAGTAATTCCAAAGATAAGAAGAGGGGCAAGTGATAGGGGTCTGTTGTGAGTCACGGTTCCGCCGCGCCAAATGACGCCGTAGCCGAATAGGATAATTACGGCTAATCCAGTCGTCGCCAGCCACCACAAGGGATCTCCGATTTGATCTGGACGGACAACCGGGACAGACCTAAGAGTTGGAAGCACACCGGTAGTCCACGAAACCAAGAAACAGAACATAAAATACACTGCCGCGCGCAGCCATGCTCGCTGTGGATCGTATGCGTCAGCGGGCCTGAGCCGGTTAAGACGAAGAAGTGCGAGGGCTAGGATAAGAATGCCCGCACTCGCACTGATAACAAAGCGGATTTCCCACGGCTCGCTAAACCAAACTTGTGGAGGAAAGAGAAGGTTAGATTCCATGGTCAGTCCGTTGTGGTGTCACTGGCATCCGAAATTTGCTTGCATGTCGCAGTATCAATCCGGCAATCGGCGGTAAGGTTCATCACACTGGTGAAAGCGCGCCCTTCAAGCATGATCTGGACCGGGATAAAACGGTCGTCCGGGCTAAATAGGATTTTACCGCTGCTGTTATGAATTGATTCCTTGCGCTGAGGGTCGAAACCAAACACTGGCTCGATGCTTGCCAGTACCGGTACAAGTTCGACATCCTGGCCGCGGATCCAAAAAAGGCGAGGGGCTTCAACGCGGCCGACCAAGTCATAACGTCTTCTGCCATCGTAGATGGGAATTCTGAAAGTGTTTTGGCGATGATGGATGATTTCTCCACGGGCTGCCACAAAGGCCGATATTGGGTCAAACACGCCGGTGCGCATATCACTGGGGACCGGTTCGGGAACTTTACGGTCTCGATTCCATTCTAGGTCACTGAGGGAAAGCGGTTCACCGGTTTGCGGGTTAAAGGTGCGCTCTTGTGATCGCGCCAGCCTAGTTAATGGATCGTAGGCTATGGTTAAGGATGAGGAAATTTCTGCTGTTGCCCATGCCCGGTCAAATTGTCGGGGAACTGGCGTGGGGCCTTTTCCGGTTTCGATGATGAAGGTACCGCCGCCTTTAACCTCAGCCCGGAAATTCTGAAACCAGCGCGCTATCCCTCGGGTCTCCATGGTCAGTGCGGTTCTATAACTGGTCTCGTTTTCGTCGAATTCAGCTAGGAAATCTGCGACATGAAGTCCACCAATTTTCAGATTGTAGGCTAACCGCTCGGACTGTCCGTCTAGCGAGGCGGCTTCAACTGAGCCGCTTGTCGCGCCCAAACACAGGCTGATGGCTAAAAATGTAATAACCTGATTCATATGAAATGTTCGCCGAACTAACTTATATCGATACCTAGGAGGGTTTTACTGTATTGGATTTCTGGCAAGGGTCCACACATGTCTCCCCTGTCTCCCCTGTCTCCCCTGTCTCCCCAGCCTCCGCTGTCTCCCCAGCCTCCGCTGTCTCCCCTGCCTTCTATTCCTTTCTTGGATGTTGGTCGCCTTGTGGAGAACTAAAACCTGCTCGATATCGGCCCCCTTCACAAAGCGCAGGGGATAGGGCATACGGGATGTCTAAGGTGAAGGTGAAGGGTAACCATGAAGATCGCAGTATTGAAGGAGCGACGGCCTGGGGAAAAGCGTGTTGCGGCCACCCCGGAGA
>Ga0302118_10001815_pt1 | contig 10633 bp, 24 predicted proteins | sample AG5_331_MG_FD_203126 | JGI IMG/M metagenome (GOLD analysis project Ga0302118, IMG submission 203126) | Marine microbial communities from Western Arctic Ocean, Canada - AG5_33.1 | ecosystem: Environmental > Aquatic > Marine > Oceanic | place: Canada: Western Arctic Ocean | collected 2017-10-01 | reverse complement strand
TCAATAAAATAATGATTAGCCTCATGCATGATATCACACTATAGCAAAATAAAGGAATAGCCGCGATCAGTATTTTGTATTTATTATAATTTCTATCGAAATTTCCTTAAGGACTTTTAATTATTTATTAATAGTGCCATTTTTCTATTTATATATATTGTTTAGTTTATTATCCTTTATAATAGTTAACTCCCGCGAGAGTATACGGCTCGTATTTTTTTGGGCAGACCGATATGTTGAACTTTAATACCCCTATTTCGATATTGAAAATAGGGACCCCCGCCTCTTGATCGAGAAGAATCTTTCGAATTTGTTTTGGAAAACGGGGGGGGTTAGATGGGGGGGTACCCCCTGGTCCCCTAAGTCATTGAGGCTGTGAGGCTTACGTAACTATTGCTCAATAGAATAAGGCAATAACATAGTTGAAAGTTATGCTTGACTTTTGTTGTTTGATATGATATCTTATATATATGATTAAGTTAACCGAAAGAGAAAAGATCCTCCTTGCATTCGTACTTCCTTTGAAGGAAAAAAAGTTAAAAAAAAACTTGACAAACGGCTAAAACTATGATACATTGTATGTATAAGTAAGATAAGAATTATGGAAAAAATAAAAATACTCAGAGCAGAAATTGGTGAGCTTGCCTCAGCCCTTGAACGCATGAACGAAAACGCTACGCCCGAAACGGCTACAACTATCAAGGTTGCCAACGAAATTTTTGGCAAGACCCTTGCCGATAAGCAAGCCGAACTTGCTCAACTTAAAAACGAAAGATAAAAAAATGGACTCATTCATGATAAAAATCCGCATTAAAGACTGCAAAGCCATGCTCGCAAGAGCTACGAACGCGAGCATAATCGCTCGGCTAGAATCGCAGTTGGTAGACTGGAAACGTCACTTGCACGATGCCGAAATGATCGAATTCGAGGAGCGTGTTGGCTTTAAGTCAATGGAAAGAAACGCAGGTGTTTGGAACGAACGATAAAGCGTTACTTCACGCTTCACGCTTCACACTTTGACACAAAAAAAACATGATAAACACAATTCTAAAATCCTTCTTCGATTCATTCCTTTGTCTTGCCTTAACCCTCTCGCTTTCGATAGCTGGCTGGCTTATCGTTGACTACTGCACGGGACACTATGCCTCGACTGCCTTTGGAAACTTTGGCATGGCGTTCTGGTTCATAGTCATCGCAGTCGTTGCCTTTATAAAGCTCGACCGAAGGGGGTAGGTATAAGCCCTTGCCTATCAAGTAGTTAGGCGCCAAGGCCAACGCCGTACCCCTCGTAAGCCTTTGACTATCAGTGACTTACCATGGTGCTCTTGCTTGAGCCTTACCATGTAGTAGCTTGCCAGCTTGAGTAACTCGATCATTAGCACAACTATATACTGCTATAACCTTAGTGCATTGCCAAGTCCAATTGCTATCATCGAGACCCTTGTAGTAACGCCTAACGGCTTGGTAAGCATTCTTACCATAGGCTTGCACTCTCATGGTATGGTCATAGGTGCGAGCCTGAACATATAGCACATAAGCATTGCCACTGGTATGGGCATCCCAACGGGCTTGATTCCTGCGAGCTAAGCCAGATTGATCCTTATCTAGTGGAGTGGGCTTCATCACCTTGTTATAGTGATCCATGCGGGCTTGCCACGCCATTAGCTGGGCATCAGTGTATTGATCGAGATACAAGTGGAGACCATCATCAGTATCTCGCATTTGTATTAGCTGACATTTGTTGTTGTTCATACCTATACAATACTATAGAAAGACCCTTATGTCAAGGCTAACATTCAACTAATGTTTTGCACTATACTACTCTCGTAAGTGTCTGCGCACCATAGGCTTAGGACGCAACGGCCCCCCTCCCTAGGCGTAAGGCCCTGATGCTCAAGGAGTTAGGGCACCGTTGGCAATGCTTGAGCGTCACCTTGCTCAGTCTTAACAAACCAATCAGTCGAGCTAATAGGTTGCCCTTCAAGGCAAGGCTCGAATCCGACTTGATGAAAGCCCATGCCCGTAATGCCGTTGACTCGCTCGCGAGTTGTTGGCGTGTTCCATCCTGCTAATGTGGCAAAGACTAGCCCGCTAATGTCTCGGCGTATGATCTCATTGCCATGTAGGAATACTCTTGTGCCATCGGTGCGAGTGTTGCCGATCTTTAATGATGTGCCTTGTTCAAAGGCTTGTTTGATTTGTTCTGTTACTTTTCTCATAATATGTTTTTTTTGGTTAAGTTAAATTGTTCTCAGTCGAAAAGACCATTTAAGAAATCCTTGCGAACTGGAGCAAGGCGAGCAACAAAGGCGACTGCCTCGGCATGCTTTTCTGCTTCGATTGCAACGGCAAGAGCATTGTGCAACTCTACGATCTGTTGACGGGTTGCGTCAACTTGCAACTGGCGAGAATGACGGCGAACCTTGCAACGAGTCTTTGCAACTTTGGTTTGCCATTCGGCAAGGATTGTTTGCCGTCTTGCGATGGCTTGCTTGATCTCTTTCGAGGTTTCTGGGATGTTTACTGTTTTTGTCATAATTTTTTGTGTTTAAAGTGTTTTCTCCTAGGAGGTGGCTATTGCCTCCAGTTGGGAGAGTTCGATCCGAAGATCTTGCATCTCAGCGTTGGAAAGGACGGAATCCTGAAGGATTTCCCGAATGATGGAGATTTGAGCTTGGATATTCATAGTTTTTTTTGGTTTTGATCAAGAGGTCTTTCTCAATCTTTTATAACTACAGTATGACAGAATCTGAGCAAATCGCAAGCAAAATCTTTTCCAGTCACCTTTTAGTTGCGTAAAGCGTTGGTGATCAATCAAATAAAAAATCAAATAAAAATTACCTTCTGCGGAGGAAAATCACCCGAAAAGCAATTGTCGACTTTTTTTCTGTCGCAAGTAGTTGGTATCAGGCGCTTTCCGACGATTTTTTTCGTAAAAAAACTAATAAACTACGTAACTCGCTGGCCCTCAAGGACTTCTGGGCGCACATCCTGCCCGCGCGCTCACAAGGCGTTGATACTTAACTACTTGCGAAAACTTTACGAAAAAATATGCCACAACTACATGATGCCCAATGGCTTATGACACAAAAAAAGTCGAGATTGAGTTTTTGGCTGTTTTTCCTCCGCAGACATCTAAAAATAAATTCTTTTTTTAAGTGCTGAATATCAACGCTTTATACAAGCAAAAGGTAGCTGAAAAAAATAAAGTTTGCAAACCACCGATTTTCTGTCATAATGTAGTTATAAGATTAAGAAAGATAAACTTCAAAAGCTAAAAAATTATGACACAATCAGAAAGATTCGCCCTCATTGCCAATGCCGTTGCCAACGCAACAAAAGTCGCTCCTCAGTTTGAGGGTTTGCTTAATGACTTGAAAGCCGAAAAAATGGCTGAGGATTTAGTCCTTAATCATGGCTTGCTTCAAGCCTCTACCGAGGAAATCAAAGAGGAATTTGTTTCCCTCGATGCGGTCGAGTCCGACAAGGACGACATTGACGAAGATGACGAAGAGCAGACAGACATGGAGTGCGTAAGCGGTTCATTCTCCGACCTTTTCGACACCATCGAAGACTGAAATTTATAACTAAAAAAATACAAAAAATTATGTACATACTAAAATCCATCGTTAACCAAGCAGGGGCTGTTTGGCAAGTTGAATCCATCGCAATGATGAAGCGAGACGCTGAAAGGCTCTTTCGTTCCCGAACTGCAAATTCTAACGGCGTTCGCCGTTATGGTTTGTTTCGCGCTAACTCCTAAAGAGAAAATATCACTATGGATAAGAAAATCAAACACATACTAAACTACATCCCAATGGGTCGCATTCTCCTTTTCGATGCTCTCTTGAGGCATGTGGACAATATTGTCGAAAACGAGGATGCCATCATCGCCAAAGAGGAAAAAGACAAAGCTGAAGGTAAAATCAGTTGGGTTAATCCTGTTGCCCTCGTAAGAGATGCTAAGGCAATTAAAGTTTACTTGGAGAAGGAATAATACAAATGACTGCAAAACATTTTAAATCTGTAGCCTTGAGACTTAACGAAGCCTTGAAGCTTTCTGACGATTTCTCTCGCATTGAAAAACTAGCCATTAGCTTGGCTGATGACTTTGAGGAGTTCAATGAGAACTTCAACCGCTCTAAATTTCTTGCTGTAGCCTTGGCGTAAAAAATGAATCTAATAATCCCATTAGCTTGTATAATACTCATCCCGACATTCTTTCTCTTTTTTATGATCTAAAACCTTAGCAGTCAAGGACTTACGGACCTGGGGCCTCGCCCGATGAAGTTAAACCATTGGAGGTCAACAGTTTACAAAAATTTAACGAAAAAAATCATCGCAAGGCGTTGGTACTCATACGTTTCCACAGAAAAAAAAGTCGAGATGAGATTTTCTTCAAAATTCCTCCGCGAATATGAAAAAATAATTACATTTTCTTCTTACTGATAATCAACAACTTAGGACAATGATCTTCTCTTTTGAAAATAAAGTTTGCCATCTGTCGGTTTTCTGTCATACTGTACTTATAACACTTAGGAAAGACTAAACAAAAAAAATTATGAAAATAGAAACAAACGAAACAATCCAAGAAATCGAAAAAGGCATTGCCGAAATCAAAGGCATCCTCAAAGCTAACTCGCTTAAGCTTTCCAAGAATGAAGTGAATCTTTCCGCTTCCGAAAAAGAAAACCTCTGGCTTGCGTTGGAAGTAATGGAGGACGATCTCAACGAAAAACTTGAAAATGCAGGTCTTGAATCTAAATCTTGGGATTGGTAAAATAGAGCTTGACTTCTTAACATAAATCAACTAGACTTATAACATAATGAAAATCGAAGAACAAATTGCCCACCACGAAAAAGAATCCAGCCAATGGACAGAAGCGGGAAAGCGGTCAAAAAATCTCCCCACACTTTTGGAATGCCTCAAGCAAGCCAATCACGAAAGCAAGGAAGTCGCTCGACTCGTTGCCAAAATGAACGGATGGGGCGAAACTCAAATCAACCACCTTTAAACTAGGAAAAATAAAATGATAAAGCACTTCATCTTCAAAACTCTTTTGCGTACTCGTTACCATGTCGGATTCTCAAAGGGCAAACATTGGGCAAGAAAATACTTCTGGCGTTTAAAGTCTGCCGAAGAATTCGCAAGAAATCATAAGGCTTACGGAAAAACGACTGTTTGGCGTAACGATTATAAAAGAATGTTTACCCACAACAATCTAGTTGACTACTCAATCCACCCAGACGCAAACAACTTCAGTACAAACATTTAATAATAAAGCTTGACTTCTCACGAAAATCTGTCAGAATATATAATATGATTAAGGTATATAAGAATCCAAATTTCTCCAAGTGGTTCAATGTCTCCCTTTTTGGGATAGTAGTAGATCAAGCCTCGACAAGCTCTGAAGCTCTAATGATCGCAAAAGAGTTGCAACTCCAAGACCGATGCAGAGGAGTGATGATCTATCTTAGTGAAGACCTAAGTCCCACACCTTCAACGACTTAGGGGTCTCGGGCCAGGCCGTCAAGCCCTAAACCCCTGAGGGTCAGTCCTTTACGACAGGATCACAAAGGTCACTTTTCCAAGTAAATAAATCCCAATAAAGAAAACCCAGGACGATAAGTAAAGGCAAGAGAATAAGGCAGTCATATATGTTCATGATGTTTTTTCGTTTAGTGCTGAGATTGCTCCGATAATAAATGAGGCGATAATAATAATTTCCATTCTAATAATAATAGCAGATTATAAGCTGAAAGTCAAGCCCTATCTTAGACTTGCGATGTCTTTCCATTTGATCCCTCCAAACTTTCCTCCGTTCTTTCGAGCAATGGAGACTTCAATTCCCATTTGCTTGAAGTGAGCAAGCTCATTCTTTAGGATTTTGTGCAATCCGTCAAGGCGTCCAGTTGTGCGGACTCGTGGAAATTCTCCGCCATCAAGAATCTTTACAGAAACGAAAGAGTGGAATTCATGTATTAGTATTGTAATCATAGTATAAATATAGCAAAATTTTGTTAAAAAGTCAAGCAGTAAATCAAACTTTTTTTGCCTTGCAATTAAGATCGCTTGCAAGCTCGATGTTGCGAGCATCATCATCAAAAAACCAAACTTTGTCGAAGTTTTCAATTATAGAAAGCAACACTTTTCTTTTAGCTTTGGCGATGTCTCCGCCATTGCTCGATCCTACGCAATGAACTTCTTTGGCAACGATTCCAAAATCAACAAGCCACTCGGCAATCGCTGAGGCAACGCAATCGGTGCGAGCGGTTAGAATAAACACGGAATGCCCTTCAGAGAAAACATCCTTTGCCAAGTCAATCAGCTTGGAAGGCTTACCGTCAAGAATGAGGCTTGCTCTATCAAAATCGGAGAAGTCGAAACTCTCGCCATTTCTTAGCTTTGCGGAATTGAACTCTTGAGGAGTCAAGCTTGCCATTACTTGACTCTTGCATGGACTCAGCACATGGACTCTGGCATTTGTAAATGCAAGAGTATCATCGAAGTCGAAAACGAAAGCTTTAGTTTTTCTCTTAATCATACTTATACAATACGCTAGTTTTACCCAAAAGTCAAGCGAATATGCAAAATAGTTTGTCTCATAAACTTATGACAATTAAGGACTTAGGGAAAGAGGTGAAAAAACTTTAAAGAAAAATCAATAAAATTAAGTTTTACGCTTAACCTCTTAATGCCCAGCAACTTACGACACAGATCCCAGGCCGTAGGCCCCTAAGTTACTCTCGGTCAATTAGTTACGACACTAATGAGGCAACCAATATAAAAGCCAGCAACCATAAGTCCAACTACTAGACTATATGAAAATCCGCAAAGTATTAAATTTCTGTATTCTCTCATTATCGGACTAGCTGTTTTTCTAACTCCTGAATCTTGTTGTCAATATCAATCGCCACGGATTCAATTTGGGAAACCTCCGATTGTCTGCCGTTACGAATTGCGTCCATTCTTTGCAAGTTTAACGCTTGCAGAGTTGAGACTAGTCTTTGAATTTGTTCTTTTATCATTCCTGTGTTTTTATGAGTTGTTTGTCTAGGGAAGATTGAGCCATTTCAACAATTTGCCCCATCCAATCTTGAATGTTGCAAGCGAACATTTTTGCGTGTTCGCCATTTTCGTCTTGAGCATCTTTTGCTTGCTTGGCAATGCGTTCAGCCTTTTCGCCCATGCTGAGAATCTCAGACGCAACGGAAAATCCATGCAAGGTTTTTGTTTCGAGTAGTTCTTTGAATTTCGTTTTCATAAGTATAATAATAGATTAAAAAATTGTTTCTGTCAAGTACTAATTCCAACTAAATTCCAAGCAGTATGACCTTTAGGAGCTTGAGCAGACTGAACGCCAAAATCTCGAAAAGTAATGTCAATGACATCCCAAACATCAGAGACTTCAGCCATCCATTGACCTTTGGTTGGTTCAGTTTTTTGATACGGCAAAGTTTGATAAGTGCCGAGCTTGTCGCCATTGGCGAGCGTCATCTCAATGAGAGCTTGACGGAAGTGAATAAAAGGGATTCCATTTTTTATCTTAATCATACCTATACAATAACCCAAAAAATCGATTCTGTCAAGGGTTTTTTTACTTTTTTTTACATAAAGTTAACTTTAGTCATAAGTGATTGAGCCTCAATGTTTTAGGGGATCGCAGCTACGCCCTAAGTCCAGAAGGCGTTGATTGTCAAGAGTTTAGGCTACTCTCCGAAGATCTCACGCATGGAATCGGAAACTTGATCCATGTCAACGAGGTTTTCGTCAGCCTCGAAATCGTCATCATCCTTGTCCTCTTTGACTGAATCTAGAGAAACGAATTCCTCTTGCACTTCTTCGTCAGAAGCCACAAGCAATCCATGATTGATGACCAACTCCTCTGCGAGCTTTTCAGCCTTTAGATTGTCAACGAGTTCCTTGAACTGAGCAGGAACTTCTGTGGTGGCATTTGCTACCGCTTTTCTAATTAGAGAGATTCTATCTTTTTCTTTCATATATATATATACATTACAGCAAAAAATGGGTTTTGTCAAGAAAAAAGTTTTACTTTCTTCACTTATATCCGCTTAACTCAAGGGTTTTGTTATAAGCTAATGAATATCAACACTTTATGGTTGTGGGGTGGGGCCCGCAACCCATTGCCTTTCAACGAGTTAGGGATGATCAAGAAATGTTATTTGTCTATTTGGTATTTGGAGTTTTAATATTTGGAGTCTATCATAATACTTCCACCCACCAATAACCTTCGCATTCTGTCACAATTGTATCCCATCCGCTCTGCCCTTTCTGATAGGCAAAGGTTCTCGCGGCGTGTTCGTAGGCAAATTTATACATCAGAAACTACCCCCAAATACCCATAGGGCTAATTTCGTCACCATAATCTTCGTCAGTCCCAAATCCTGCAGACTTCATGGCAGAATCAAAGTCTCCGTCCATTCTTTCGTTAATATCGTCCTCGATAGAATCGCTATCTTCCTCGATAGGATCGAGATCGAACGATTGAACCTCTTCACAGAATTCAATTCCGCCCAAGGAAGTATAGGTCGTGCAGACTATCATTAAGGAATCTGCGTAATCCTCCTCGATTATAGCTTCCGCAGACTCGATCAATTGCTCAAGCCCTTCACGGCACTTGTCGTGAGACTCAATGCATATTCCGTTTCTTATTAGTTCATATATCTTTTTCATTATGTATACAAGTATGACAGGTTTTCAGTCAAAGTCAAGCTTTTTCTTCTGTAATTACAATCCAATCGGGTTGTGCGTCTGCAACGAAATCTTCCGCATCCTCCTTGCTTGGGGCTGGTATCTTTGCAAATTGCACTCTGCCCGTCTTGCGATGAATCGCCACAATATTAAAATTAAGTAGAACTTGATTTTCCATTAGAAATCCTCCTTACGAACATAAACAGGACTACCATTATATTTTAGAGTTTTATGTTTAATAAATCTTCTGTTTTCAACATTGCGTTTCAATGTGTCAGCAGATAAGAACATATCTGTCTTTTCGGTTTTGTCTGCAGATTTTACAATCACAACGCAATCGTCTTCTGTTTTTGTGATCATCCATTTTCTTTCTTTACTTGCTTTCAATATCTTTTTCTTTATGTTTTGGTTTTCTAGAGTACTTGCTCTTGTCTTTCATGGGACGAGATTTGACGAACAAAAAAGGGATTCTAACTTTAATTCTTGTTTTCATTATATATAGTATGCCAGAGTTAGCGCTGATTGTCAAGGGTTTTTTTAAAATAAGTAAGTAAAGTGTTAGTAAAGTTTTGTGTCAAGTAAATTGGGGAGATTGACGAGACTTGAACTCGCAGTCCTCGATTCCACAAACCGATGCTTTTACCGATTAAGCTACAATCTCCATGGCTGTCCCGCAAGGATTTGAACCTCGACTAGATGTACCAAAAACATCTGTGCTACCATTACACCACAGGACATTATAAAATGTCTGGTCTTACAAATGCCATGAGGATCTGTTCAGGTCTTACAAATGCCAGTTAAAGAGAGTCAGCAGTGGCAGGAATTGAACCTGCGAGAGTTATCCGAGCCTGCAAGCTCAGCCTCCCACCTCCATGAAAATTGCAGTAATCATTAGGTCTTGCTAACATAAATTATCGAAAGAACTAAATACAATTATGACAGAATACACGCCAAAGTCAAGGGTTAATTTCATAAAACTAAAGATAGTCATAAGATCCTGGGCTTCAACACCTTATGGGTCTGCGACCTGGCCCCCTTGACGTAACCCCTTGAGGCTTAAAGGGTTAGGGCTGATATCGCAGAACCATAAGCAATAACCTTGATCCTTTCGTCATCCCTAGAAACTATTGAAGAGTCAATGTTTTCTATTAAGAGTTCAAGCATCTTGTTCTTATCTCCCAAACAAAGAAAAGAAGTTCCTCTTGTTGAAAGGCTTGGCTTACGAACCTCAAGCTCCATGATGTTACCCTTGTCCCCTCGAAAGATAACCTTTTGGTCGTCCATTTGCTTATAGCTTCTCGCCTTAGAGTTTTCGACTTCAGTATGGGAAACGACCACATCAACAACATCGTCCATTGAGAAAATATGATAAACCTGACTGCCCAATTCCTTAATGCCAAGATAATCTACATGTGAGCCATTTTTATTCAAGGATAGCATCTGCCTAACAAAATTCGCCTGATTACCTTTGGAGCGAAGGTAATCTTTTAATTCTCTCATGATTGGTTGTAATGCTCGCTTGAGTGATTCTTTGTTCTCACGAGTGCAGTTTTGGAATAGACTTGCACAAGCTCGCATGCGTTCTCCTGCGTCAATAATGTCAAGCTTCACGCTTGTTGGGCTAAGACTTTGATATTGCAATCTAGTACCACCTTTCAGGGAAATCGACTCGCCATTGCGTAAGACTGCATCATTTTTATCTGTTCCTGCAATTGGAGGAGGTAATCCCAATCGTTCAGTGAACTGCCTCTCTCGGTCATGTCCTGCCTGTTTTACTTGTGACGCTCTATAAGAACTCATTCCCCTGTAACCGTGTGTCTTTTTGATTTCAATCATAACTACAATCATGACAGGTCTAGGTTGGATTGTCAAGATTTTTCTTTTAATTAAAAAAAATAGTCATAAGGGCCTGACCTGCAA
>Ga0302118_10001813_pt1 | contig 10648 bp, 10 predicted proteins | sample AG5_331_MG_FD_203126 | JGI IMG/M metagenome (GOLD analysis project Ga0302118, IMG submission 203126) | Marine microbial communities from Western Arctic Ocean, Canada - AG5_33.1 | ecosystem: Environmental > Aquatic > Marine > Oceanic | place: Canada: Western Arctic Ocean | collected 2017-10-01 | reverse complement strand
CCAGCTCGTAATGCAAGAAATGGGTATTTATTTACTTCAGAGGGTGTTGTAAAAATTCGAAATGCAAAACATAAGAAAGACACTGGCCCTCTAGATCCCAATTGTAATTGCTCAACTTGTAAAAATTATTCAAGAGCATATCTCCACCATCTTCAAAAATCAAATGAAATTCTAGGGTCTCGCCTCAATACGCTTCATAACCTTTTCTATTACCAGTACTTGATGAAGTCAATTAGAGAAGCAATCAAAAGTAATACATTTTCTGACTTTAGAAAAAAATTCTATGCTGAAAAGCTATAAAGAGATTTAATCTAATTTATTGTATCTATCTCAACTGGATTTTTAATAAAATACTCGTCTAGTAGTTTTCTTGCCAAAGGCGCTGCTTTTGAGCTTCCACTGCCTGCATTTTCAACAATAATAGCAATTGCGACTTGCGGATCTTCAATAGGTGCAAATCCAGTAAATAGAGCATGATCCCTTAATTTTTCTTCAATATTTGCAGCAATATACTCTTCTTCTGGGTCAAGACCAAAAACCTGCGCAGTGCCGGTTTTACCCGCTAGGCTATATTGGAGTTTATTGTTAAGTCTTTTGGCTGTGCCAAATTTGCCATATACCGTTTGCTTCATTGCTTCAATAATTAACTCCCAATTACTGATGTCCTTTATAGGTATTTGATCAGATTTGGGGCTTCGCTCTTCAAAAATATCACCATTTTTTGATTGAGAATGCATCATTACTTGAGGCGTTAATAACTGACCTTTGTTTGCTATAGCGGCTGTTGCTAAGGCAAGTTGTAATGGGCTTGCAGTCATAAAGCCTTGGCCAATTCCTGTAATAAGAGTTTCCCCTCTATACCAAGGCTCATCCTTGTTAATCTTTTTCCATTCCCTGGAAGGAAGGATTCCACCAAGTTCTCCTGGTAAGTCAATCCCTGTTTGTTTGCCAAATTGAAAATATGAAAGACTATCATGGATTTGATCAATACCCATATTGAAAGCTAAGTCATAGAAAAATACATCACAGGATTGAGCGATAGCCTCAACAACATTCATATGTCCATGTCCAGTGCGCTTCCAGTCATTAAACTTTCTAGAATAATTATTTAATTTGTAGTAACCAGGGCAGAAAGTACTATCTTTAATGGTTATATTGCTAAGCTCTAAGCCAGCCAAGGCAACCATTGGCTTGATAGTAGATCCAGGAGGGTAAAGACCCTTAATACTTCTATCAAAGAGTGGTAAATCTTTGTTGCTACTGAGCTCATTATATCTTTCGACTGATATTCCATTAACAAACCAATTTGGATTAAATGAAGGCGTGCTAACTAGGCTGAGTATTGATCCATCTTTAACGTCTATAAGTGCTATAACGCCTCTACTATTTCCAAGAAGTGACTCAGCCTTAAGTTGCAAATCTATATCAATATTTAAATAGATATCTTGCCCAGCAATAGAAGAGGTAATAATTTTAGTATCTACGATTCGGCCAGCAACATTTCTCTCGATTTGTTTTATCCCAGATTGTCCATGAAGTAGCTTTTCATATTGTTTTTCAATGCCTGTCTTGCCAACAAAATTTGTACCATTATAATTTTTTTTATCATAATTACTTTTATCTTTTTTACTCATTGAAGAGACGTACCCAATGATATGTGCACTCGAAGCGCCATATGGATAAACACGATGAAAATATGGCTCAATCTGAACTCCAGATTGCTGATTGCCAATAAGGAATGAAGCGACTGACGACTCAGAGAGGTTAAATTTTACGGGTATGTTGTGGAATTTTTTATAGCGACTTAAATTTTTATTAAACTTTTTAATATCTTTATAAGTAATTAAATTACTTATTTCTAATCCTATTAATGTTTTGTTTAAGTTGTTTACTTTTTCTGGAGTGATTGTTAATATATAAGAAAATTCATTAGTTGCTAAAATCTTCCCATTTCGATCTAGAATATTGCCTCGAATAGGAGTGATAGGAAGGTTTTGCATTTGATTGCCAAGCGCCTCTTCTAAATAGTAATCATGCTTAGTTACTTGGAGATTAAAGAGTCTCAGTATTAAGATCAGCGTCATCGAAAGCATTATGATCGCGGAAAAAATTACTCTTGATTTGAATACTACTTTTTCGCGCTTAATGTTTCCAATTTTTTCCATATCTTTAACTTAATTATTGCTTAAGTTTTGCTAATAAGTATCGAATTAAGGGCCATAAAATTGCACTACTAAATGGAGAAAGTAATATCAGCCACTCAAAATTTAGGCCTTGAACAAATTGATGGACCAATAAAAATATAATCAAATAAATTACAGAACCTAAAAAAATATAAACCTGTTGAGTCGTTAAATTTGAAACAAAAAAAGATTTTTTTACATTTAAAATAATAGCAGAGCTAAGAACTAAGGCGAGAGCGTTTTGACCTAGGGTCCCCCCCTGAATGATATCAAGTAATATTCCAAGAATAAATGCTGCAGTAAAGATATGCTTACCGTTTGAATAAATAAGCCAGTAGCTAAAAAAAGGTAATAACCAAAAAGGAGATGCAAGCTCTAGAAAAGATGGCAGCGAAATTGCACCAGTAATAAATGCAATAAGAGATATTTTAACTAAAAGAAAAAAGTGATTTGAATTAGTCATTTTCTCCTTTAACAATAAGGGCCATTTCTAATTTATTCATATTTTGAGATGGCTGAAGTGTAATTGATAAGAACGAAGCATCTAGTGAGTCATCAATTGAAGTTACTCTTCCAACAAGATAGCCGGTTGGGTATGAATTACCAATTCCACTAGTAAGGAATAAATCTCCAACTTTAACATCTGAATCTAATGGCACATACTCAACTATCATGCCTTTTTCAGTTGATGCCATTCCCTTAGTAATGCCCCTAATTCCATTTCTTGAGTTTTTAACGGGCATAAATTGGGTTGGGTCAGTAAGAAGCCGAACCATTGCGAACATAGGCGTAACTTGCGTAACTTGACCAACAACCCCATTAGAAGCAATTACAAGCTGAGAAAGGGCTACTTCATCATTTGAACCCTTATCAATAACTATTTTTTTGGACAGTCTAGACTGAGAGATTGACATAACATTGGCCAGTAAAACAGCATGATTTGGTATTTCATAGCTTGAATTTAAAAGCTTTGAAATTTTTTTATTTTCTAAAGCTAGATTATTGTATGTTTGAAGTCTTGCCTTAAGTTCAATCAATTGGCCTTTTAGATAATCATTTTCACCAATTAAAGTTTCATTATCAGCACCCTTGTCGTTGACCCAATCAATAACTTGGCTGGGCAAATCAACAATTACATAAATTGGACTGAGAAGAGTTAAGGTGAATTTTTTAAAATTATCTAAGTAAGAAAAGCGAGTATCTAATACAATTAAGATAATTGAAAGAAGTACTGGTACGAAAAGTTTGACAAGTCGCATTATTAATTCCTCGACTTATTTTGATTCACTCAGCAGCCAAAAACCCCATATCATGTTGATTAATCATTTCTAGGGCAAGCCCTCCACCTCTTGCAACACAGGTAAGTGGATCATCTGCAATAGTGACGGGCAGGTTTGTTTGACTATGAATTAGCTTATCAAGACCCTCTAAAAGTGCACCACCACCAGTAATAACTAGGCCATTTTGCGCAATATCTGATGATAACTCAGGAGGAGTTTGCTCAAGTGCAGTTCTTAGTGCGCTGATTATCATTCCAAGAGGCTCGCTCATAGCCTCTAATATCTCAGAATTAGTGATTTCAAAAGCAACAGGAAGGCCAGTAGAGACTGCGCGTCCTCTAAATTCGTTCTTACGTATAATTTTTGATTCAAAAGCACTTCCAACTTCTTCTTTAATTTGTTCAGCAGTTGCTTCGCCGATAATAATGCCGTGGACCCTTCTTACAAATTTAACAATAGTGTCGTCAAAAACATCTCCTCCAACTCTTAGAGAGTCAGAATAAACAATTCCATTTAAAGATAGTATGGCAATCTCAGAGGTTCCACCGCCAATATCAAGAACCATTGCACCTGAAGCTTCTTCAATGGCCATGCCAGCGCCAAGGGCTGCCGCCATAGGCTCTTCAATAAGGTAAACATCCCTTGCTCCAGCACCAACTGCACTTTCTTTTATTGCACGCCTTTCAACTTGAGTAGCGCCGCATGGTACACAAATTAAAACTTTAGGGCTTGGCGAGAAAAAGCCTGATTTCAAAACTTTTTTCATAAAGTATTGAAGCATTTTTTCAGTGACCTTAAAGTCAGCAATAACGCCATCTTTCATCGGCCTAATGGCTTCAATTGAGCCGGGCGTTCTTCCAAGCATATTTTTTGCTTCTTGACCTACAGCTATAACTGTTGACTCTAAAGCACCCTTTTCATGCCTTAATGCAACAACTGAGGGCTCATTTAGAACTACTTTGCCGTCCATATAAATAAGAGTATTAGCTGTTCCAAGATCGATTGATAGATTTTGGCCGTTGAATAAATTGAACATAAGGAAATCCTAGCAAAAAAATGATTAAAATGAAAAGAGATTATAATATATTCTGCTTTAATATACTAGACAATAGGTAAATCCAAATAAATATGATAATTAAACAAGACCATTTAGTAGAAAGTATTCATTCTGCATTACAGTATATTTCTTATTATCATTCACCTGATTTTATTAGTGCAATGGTTTCAGCTTATGAAAGAGAAGCCAATCAAAGTGCAAAAAATGCGATATCTCAGATTTTAATAAACTCTAAAATGTGTGCGATGGGCAAGAGACCAATTTGTCAAGACACTGGAATCGTTAACGTTTTTGTTGAAGTTGGAATGGACGTAAAGTGGGAGTCTGAACTTTCCCTTGATGATATGATCAATGAAGGAGTAAGGAGGGCCTACAATGAGCCTGATAACCGCTTAAGGGCTTCAATCGTTAGTGACCCATTGTTTAGTAGAAAAAATACTCAAGACAATACTCCTGCCGTTATCCACACCAAGCTTGTTAAAGGAAATAAATTAGATATTACGGTTGCAGCTAAGGGAGGTGGATCTGAAAATAAATCAAAATTTACAGTTCTAAATCCTGATGATAATCTAACAGATTGGGTTCTGAAGACAATTCCAACAATGGGCGCGGGTTGGTGCCCTCCAGGAATTATTGGAATAGGAGTAGGTGGAACCGCTGAAAAAGCAATGCTAATGGCTAAATCAGCGCTCATGGACCCAATTGATATTAATCAAATTAAAGATAAAAGTGAGCCGACTGAAATAGAATCCCTAAGAATTGATTTGTTTAATAAGATCAACGCACTTGGAATTGGCGCTCAGGGATTGGGTGGATTAACAACGGTTCTTGACGTTAAGATTCAGGATTACCCAACACACGCAGCCTCACTCCCGGTTGCAATGATTCCAAACTGCGCTGCCACAAGACATGTTCACTTTACATTGGATGGCTCAGGGGTTGCTGAACTGCCTGAGGCTGACTTAAGTCTCTATCCAGATTTAGAGATGGACGTTTCTAAGTACACAAAGGTAGATTTAAATAATCTAAACCGATCTCAAATGTACCATTGGAATATTGGAGATACACTGCTCTTATCAGGAACAATTATTACTGGAAGGGATGCAGCTCATAAGCGCCTTAAATCAATTATAGATAATGGTGAAGGGCTTCCTAAAGGCGTTAATTTTGATAATAAATTTATATATTACGTCGGACCAGTAGATGCTGTTGGTGATGAGGTGATCGGTCCAGCAGGACCAACAACCGCGAGTAGGATGGATAAATTTACTGACATGATGCTAGAAAACACAGGAATTTTAGGCATGATTGGTAAGGCAGAGCGCGGCGAATCAACTATAAAAAGTATCAAAAAGCACAAGGCAAGTTATTTGATTGCTGTTGGTGGCGCTGCTTACTTGATTTCTAAATCCATTAAGAAGGCAAAAGTTGTCGCCTTTGAGGAAATGGGAATGGAGGCGATCTATGAGCTTGAAGTTAAAGATATGCCAGTAACCGTTGCAGTCGATACTGATGGTGAAAATATCCATAAAGTGCTAGACAATATTCCTTTAACTTTTAAGAGTTAGACAAAGTTTTTACTCAATCTTACCGCACTCTTTAATCGGTGAATTCCTAGCGTATAATTTTCCCTTGAAGTTGGCCGGATGGTCGCCGAGTGCAATTGCGCTGGGAGGAAAGTCCGGGCTCCAAAGAGCAAAGTGCTAGTTAACGGCTAGGCGCAGTGATGTGACGGAAAGTGCAGCAGAAAATAAACCGCCTGTTTCGATAGGTAAGGGTGAAATGGTGAGGTAAGAGCTCACCGCGCACTTAGTGATAAGTGCGGCATGGTAAACCCCACTTGGAGCAAGCTCAAATAGGAAGGCATTGGCGCTGCTCGCGTTGTCTTCGGGTAGAGTGCTAAAGATTCTTGGTAACAAGTATCGTAGATGAATGACTATCATGACTTCGGTCATACAGAACCCGGCTTATAGGCCAACTTCAATCTCTTTATGTTTTATCTTTTTAAGGTTATACTGTGGCTTTTTGAAGTTAACTCTAAATTATTATGAGCTATTTTTATTTGGCACTTGCAATTGCAGCTGAAGTAGCAGGAACAACTTTACTTAAGGCTACTGAAGAGTTTTCTAAACTTGTACCTACGACATTTCTTGTAGTTTTTTATCTTATTTCTTTTTGGCTCATGACGCTTGCTCTAAGGGACCTTCCATTAGGCGTGGTTTATGCTGTTTGGTCAGGATTAGGGATTGTTTTAGTTGCATGTGTTGGTGCATTTGTGTATAAAGAAATTCCAGGCCTTGGATCACTCATTGGAATGGCTTTAATTATTTCTGGCGTTGTTGTAATGCACTTATTTTCTAACTCTATTAAACATTAGTTATGACTATTGAATCAAAAAAATATAATATCTCAGAAACTTTAACTAGAAATACTGAGAGGCCATCAGTAGGCTTAATCGTTTTAAATACTGATTTCACTTTTGAGCGTGATTTTGTGAGAATGTATACCGATCAAAAGCCAGACTATGACTTTTATTTCAACCGAATTCATTTTGCAAATCCTATGACCCCTGAGTCTTTAGCAGCAATTGGTGATGATTTGACTGAAGCTGCTGCTTTAATACTCCCTAATTATGATTTAGATCTAGTTGTCTTTAATTGCACCTCTTCTTCATCCATTGTTGGCGATGAAGCAATCGAACTTGCAATTCATGAAAGTAAGCCAACTGCAAAAGTTCTTTCTACCTCTCAAGCAGTTGTTGCAAATTTTAAGGCGCGAGGCTTTAAAAAAATCAGTATTTTAACGCCTTATAGTGAAGAAGTTTCCTCTCTTTTAAGGGGATACTTAGAGCGCAATGGTGTTGAAATGGTGTCTTCAATGCATATGGATATGGATGATGACAGAGACGTCGCTATACTTCCTGCTGAGGAAATCATTGCAGCAGCAAAGGCGGCAATTCATGAGGATGCGGATGCGATCTTTATATCGTGCACAGCAATGAGATCTGCAGAAATAATTCCTGAAATTGAGGCAGCTATTGGTAAGCCAGTCTTTACTTCAAACCAGGCTACTTTTGATCAAATTTCTCAAATTATAGGTAGTCTTAATTAGCTAGACTAAAGTATCTCTAAGGCTTGTAAAGTCCTGATTATTATCATTAATTCACACAGAAGTGAATTTTTTTGGTAAATTAAATTTCATTTAGAGTGATAATTGTTAAATGCATAAGCTTGATGAAAGAGACATTCAAATACTGGTTATTCTTCAGGAAGAGGGAAGAATAACTAAAACCGCTCTTGCAGAAAAACTTAATTTATCACTTACCCCTTCCTGGGATAGACTCCAAAGATTAGAGGAGGCTGGGATTATTGAAAGCTATGGCGCAAGACTGTCTTCTTCATTTTTAGACAATTTCCACCTAGTGATTACTGAGGTTGAACTTGAGAGTCATAAACAAGGCCAGTTTGCAAGATTTGAAGAAGCTATACTGGGCTTTGATGAGGTACTCTCATGCTGGTCGGTGGGCGGAGGTTTAGACTACATATTAAAAGTCCTTGTTAAAGACGTTACTGGTTACCAAGAATTCATTAAAAGAGTCTTGAAGGCAGATATTGGCATGAGGCGTTATTTTAGTTATGCAGTCTTAAATAAAATCAAAGATACTGATGTTATTCCAGAAGGTTTAATCAAAAAGTCAGACCTAGTGAAGAGAAATCTTACTTAACTAATAGCTTCCTAGGAACATTGGATAGGCATTCACCGCCATTACTTCCAACGCGTATACTTTCTGTCATTTCAAAGCCCCAGTCATCAAACCAGATCGCGGGCATAAAATGAAATGTCATATTTTCCTCTAAAACTGTTTGATCAGTTCCGCGAAGACTCATTGTGCGCTCGCCCCAGTCAGGTGGGTAACTGCAACCAATAGGGTAGCCGCATCGATTATTTTTTTCATAGCCGTATTTTTTCAGAGTTGCTGTAAAGTTGTCGGAAATTTGAGCGCAGGTATTGCCTGGCTTAAACATCTCGATAGCATTTTCAATGCATTCATTAATTACCTTTTCAATATCTAAGTACTGCTGAGGAGGCGTTCCTAAAAATAAAGTTCTTGAGCAGGGACAGTGATATCTTGCGTATGCTCCTCCAAGCTCTAAAAACATACCTTCATTATTTTTTAGTGGCTCATCATTCCATGTCATGTGACAGGCTGCTGCCTCTTCCCCTGCTCCAATAAGAGGAACGAATGAGGCGTAGTCTCCATAATGCCCTTGGTGTCCTTGAATGCTTGCGTGATATATTTCAGCAACCAAGTCGTTTTTCTTCATTCCAGGTTCTGCTACCTGCATAACTCTTTCATAAACTCCTTCGATAACCTTGCCTGCACGTTTCATGTAAGTAATTTCAGTTTCAGATTTAACAGCTCTTTGCCAGTTAACTAGGCCTGTCTGATCACTAAAAGTTGCTGCAGGAAGTGAGCTATATAATGACTCTGCGGCTCTAGCAGAAAAATAATAGTTGTCTTTTTCTAGGCCAATTCTTTTATTATGCAGACCTTTTTCTTTTAGGATGTTTGCAAGGAATTCCATTGGATGTCTCTCGGGGCTCATCACATAATCATCTGGATATGAGAGGATATCATTTAACTCAAGGTCTGTAGTAAGTTCTGCCCCTTTTGCATCAATCCCTCTGCCATACCAAAAAAGACCCCCATCTGTTGTAATTACAACGCATTGATGAACATAAAATGACCAGCCATCATAACCCGTTAACCAAAACATATTAGCAGGGTCGTAAACAATTAAAACTTCTACGTTTAAAGCATTCATGGACTTGCGAGTCTTTAATTGTCTATCAAGGTATTCCTCTTGAGTAAACCTTCTTCTTTCTTGTTTCATTGTATTCTCCTAAAATTCTTAAGAAATTTCTTTAAATGCTTGCTCTAAATCAGCAATCAAATCTTCTACATCCTCTATTCCAGTTGAGTATCTGACTAAGCCTTCAGGTATGCCAGCTGCCATTCGCTCTTCTGCGCTGCACTCTACATGACTTGTCGTTAATGGAGGACCAACTACCGTTTCAACGCATCCTAAATTAGCCGCCATATGGGCATATTTAAGTTTTGGTAAAAATTTCTTAATTGATTCCAAGCCGCCTTTAACAGAAAAACTTAACATTCCGCCAAAGCCTCCATTCATTTGTTCTTTAGCTACTTCATGGCCAGGATGAGATTCCAGCCCAGGGTAATTAACCTGATCAACTAAAGGGTGATTTTGTAAGTAGGCGGCAATTAACATAGCGCTTTCATTTTGTCTTTCAACTCGAAGCTTTAATGTTTTCATACCTCTTAAGAGGCTATAGGCATCCATTGGGGCAAGGGTAGCACCATTTATTTCACGGTAATGATAAACTTTCTTAACTAGGTCTTGATTGCCACAAATTACCCCTCCAAGAGCATCTGCATGACCCCCTAGGTATTTAGAGGCAGAATGCAGCGTAATATCAGCGCCCAGTGAAAGTGGTCTTTGGTTAATTGGAGTTGCGAATGTGTTATCAACAACGACAAGGGCGCCTACTTTTTTAGCCGCCACGCTTAAGCGTTTGATATCTGTAATTTTAATGGTTGGATTGGTAGGCGTTTCTAAATATAACACCTTACAGCCTTTAGCAATTTCACTTTCTATTTGCTGGTAATTACCCGTTTCACAAAGACTAACATCAATATTAAGTGGTGGTAAAAATTCATTAAAAATGACATTTGTGCCCCCATAACTATCCTTGATTGAGACAATGCGGTCTCCAGGCTTTAAAAAGGTTGCCAAGGTATTACTAATTGCCGCCATCCCTGAGGAAAAGCTAGTTGCCGCTTCAGCGCCTTCAAGTTCTTTTACTTTGTCCTCAAAAGCCCGGACTGTTGGGTTTGTATTTCGAGAGTATATATGGCCTTCAGCTTCACCTAGGGCGACTTTATGCCAAGTATCAATATCTTTGTATGCAAATGAAACGCTGTGAACGACTGGTACTTGAGTAGAGCGCTCATATAGTTCGTGTTCTTGCTCTCCACCCCAAATACTTTGAGTGGATTGACCGATGTGTTTTTTTTCAAGCATAAGTAACCTCTTATAGTTGCG
>Ga0302118_10001806_pt1 | contig 10673 bp, 16 predicted proteins | sample AG5_331_MG_FD_203126 | JGI IMG/M metagenome (GOLD analysis project Ga0302118, IMG submission 203126) | Marine microbial communities from Western Arctic Ocean, Canada - AG5_33.1 | ecosystem: Environmental > Aquatic > Marine > Oceanic | place: Canada: Western Arctic Ocean | collected 2017-10-01 | reverse complement strand
ATCAGAGAGTTACAGCGGCGGGCAAGGTGGCCTCACTAACTCTTTGAGGCTTAACGACTTATGTTAGTCTTCACAAAGACCTTCGTAGCCGAACCACCCACAGTCCTCCTCTTCCGGTCGGAAGCTGTCCTCCATTTCAGATTCCTGAGAACGAATGGCTTCGTCATTCAATTCATCACACCATACATTCAACTCCGCGCGCTCCTGCGCGCTGGCCTCGAAGATTTCCTCACAACTTATGTCATCTCTCATAACTGCGAACAGTATAGCATAGTCTGGCAGAATGTCAACATCTTTCTTCACTTTTCTTTACACCCCCCAGTTTATGAAAAGATAAGGGGGGAGGGGTATCAATATAGAGCGGGGTGGCCCTTTTCTCAGTCTCCCCGAGGCTTTTTGGTGTTTCTAATATACGCATTCCAAAAAAATCCGCCGGGGCTATATTTGAAAAAGGTGTTTCTCAGGTGTATATATTAATATAAAGCCGAAATGTCTATAACGTAATATGAGTACAGTAGCAAGCACAGACTTAATATTAGTTGAAAGAGATAACGTGCTCTACAAGGAGACTTTCGCAAATAGAGCTAATATAGAAGACGACGACCTTATATTGGTTGAGCGTGGTACTACGATACATAAGTGCCCATTCCTTAATTGGATAGGGGGAGTTTTCCAAGATCCGATGCAAATCAATAGTACCGTCGTCTCTTTTCCTGATATCGTCCCCCTTTACACCAGCGTTAATGATGCCATTGACGCTTACAGGGTGTTATCTTCGCAAGTAAATGTTAACGGCACGACCGCCGGCCTCTCGCGAACAGGATATCTTTATATTGGATTTAGGAATAATGCAGCGACATCTTTTTATGGAGATTTTTGCATAGGATCTCTTCAGATCTTATCTAACGACACAACTTTTAGGTCGACTTCTTATGACTGGAACTTCAATAGGACTGACAGTCTAGGTATCGGAGGGTGGTATACTACACATGGGCAAATAACAACAGGAGGAAATACCCCCTCTGCCCCAAATGGATATACCTATTATACGATAACAAGTTCTCAATCCGTTAGATCGTGGTCGAGAGCACTCTACACAAGTTCTTCTAGCACGGGAGCAGCTGACGGAATTTATAATTCTTCCACCTATTCGGGAGGAGGAGGAACGGTTTTAGCGGAAACGGCAAGACCACCACAACAGACAAGCACCTATTATATGTATGCTGAAACTAGCGGTAGTAGCAAGTGGGATGTTTTTTGGTTTAGAACGGTAAATACAGTAACTATTTACAATGGTGATTACATTCGGCTAGCTTATGGAGGAGGGAATGGTCCGAATTCCGGTTCGGGATTACCCGCCGCAGAAAACGTGTGGTGCTATATGAGTTAATACATTATGGGCCATAATTCTACACCAACAGGAACAGATTTAATGGTAATTGAGCGCGGAAGCACGCTTCACAAATGTAGCTTCACTGATTGGGGCAATTCGGTGAACCCTCCTTATGTCGGCACTACTTACGGGATAGCTATCCAAACAGTTTGGGGGCAAATTGCCGCTGGTTACAATCAGTCAGGTCGACATAACTATGGAAACAGCGGCTCAATGTGGAACACAAGAACAGATGCATCTGGAGCTTATAATTTAGCTCATGCATCTGGTAGCTCCTCATCTAACCAGAGACCAAACACAAGAATGAAAATTGGTGGTGTTTGGTATCCTATGGCGCAAAATGGAACGTATCTATCCAGCCCTAGCGGTTACGGCCCAATGAACGTTTGGTATAGGAGGTCGCTTATTTCTTGGGCTTATACTAACGTCGAGCTTGATGGTTCAACTAGCGGGACTGGATCTACTGGAGGGGTGATTCAAGGTATCTCATTTTACTGTTATTCAATTCCGGCTGGCTCGTATAATATTTTTCCTAATTATCTTATAGGGCTAAAACTAACAGGCACCGTTCAAAATACTACTCCTTCAAATACCGCTAACTATAGTGGTAGTAGCGCAGCTAACCACGGGGCCTACACCCAAGTGTATTCAGCGAATCCGAAAGCATGGACAGTAGGGTGGAACGATTTCACTCTTAGCACTACTTTTACTTGGAGTTAAACATAATGGCACTTAGAAAAGATTACAAACAATATAACGGAGAGGTAGTTACTGGATATTTTCGAGTACGACAGGTAACGTTCTCTTACGAAAAGGACAAAGGAGATGAGACCTCTGCCGTGGCAGAGTTTATTGTGGAAGTGTTTAATGAAAACACGGGCGAACGAATAAACGACGAGTCAAGGATGGAGGAGGGGATAGGTCATTACTCCCTGCCTTATACCTCCATCGTTACAGTGCAGAGCCTTATCGACTGGGCTTACGAACACCTTAAGGGTTTAGAGCTTTTTGCGGGAGCAGAGGACGTTTAGCCTAAACTAGTCTATATGTGATCGTTTTTAAAAAAGGATAAAAAATAATGATTTATACAAACCCAGAAGATGTGAAAAGAATTATAGAAAGAGGAGAAAGAACTATGTGTATTAACCCTCACTGCTTTGAAGACGCATGTAAAGGGGAATGCGAAGACGAAATTGACGATTGCGAATGCAATCCTGATTGCGGGTGCGCCAAATAAGAAAACTGGCGTTATTATTTATTTGATTTTTTGCAAACCAACTTCATTTCTACTATAACAAGTAGCTATGCAAGAATGAGTAAGCTAATGAAGAAAGAAGATACTTGGGATATCTCTACTATCACAAACCAGCTACTAGGTCAACTTACTTTTATGAAATACCAACTGCTTAGCAGTAAAGACCCAAAGGATTTAGTAAAAATAATAAAATCACTAGACCAATACAAAACAAAAATACAAAAATATACTGAAAAATGAAAGACAGGCGTGAAATGAGAGTTTTAGTCACAGGCGGCGCTGGGTTTGTAGGCACACATTTGGTTAAAAGACTAAATGACGCGGGGCATGATGTAATTAGTATAGATAATGCAATTAGTGAAAAACATGCAATCGAACAAAGATATGTTTGGTCAGATATCTGTAATTATAAACATCTTACTAAATTAAGAAATATTATTGAAGGAATTGATATTGTTTATCACCTAGCCGCGCGAAAGGATCTACAAGCATCTCACGACCAAGTCATTCAGTACCATAACACAAATGTTATTGGTTCCCTTAATTTATTGGAACTTTGCAGGGAGGTAGGAGTTAAGCGTTTTGTTTTTGCTTCTAGCTCCGCAGTATACGCAGAGAGGTCTGTGTCAGGTCATTACGATGTGTCTGGCCACTATAACGAAACCTCCCCAGCGGATCCTATGAGCCCTTACGGCCTTCAAAAACTAACAATAGAGAAATATTGCAACCTATATTCTAAATATTATGGACTTGATACTGTCTGTTTAAGGTATTTTAACATATATGGCCCCGGAACCGAAGAGGGAGTTGTACCAATTTTACTAAAACAACACAAAAACAATAAACCTTTGACTATTTTTGGATCAGGTGAAAATTCGAGAGATTTTATCCATGTAGATGACGTCGTAAATGCAACTATTTTAGCAGGAGAGCATAATTCTGAACATCATGGTGGTGTTTTTAACGTCGCCTCCGGAAATTCTACCTCTATCAATGAAATAGCGCTAGCTATTTGCAAAGATGATAAAAAAATAAAAAGACTACCAGCTAAATCGGAAATATCTTCTATTTGTGGAACAATATCAAAAATTAAGAAAACTTTGAGTTGGGAGCCGGCTACCAATGTGCTTAATTGGCTATCTAATAATGAAATTTGATCCTTATCTTTTACAGCTTGGTCGTGGGGCAGTTTCTGAGGACGCCCTCTCTCATGTTAAGAGTCAAGAAAGGCTATGGTCGGATCCTACTAACTGGCAAGATCAGGAGTTATGGTCATCCATGTTTGCTAAAAATACTCAAGATTTATGGGATAATGTTATTCTTCCTAGAATTAAAGATTATTTAAAAGGAGATGTATTAGAGGTTGCGCCCGGGCACGGTAGAGTAACTAACTTCTTAGCAAAACACTTAAATATTTTAGATAGTTTGGAATTAGTTGACCAGAGTGAGCACTGTATAGAATATTGTAGGGAAAGATTTGGGCGTAATTTAAAATATCATGTTAATAATGGTATGTCTTTGAATATGATTGAAAATAATTCTAAAGATTTTGTTTTCTCTTGGGATTCTTTCGTTCATATGGACAGAGAAGTGATTAATCTCTATTTAGCGGGTTTTTCTAACGTCCTTAAGAAAGGTGGTCATGGCTTTATCCACCATTCGTATTTTTACGGAGATAAGAACCCCGAGAAAAATAAGGCAGGAAGGTCTAATATGGATATAGATGAATTTGCTGATCTTTTAGTTAAAAATAATTTAAAAAAAGTGAAACAGGAGATATTTACCCACAAAGATACTACTAAAGAAGATCCATCCATTATCAATGATGGTTTTACAACGTTTGCCAAAACGTAATTTTATTAATTTATTTAAATTTATTTTTATTAACTTACCTTTAAAGAAAAGGCGGTCTTTTGCGCTTTTAGCGCGAGGGGGAAATTTTTACAAAAAAAAAGCTTGAAATATGTGTAAGTTTATTGTACAATTGTTCTACTGAGTAACCTTGTTTAAGTATATTATGAAGAAATTAGTAACATTACTGTTCTCAATTATCGGTCTGCATCTTAGTTATGCAGAGGAATCCACAATCACGCCTTCTACTTCTATTAGCTTGGAGGCTGGTTATATTGATGCTCTGTACGTTAACGGCGTGCCGAGAATCACAGAAACATCATATGTCGCTGCTACATTTAGCAAGCCAGACGTATTGTTTGCTGATACTGCTTTTTCACTGGATGTTTCTGGTGGAGCTTTGTTGGCAGGCCCGAACGAAGACGTGTCCGAGTCCCATTGGAACTTAGCTGTCGGAAAAACAGTCGGATTTGATAACTTTGGCCTGAGAGTTGGCGGCGAACTTTGGAGACACCAGAGTGGAGCATCTAATGTACCTGACAGCACGGAAATTGCTGCTAAGGTCAGTTTGGTTAATCCTATCGTTTCACCTTATGTTAAGTTGATTAACGATTTCGATTTGGACCAAAAGGGTTATGCTGTAGGAGCGGAGACAAGTTGGACTTTACCTTTTGTGGACTTGAGCCTGACTCCTGACGTAAGCTGGTATAGTCTCGATGACTATGAGTCGTTTAAAGCTACTGCAACCGTTTCATACACGGGCGAATTACTTTGGGGCCTTAGTCCTTTTGTAACTTTAGCTTGGGTTGACAACGATTTCGACGTGGTTAACTTCAAATTTGCTTCTTATGAGGCGGATACTGAGTTCTCTTGGTTGGCCGGAGTGAAATATAGCTTCTGATTCAGAAGTCATCTAGATTAAACTAGTGTAAATAAGTATTCATTATATATAATAATATGAAGAAATTAACAATCAAATCAATTGGTGTGATTCCCTTTGCAAACTTTTTAGGCTTGCTTGGGGTTGTCACGGGCATTATCGCAACTATGGTTCTCCCTGTTCTGGCTTTAGTCGGAGCAGGTGGGCTAGGAGACGTTGATGCGGCAATTAAGAGCGTTAGCTCTGCTGTTACTGGCGATCTGACCAGTGTCGTTACCTTGGGTATCGGCGGATGGATCGGTGGAGCAGCTTACGCTTGGATTACCAACGTAGTCTTGGGTTTCACTAAAGGTGTCACCTTCGAACTCAAGTAAAGAATCTCGATAGTTCAGAGAACGCAGAACCTCTCACCTTAACGGGTGAGGGGTTTTTTTACTTACTGGACAAAAAGATACAGTGAGTCTTAGTAAAATTTGATAATATAAAGGTTTTTTACAAGTGGCACTACTTTTGCTTATAGAGATCTAATGGAAGACATTAAATTTATTATAGATAATCTTTGGGTTTTAATATCAGCATTACTGGTATTCATTATGCATCTAGGCTTTTCGAGTCTAGAGGTCGGCTTAACAAGACAAAAAAATACAGTTAACGTTTTATTCAAGAATCTCTTCATTATCAGTATTGGTTTGATTACTTATGCTTTAATTGGGTTTAACACAATGTATCCCGGTGAGCTATTTAATGGCTGGCTGAGCATAGGAGGGCCTATTGGTTTTTCAGACGATACTGCAAATCTGACAAAAGCATATGGCAATTATACATATTGGACTGATTTCCTTTTTCAAGCTATGTTTGCTGCTACAGGAGCAACGATAGTGTCAGGAGCAGTCGCAGAGAGAGTAAAATTATCTTCTTTCTTATTGTTTGCTACTTTATTAGTTGCTATTGCTTATCCTATTTCTGGAGCTTGGAAATGGGGAGGTGGGTTCCTAGACGAAATGGGATTTTATGATTTCGCAGGCAGTAGCGTTGTACACGCCTTCGGAGGGTTCGCTGCTTTAGCCTGTGCTTGGCTTTTAGGACCTAGGGCAGATAAGTACAAGGACGGCAAGATAAACGCTCTACCGGGCCATAGTATGCCCTTAGTGGCTATTGGTGTCTTCCTGCTATGGTTTGGTTGGTATGGGTTTAACGGTGGTAGCGTATTAAGTGCAGATCCCGCTTCTGTGTCTCTTGTATGCGTTACGACGTCCCTTTCGGCTGCAGCAGGAGCTCTATCCGCGATGCTTTTTTCTTGGTTCAAGTCGAAGAAACCAGATTACACTATGACAACGAATGGTGTGCTAGCTGGATTAGTAGGTATAACTGCAGGAGCAGACGTAGTTAGCATCTGGAGCGCGTGCGCAATCGGGGCTATCGCCGGTATTATACTATGCTTCGCTTCTTCTTTTATTGAGAAGGTAATCAAGATAGACGATCCAGTCGGGGCAATTGCTGTCCATGGAGTATGCGGCGTATGGGGAACCGTTGCTGTGGGTATATTTTCTCCAGAGCATTCAATACTAATTCAGTTATTTGGAACATTAGTAATAAGTTCATTTTCTTTCTTATTCTCTTTGCTTGTATTTGGTATTATTAAGAAAACATTAGGGGTTAGAATAAATGGCGAACTAGAAGCTAAAGGGTTAGATCTTTTAGAACATGGTCATACGGCTTATCCAGATTTCAAAGTAAGCTAAAAATAAAATTCAATATAATTACAAAGCCACCCTTCGGGGTGGTTTTTTTATTAATGAATTCGTCTAATCAGCTCATGAACATTATCCCACGAGACCCGATCTACTTTTATAAAAGGAGGTCGCACGGAGACCGTTGAAAGTCGTAGTCCATAGATCTTATTATCAGGGCATATCATTTCATCTATAAAATCCCATAAGCCTGTATCTTTAGCCCATTTATAATACATGTCTCTGTTTAGGCGTTCAGTCTCTAACAAAATAGACCGTTTCTTTTTGAAGGCGTTAATGCATAGCCCCCTTATCGCTAAGGAATCAGTAGGTGGTTCAACAATGCCTTCATAAAAGATGAGAGTATCCATTTATATGTTTACACATGTTATGTTGCTTAAGGATTTTCTCAAAATGATGGTGGGGCTTGCTATCTCAGTTGCTACAGTATTAGCTATCCACTATTTGTTCTAAACGTAGCCTTTAAGGAGCCTAGAAGGGGTGCTCACGGCCTTTTTATGATAAGGGAGTATGATGTGTGCTGCGTAGCTGTTTAGACACTGATCAAGAGAGCCAAAGTTTAGTGTATAAATATTTAGTATGTGGAAAAAACTCAAAAATCTCTTTAAAAAGAAAGAGCCCGAACTAAAAGCGAAAACTCTAGAAGAAGTCTTAAAAAAGATACCCGCTAAGGCAAACGAGACAAAAGAGCAAATCAAAAAGAGAGTAAAAATAAATAAAAGAATACGTGACGCTAAACAGCAGATGTATCAGAGCTACCTTTGATCACGGTTTTCTCTTCCCCCAATATTTATGTTCGTAGTCAGGCGTATTCTCTTGAGTTATAGCTGTCCTCCACTCTGAGTCAGAATTCTTACTTAAAAGAGCATGGTTTCCGCTATTGGTGTCTGTGTGAGGTTCCCATATTCTAGCTAACGCAAAAAGCTGAGACTGTTCATAACTTAAGGCAGCCACTAAAACGCAAAATTTCCTCAATACAGACTGTTTAGGCGGAGGATTTATTCCTCGTTCAATTTTCCTCCAAGCTTCCTTAGAGACGCCGAGTATAATACACATCTTCTTAGTATCTTTAAACCGTGGTAGCCTAAGTTGCTTTAGGTACTCGTGAAATTTCATTCTTCTTCAATAATTGCCCAAAACGATATCATCTTCTATCTCGCGGGTGACTTGGTGGATCTGGTACTCCTTTTGTTATGGGCCTTGATGGTGGGGGAGTTGGGTTCCGAGTAGGGGTAATCACTTTACCGCTAGACCTACTGCTATTATTATTGCTTCTACGGTGATGGTAGTGATGATCATAGTGATCGTAATGATAGATACTACGATGCATATATACCGGCCTCCCGTATACTGAGGGGTGAATAAACGTATCAGTATAGTCAGGAGAATGGCATCCTGCACAAACAATAAAAGCTACAATTAATACAATAATATTATTCTTTATGTTCATTATTAGTTTCTTTACTCTTTAATCTCTTTCTTAAGCACCACCTAACCCCTTCTATTATGAATTCTTTTAAAATGAAAGGGAATAATGCTATGCATCCCAAGGCGTAAAAAAATTTATCTCCATTTATCTTCATCTTATTCCTGACCCTATCCTCACGTTTGGTATCGAAAGGGTATTAGTTGATATTGCTGGGTAAAAATGTCCGAACAAAGGAAGGCATTTATTGATCCCTTTCGGGTCCGGTGAAGAGGAGTAAGTTGACGTCACTAAAAACAATGAGATCGACATAAGCATAACTATAAATAAGCTTTTAACGTAGTCGTTTTGATAATTTAATTTATTTTTTTTATTCATACGCCCTTCTTTCTTGTATGGTTAGTTTTTCTTTTTTGTTGCTATGTGCGCTATGTCGAGGGTTACAGCAGCATTGGCAACGCGGTTTGTTGTCTCTTGTTTTCTCCGGCTTGCCGGTTTCCAGATTCAAGTTGTTTCTTATTGTTCTGCTCATTTATATTCTGCTTTCTTTGTTCCTCTCCAGTCTGGAAATTCAGTTCTTCCAAAATTAGATCCATAAGCTGTATGTAAGTGAACAGTAGAGCCATGCTTTACTATAACCGGCCCCCAGTCTTCGAATTTCAAACCCGGAATATCCATTTCGCTAACATTCATATATACACCATTAGAGATTAAAATATGATCATTGTCTCCTGCATCCATACATCTTTGGGCCATGTTGATTCCGTGACCACTGACATTGGGGTTATTGTTTATGTCTCTCACGGGTACAACTGGACCTGTGTAAAGTCCATTTCTCAAGCCTATATCTTTGCTCTTATAACATTTTTTACCTACGTCAACAGCGCATTTGAAAGCGGCGTGAACGCTATTAAAGAAGACGAGAGCCATTCCGTCTCCAGTCGGAAGAACGATCAGCTTCCCTTGTCTTTGGGCCTGCTGGTAGCCTAGAGTCCCTTTGACTATGGCTATAAGATCATCCATCACTTTCTTTTGCATGGGTGTGCTCTTTTTCGAGTACCCCACTATATCCATAAAATATGTATAAGATTCGCAGGGGCTATCGTACGTAATAGAGTCGCCCTTACAAGAAAATGGATCCTCTCCCCATTTCCATTTTATAACCCTAGATTTCTTAAGGCGCTCTTCTTCTTCCTTAGCTTCGTCGGTGGCCTTTTGTATGCGAGAGTTTCTTTCTGCATGTTCTTTCTTCGACGCTTCTTCCCTTGTCTGTCTGTCGGATTTAGATTCTGTCATTTTGCCCCAAAGACTGGTCGGAGCCTTTTTAACATCTTGGAACTCCATAGGTTTATATTCTTTAGGCCCGTTGTCTCCGACTTTTATGATGGATGTATTAACTGGGTGTTTTTTTAAGTTCCTGTTGGTGTTCCTTTGGCAGCCTTTAGATTTTAAATAGTTTAGCATTTCTTCGTCGTTATTGTCATTAGCTATTTCATATGCGTTTAGTTGACCGCCGTAACAAGAGCCATTGGGGTTTGCTTTATGTTCGAATAGTATTTCGCAAATGTCTTTATTACCCGATTCGACTGCGTAGTGAATGGGCATCCATCCTCTACTGTCTCTTCCGTTTATTTTCACGCTTTCATCTTCGACGAGAGATTCTATCTCGTCGATGTCTTGCATTTGTACCGCCTGATGAAGGCTTACTTCGTCACCGTAAAATTCGCCTCCGTTTTTTATAAGGTGTGATAATATTTTAGTACGATTTGGTCCTTCGACGACATCCATAGGGTAAACTATAGGAGCTTTTTTATTACCGTTCTCTTCAATGGCGAGATTCCAATCATTTTGTTTTTGGCCTTTTGGTGGATTGCTTTTTATATTTGGAGAGACTCCAGCCTCTAGGATGACTTGTACGGCCTTGGCCTTGCTGCGGTTAGAGGCATAGTGTAAGGGGCTCCAGCCAAGGTCTTCGTCTAGAGACAAAAAGGCCTTCTTGTTTTTAAGGGCAGCCTTTATCCCTTTTATATTGCCATTTTGAGCGAGTACGTGTAGATCACCCATACTTTAGTGATTACACAAGAATTATATTAGTGCTTTTATAATAGCGATTATCT
>Ga0302118_10001804_pt1 | contig 10682 bp, 7 predicted proteins | sample AG5_331_MG_FD_203126 | JGI IMG/M metagenome (GOLD analysis project Ga0302118, IMG submission 203126) | Marine microbial communities from Western Arctic Ocean, Canada - AG5_33.1 | ecosystem: Environmental > Aquatic > Marine > Oceanic | place: Canada: Western Arctic Ocean | collected 2017-10-01 | reverse complement strand
GACCATGATCTTGTGGATGTTGCCGATGTCGATATGGTCCTGGTGCCAGATATGACAACCCTGGTGACTCAACCATGGGCAGATGGCACTGCGCAATGTATCTGCGACTGCCAGTTGATAAATGGCGAAAATCTCGACTTGGCCCCCAGGTCAATCCTTAAACAGATCATCGGCAAATTCGAGGATCTTGGACTGCGGCCTGTAGTCGCCCAGGAAGCCGAATTCTACCTGGTGCAAAACAACCCAGATCCTTTGTACCCGCTCCGGGCCGCGCCTGGTGTTTCCGGTCGAATACCTAACAGCCCCCGGTCTTTTCAGATAGAAGCGATGGCCGAGTATGCGCCGTTCATTGAAACCATGCATCAGTACGCTTCGGCGCAGGGAATTGAACTCACCGGTACCATCCAGGAGATGGGGGAAGGCCAGATTGAAGTCAATTTCATGCACGCCGATGCCCTGCGGAAGGCGGATGAGATGTTCTATTTCAAACGGCTGGCTCGACAGGCTGCGCAGGACAGTGGGTTTCATGCGACCTTCATGGCTAAACCCATGACCCATTCCCCCGGCAGTGCTATGCATCTTCATCAGAGCCTGGTTGATGCAGAGACGGGAACGAATGTTTTTGCGGATACGGATGGTGAGTTTAGCGACCGCTTTGGTGCGTATCTTGGCGGGCTGCAAAAATACACTCCGCATATCATGGCGCTGCTTGCGCCGCATGTGAATTCTTATCGTCGATTCGAAAGCGCTGAATCCTGTCCCACTAACGTGGAGTGGGGTATCGACAATAGAACAACAGGTTTTAGAGTTCCCCGTAGCGATGCGCCAGCGACTCGAATTGAAAACAGAATTCCCGGATCAGACAACAATTCGTATCTGGCCATTGCTGCAAGCCTGGCCTGCGGATACCTTGGGCTGATGGAAAACCTGAAACCAGATCAACCTATTAAAGAAAGCGCGTGGGATCTGGACTACACGATTCCTCGTACGCTCCGGGAGTCGCTTGAGATGCTGTCGTCCTGTGAGCCCCTGGTCGATCTCTTCGGAGAACGTTTTATCAAACTCTATCTCGATATCAAACGGCGTGAAATAGATGCCTTTTCAGAAGTTGTTACTGCCTGGGAACGGGAACACCTGCTGCTGACCGTATAACGACAGCCTATGCCTTTTCTGATGCCTTTTATGAAAACCAGGACGAATGGATATGCTGCATTTGTTCTGATGAGGATTGTTGCGTATAGGCGGAGAAGTCTCGTGCTGGTGGCCGCAATAGGCTTAGTTCAAATAATGTCCCTGCAGCTTTAACGTGGCTCACTACGATACGATTATCATTGGCGCTGGCCACAACAGCCTGGTCTGTGCGAATTACCTCGCATTGAAAAAGAAAAATGTCCTTGTCGTTGAGGCGGCAGAAGTTTGTGGAGGCCTGGGGGCCAGCCATGAATTTCACAACGGCTTTCACGCTTCCGTGGCACATCAGGCAAGCCATTTCCCGCAAAAAATTATTCGAGAACTCCGTTTGGCAGAGCATGGGTTGTTGCTATCCGGAAATCACCAGGCCTGTATCGGGCTCGATAGAGATGGCCATCACGTAATGGTGCAGGGTAACCAGCTTAGTGGTGTTCCTGAAAATGAAGTGGATGCCTACAAGCGTTACCTCCATCTGATGCAACGCTACGCGGATATGCTGGCGCCATTCTGGCTCAGGACCGTCCCGCCAATCGGTAACAATTCGCTACCTGAGACAATGGCTTTCGCGGAGCTCGGGCTGAAGATCAGGTTATTAGGCAAGGAGGACATGCGGGAATTCTTCAGGATGATTACGCTGCCTATGTATGACCTGATGGATGAATATTTTAGTCACCCTTTACTGAAGTCACTGCTGAGCTGGGATGCGCTCATCGGAACGAAACAGGCGCCGAGGTCACCGAACAATTCCGTATTGCAGCTGCTTTATCGGATGGCCGGCGACAGCCACATCACGCTCGATGTGCCGACATTGATAGATGCATTGCAGCGTGCTGCTGTTTCTCGTGGTGTCGATATCCGTACCAATTCACGGGTTTGTGACATAGTGGTCGAGCAGAACAGTGAGACAGTCAAGGCCACTGGTGTCAGACTTGAAAGTGGCGAAGTCGTAACGGCGGAGCAGGTCGTGTCTTCAGCTGATCCGAAGACGACCTTCCTTAAGTTACTGGGTGCTGAACATCTCGATATCGAATTCACCAACAGAATTGCCAGGATCCGTGATGATGGTCTGGTGTCAAAACTGCACCTTGCGTTGAACAACCAGCCATCTTTTCCAGGCTTGTCATCTCCGGCGGGGCGACTCTTTATTGCGCCCAATCTTGAAACGATTGAAATCGCCTTTGACCATGCGAAGTATGGTGAGAGCCCTGTTGATCCAGTGATGGAAATCACAATACCGACACTCGAAAATCCTGGGCTGGCGCCGGAAGGGCAGCACGTTTTGTCTGCCCATGTGATGTACACACCCTTTAAACACAAGTCGGAGTGGGACGAGACCGCCCGCGCTGAACTGACTACACAGATTATCGATGCGATCGAAGTCTATGCCCCGGGTATCCGATCGTTGATTGTGGGGCAGGAGTTGCTGACGCCTGTCGATCTGGAATCGAGATTCAATACGTCAGGCGGCCATTGGCACCATGGCGACTTTGCCCTGGATCAACTGCTTATGATGCGCCCAACCCATGGTGCTGCCCAGTACAGCACGCCGGTCTCCGGATTGTATCTTTGTGGCGCTGGTACTCATCCCGCTGGTGATATTACCGGGATGCCTGGTCACAATGCCGCGCGGGAGATATTGTCGTGAAGCGCTACGATGCGATCGTCATCGGTGCCGGTCACAACGGCCTGACTAACGCGGCTTACCTCGCCAAGGCTGGACTCGATGTGCTGGTAGTTGAGAAGAATGACTACATTGGTGGTGCAGCGGTTTCCCGTGAATTGCATGAAGGGTGGGTGTACTCAAACTGTTCCTATGTCTGCAGCATGATGCGACAGTCGCTGCATCGAGATCTTGATTTGAGCCGCCATGGCCTAATGCTGGTGCCTTATCTCGGAACGGTAAATTTCGACGACCATGGCAATACGCTGATGTCATATCACAGCGAAGCGGCTGCCTATAACGAACTTAAACGTCATTCGCGGCATGATGCAGATGCTATGTTCCGTCTTCAGGCGGATCTTGGCCGCTATGCCCAGGTCATTCGCAAAACCCTGTTGCGGACGCCCCCTGACCCGACCAGTTTTCGAATCCGCGACATCCAGGAGCTATTGTTCCTTGCTAAACAGTTTGGAGGGCTGGGTCAAAAGGAACTCTACGAGTACATCCGCTTCTTCACACTGAGTGCTGCGGATTTTCTGGATGATTACTTTGAGACTGATATTGTTAAGGCCGCCATGGCCTCGGCCGGTATTATTGGTACCGCACTCGGTGTTTACTCGCCTGGCTCATCTTACATACTCCTGCACCACGTAATGGGCGATGTTGATGGCAGTATTGGTGCCTGGGGGCTCGCGCGAGGCGGCATGGGTGCCATATCCAATGCACTTGCCTCTGCCTGCAAGTCCTTTGGTGGCGAGATCAGGACCAATGCCGGTGTCGATCAGATTATTGTGAAAGGCGGACGAGCGGTTGGCGTTGCCCTGTCTTCAGGAGAAGAAATCAGTGCCAATATTGTGGTATCCAATCTCGATGCCCGGCGTACTTTTACGAAAATCATGGACAGGGATGACCTGCCACCAGGCATCTTTGAAAAGGCCGAGAACTTCAAGATTCGTGGTTCCTCAGGCAAGGTCAACATCGCACTCTCCGGGCTGCCGAAATTTAATAATGTGCCTGACAACCCCTACGTCAACCGAGGTGGTCAGGCGTTTACGGGCAGCATGGAAACCATGGAGCGAGCTTACGATTGCTGGAAAAGGGGAACCTGGTCGGATGATCCCTTTATTGAATCTGTCATTCCCTCTGCGTGGGACCCAACCGTCGCGCCGCCTGGGCAACACTGGATGTCTAATTTTATCCAGTATTGCCCCGCAGAGTTGGCAGACGGCCCATGGACACCCGAGAAGCGTGACCAGTTTGGACAGACAGTGGTTAACAAGCTTGAGCGATATAGCCCTGGCTTTAAGGATCTCATCGTCCACATGGAAGTCAGAACACCCTTCGATATTGAACAGGAAGTAGGGCTCACCGAAGGAAATATTTTCCAGGGTGAACTTACGATTGATCAGTTGCTTTTCAACAGGCCGTTCCCTGGTTATGCCCAGTACCGAATGCCTGTAAAGAACATGTATATGTGCGGTTCTTCAACACACCCAGGTGGCGGGGTTTCGTCCGCATGTGGTGCTAATGCCGCAAGAGAGATACTGATGGACCTGCGTCGTCCCAACACAGTACCGGAAGATGATTGTTACGATGAATAGCGCCGATTTCTCAACTGAAAAACCGCGACCCAGCCACTTTCAGCCACGGCTGGATGAACGGAACATTCATGATGCCTGGTCATCCTGGAATGGATACAAGCTGGCAGAGTATTACTACGAAGCCGAGTATGAGTACTTCTGCATACGTAACACCTGCGGTACCTATGACATCTGTCCAATGCAGAAGTATTTTATTTCCGGACCGGATGCAGAAAAAATGCTCAATCGCATGGTCACTCGTGATGTGACGAAGATGCGTAACAATCGAGTCAGCTATGTATTGTGGTGCACCGATGAGGGTCGTTTGATTGATGACGGTACGATTTTCAGGCTCACTGATGATTCGTTCATGTTGACCTGCGGTAGCCCTTCTACGGCCTGGCTGAAAAAAAGTACCCTGGGGTTCGCTAACGTAACGATCGATGATCGTAGTGATGAATTGGCGGCGCTTGCTCTCCAGGGACCGACCTCCTGTGCCGTGTTGAAGCGCATGGGTCTTAAAGGGATTGAGCAGGCGAAACCATTCACCATTCACCACTTTGATTTTCTGGGTGACTCACTGATGGTTTCCCGAACAGGGTTTACTGGAGACCTCGGTTATGAGTTGTGGATAAAGGCAGAGCTGGCGCTCGAACTGTGGGATGCGGTCTATGAAGCGGGTGCGGACTACGGTATTCACCCGTTTGGTGAGCAGGCGACAAACATGGCTCGACTCGAAGCAGGATTTATCATGCCCGGGTATGAATTCAACGAAGCGCTTAAGACCGTCCACTTTGAACATGACCAGACGCCCTTTGAGCTGAATCTTGACTGGATGGTAGATTTCAAGAAACCGCATTTCAACGGCCGCGCAGCGTTATTGGAGGAGTCACGTCGGGGCCCACGATATACGCTGACGAGATTGGATATCGAAGGCAACAAACCGGCGGAAGGTTCCTTCATTTACGATAGTCAGGATTGCTCCCGTGATATTGGCTATGTGACTTCGGGTATGTGGTCTCCGGTGGTGAAAGCAAATATTGCGCTGGCCATGATTGAGACACCGCACCTCAATGGCGAGCTCTGGGCTGAGATCAACTATGAGAAAGAGTTGAGACACTACAGTAAAGTGGCCAGATGCAGCGTCAAGGATGAACCATTCTGGGCGCCGGAACACGCCAGGGCAACGCCAGCACGGGATTACTGAGTCTACGTGGCAGTGGTAATCAATCTGGGTTAGTATTTCCTCCTGTACGACCATGGGGAAACTGAGTGCGCGCCAGCGATTTTGTAGCAAGCTACATAGAAGCGTGGAATCATCGTGATGCGCAATGTATCGCAGACCATCTGACCAAGGATGGTATCTACTATGATGTACCTTCCGAACTGCATCATCCCAAACCTGAACTGGTAAAGTACCTTTCTGATTTTTTCAGCCATGACCAGCATCACTATTCGCTGGCGGGTGAAGTGGTGAGTGGTGAAAATACAATTGCATTTCAATACAGGGTGGATGCTGAAGCTGATGAGTTAGGTGAGCCCTGCTGGTTCGGTGCAGAATTCGTGACCCTTGAAGGTGATCAGGCGGTTCAGATTGCGGATTATTACCAGCAGCCAGTCGAACTAAAGAACAGATCAGAGGCCGACAAATATGCAAAGTCCGGCCTGAATGAGGAACAGCTTGAAAGCTATAAGATGGAGCTGACAGGGTTGATGGAGAATGAACAGGCCTATCTGAATCCCAGCCTGACCCTGCCAAAATTATCATCGATGGTTAGGTGTCCGATCAACCATCTTTCACAGGTAATTAATGCAGGGTTCGGCATGAGCTTTTTTGACTATTTAAATAGTTATCGCATTGACGAAGCCAAACGCTTGCTTACTGACAATACCGATCCACAACCGGCCATTCTAACGGTCGCTTTCGAGGTGGGATTTAACTCAAACTCCGCATTTTACTCAGCTTTCAAGCGATCCTGTGGACAGACGCCGGCGTATTTCAGGCAAGAAAACAAGAAGTTTTAATCGAATTCCCGCCACCTCGACCAATTTTGGATCCAGAGGTGAAACACTATTTAAAATAACCATCTACAACCACCAGCACACGCCCGTGTCATAGACTCAGCCTACATAGTGATTAGCTAAATGAATCGCTTTCCAGGCATTGATTAGCACAACATAACAGGAATACTCTGAAGAGGATCCAACATGACCAACGCAGCTGAAATCAAGGACTTTGCCAATCCGTTCGATGATTGGCGATCAATTGGTGTCGCTATATTTGTGGCACTGGTTGGATATACCGTGATGGTTAGTGTGCCGGTACTCAGTACCGCTCTGGTGCAAAAAGTAGGATTCACCGAGGAGCAGGTCGGACGCATCTGGGGTGCTGATCTGGGTGGCTTGTCACTTGGCGCTATCATCACTGCAATGTTGGTTGCTCGAATGAATCGTCGATACCTGGTCTTTATTGGTGTGGGGTTGTCTCTAGTTGCCAACGCGTTGTGTCTGTTCTTTACCGATTATGACGTGGTGCTGGCTCTGCGTGTCCTGGCGGGAACAGGCAGTGGTATTTTCACTGCTGTAGCTGTGGTGACGTTGGGCGGCACCACAAATCCAACGACTGCATACAACCTGGAGCTTATAGGGTTCGCTTTCTCCACAGCGTTGGAGTTGAATTATTTGCCGCAGCTATCCATGAACGAGATTTACGTGTTTTTTATGACATTAAGCGGTCTTTGTGCCGTCCTCGTTTTTTGGATTCCAGCAAGGCCGCTGAATAAGGAACAACTGGCTGAGCAGGCCAAACATCAGACAGTTCACGGGAACTGGCGTGTTCCGAAAGTTGTGCCTTTGCTTTGCCTGATCGCCGTCTGCTTTACCTATATCAATATCGGTGGGTATTTTACCTATATTGAACTGGCCGCCCTTGCAGATGGTGTGTCCCAGGAATGGTCGGGATCCGTTCTGACCTGGTCCTCGTTCCTGGGGATAGTCGGTTGTGTGATCGCTTACGTTTGTACACGCTTTGGGCTCTTCAAACCATTATTCTGGTCACTGATTACCATGGCAGTCATGGTTGCCATGCTTGCTCTGGGAATAAACGATATGAATCTTGCAGTGAGCCTGTTTGGATTTATGACGCTATGGACCTTTATAGATGTCTACCAATCAGCGATGGTTGCGCATATGGACCGAAGTGGATCGCTGGTTGCATTGCTGCCTAGCGTCCAGGGGTTTGGACAGTTCGTCGGGCCCAATATCGCCGCATCGATTGTCGGCGCCGGGCTGGGTTATCCAATTATGTTCGTTATAAGCGGTAGTATGTCGCTCGTAGCACTGGCCATCTATTTCGGGGTGTCGCTATACATGAACCGGCGGGAGCCGGATATGGAGCTGGCTGAGGCAAACCAGGAATAGGCCGATCAATCACCCATTGTCTCCAGATACCAGTCGACGAATTCAATGCATAAAAACTCGAACCCCGGATGGTAGGGCCCTGGTTCAAAGAAGCGTGAGTTCACGCCTTCACTATTCCGCGTGATGATGTATTCATCTTCCTGTGTGGTGTGGTGCCATAACCAGGTCACCTTGTCCTTGTCATAATCGACACCTTCTTCGGCATCATTTCGAACGAACCAGACGATCTCCATATCGGTCGCGGTTAAACCCCTGGGTGTGAATCGATACAGAACACAGTGATCTGGGTAGTTGAGCATGAAGGTCATAATGCCAAACTGAAAATCACCGCAGCCACCATCGTAGCCCTTGAATTTCCCCATCAGCGGTGCAACAGGCTGGCCGCCTTCACTGCCGGTGAGAAAACCATCGTACAACGCATATCGACTTGTCGTACAACCAGTTCCGAAAGCTTTTTCAGAGGTAAAGGCTTCGTGCAGTTCAAACGAGATATCCTTGATACCTGTTTGCGCTTCAGACTTGTCCCACATGGCCTGGTTCACTTTACTGGTTTTCTCATCCAGCGCCTGCAAGGTGTGCAACTTTGCATATGCGCGATGGGAGGTAGCGCAGTGATAGCACTCCAGGTAATTTTCCAGTACTAATTTCCAGTTGGCATCTACCCGGTAAACCTGACTATGTACTACTTTTGAGTTGGCAAGATCATAGGGTTCAAGGGTGACTTTGATACTATCAAGTGCTGGGACGAAGTCAGGGGCTTCCGGGTCAAAATTAACAAACAGCAGCCCTTGGTACTCGATCAAATTGACAGATTTTAGCCCGTAGTCCTCAATGCGGAAGTCAGCTTTCGCTTCCATGTGCCTAGCAGCCCGCAGTGACCCATCCAGGTCGTAAACCCAGCCGTGGTATGGGCAGACAAAAGTCTTGCGATTGCCTTTTAACTCCTCGCAAACCCGGGCACCACGATGTCGACAAATATTCATGGACGCATGGATTTCTCCACCGACGCTGCGACTCACAATAATCGAGTCTTCACCGATTTCGTAGAGGAAAAAATCATTTTCGTTGGGAATCTGGCTGACGTGGCCTGCATAGAGCCAGCTTTTGTAAAAGATACGGTCCAGTTCCCGCGCGTAGGTGACGTGGGAACGATAGAAGTAGTTATCGATGGCGAAACCGGGCCGGGATTTTTGTGACGCAACATTAACATCAAGCCGGTTTGGAGAGTCATCTATATCTGTAGAAATGAACTTCATCTGGTAACTCAGCCGCGGCTATACACTTGCGCTATTCTAACACTTCCTGCAAAAACAGCGATTCCTGTGTACAGCCTCCTGCTTAAGAACTATACGCTTTCATCAGGCCATTCGTCATGCTGAGGCAGTTCATCATGGATATCGAACCAGGAGGCTTTTGACGCCACGAACTGATGAAAACCCGCCGGACAATCTATCTCGCCATCGACGGACCCAAACGCAGCGTAAAGCATGTCCGCATCAGGCTTGAAATCCATCAGCAGTCTCGAACCGCAATGATTACAGAAAATTCTGATTCTGTTTCAGTGCGCGTTTTGACCAACAACGCCTCTAGCTCATCGTATCGACGTCATGGTTCCATTTTTGGGGGAAAGGTCAGCAATTGTTGTTTTCAGCGACAGACCTACTTGGCTACCGACACAAAAACGGGCTCAATTCTACCTTTTGCGCAGATGCTCTTACGTAATCGCAAAACATCTGTTTTCTCGGAGCTCATGATGGGCAACAATACGCGAATGCGCTTATCAATTTCCATACTACTGATTACCTCATCAGTTCTCGCGGCCTGTGCAAAACAGCCACAACAGGATCCCGCTGACCTCGTCTTGCTCAAAGGCGGCATTTATACCGTTGATAGTCAGCGCAGTTGGGCACAAGCCGCAGCGATAGACGACGGCGTCATCGTTGCAGTAGGTACCAACGAGGAGATCGGCGCCTATATTGGCAACGACACTGAGGTTATCGATCTTGAGGGCCGCATGGCGATGCCGGGCATCCATGACTCGCACGTGCATCCGCTGGAAGGCGGTTATGAACAGTTGTACTGCAATCTTTGGGCGCTGCAAAGCGTTGACGAGATTGTCGGTGCGCTGCAGGCCTGCGAGGGATCTCAGAAAGGTGCATGGTTCAATGCAGTGGGGCTGGACCTGGGCGTATTCGGGCTGATTGGTCCCGATAAGTCGATTCTCGATGGCATTGCCGAGGATAAATACATCTTCGTCGATGCTGAGGACGGCCATGCGGCACTCGTCAATGACAAGGTACTTGAACTGATTGGCATTAACGCGGAATCTCTGGCGCCGGAAGACGGGGTCATTGAGCGTCGTGAGGGAAGTCGCGAGCCGAATGGCACGTTGCGTGAATCTTCTCGAGACCTTGCCGATAAGCAACGCCCGAAACGCGATCACGCGACCAGTGTTTGGGCGATGCAAGGCGCCGTCAAGTTGATGAATTCACGCGGCATTACGTCGGCCTACGATGTCTGGGTTGGCGAACATGAAATGCAAGTCTATAAAGCCCTGGATGATGCGGGCGAACTCTCGCTACGCGTATTGGGTGGAATCATTGACGAAGGCGTTTTCGAAAAGCACACAGGGGAAGATTTTCAACGAGTGCTGCGCGATCGCGTCAACTATGAGTCGGACAATATCAGTTACAACAGCATCAAGATCATGGTTGATGGTGTGTTCGAAGGCGAAACCGGAGCGACACTTGAGCCGTATCACTCGGTCGATCACGCCGGCCCGCAGTTCATGACTCCTGATCAATTGAATGCGCGTGTAATGCACTACTACA